>Ga0208814_1000345_pt1 | contig 31179 bp, 22 predicted proteins | sample MalvirAntarct_55_FD_184253 | JGI IMG/M metagenome (GOLD analysis project Ga0208814, IMG submission 184253) | Marine viral communities from the Global Malaspina Expedition - Malaspina viral metaG Antarct_55 (SPAdes) (version 2) | ecosystem: Environmental > Aquatic > Marine > Oceanic | place...
TAACAAAGTACACTTTGATGCTTGGAAAAACGGAGTTAAGACTTTGTACTATACAAGAACAGAGTCAGTGCTACGAGGAGACATAGCACAGCAAGCGATGAACGAAGATTGTTTAGCTTGTGATGGGTAAGTGCACTATATTGCTCTTTTAATGTAAATATATACATTTATTTTTATAAGCTACGCAATAAGTGCTATATAATACACTTTTAATATTGTAAATCAAAAAAAAAGGGGTTCACGTAATGTGGACACCTTTTTTTTTATTTTTTACATTTTTTTCCTTTTTTATATTTCTTTTTAGCAGGAGAGCTGTGACCATAGCCTTTATCCTTTAATTCCAAATGCTCTTTTTTAGTTTCCGCAACTTCAGCTATACCCTCTTTGCTATACATATTATGCTTTTTAAACTTATTAGGAGATCCAACGCTATAGCCATTATTCCCTTTGATGCCTAGTCCCTGGGGACCCATTCCTTTTGTTCTCATATGTTCTACATGTTTTAATATACCCACATTACATTAGGCGATTTGTTTTTATCTATGTCTACATGAATAAACGTACCTGCTACGCCTAACCTATTAAATCCTACTTCTCTTAATATACCTTCTAGCTTAAATCTATCTACAGAATTAGTGCAAGATATATCTGCGGCTAAACCTTTAAGATGTGACGAAGAAGGTTTTCCACCCACTTTTTTATTATGTGCAACGGTTCGGTAGCCTGAATTTACAGTGATAGTTTTTCCAAACTTCTTGCGAGCAACATCAAGCATACTCAAAAGTTCTTTACTCATTTTACTACCACTACCTTTATCGTCAGGCGAATCAAATTCTTCTAACTTAAAATACCTCATCACTCTTCTTCTTTCACTCTTGACCACTTAGTTATAGTGTAGCCTATGGTGACTACTAATAGTATTATTTTTAGCCAGTCTTCTATTTGAGTAAAAGTAGTTACGCCTAATGTACCACCATTCATAGCGTATAGTTTTATATCTGATATATTCATATTCTTTATTCGCCGCAAGGCTTTCCTGTTTTTACGTTAATCCAATTTTCTTTTTCAAACCAGTCGCGTAGTGTTGCGCCTTTTTTTCTAGCACCTTTTACCTCTGACTCTGTTGATCTTTCTCTTTTACCTTGTGACGCTGCAGATTCTTTAGCTCGGACAACTTTTTCTTTAGCCTTTTTGCTCATTGATCTTACCTTAGCCGCAGGTAAACACACTTTGCGTGTTCCTCCACCTTTTGTTTTATTTAAAGGCGTATTTCCTGGTTGCTTGTACATTACTTTTTCTTTTTATTACCAAAATTACTTGGCCCTCCAGCTTTAGTGCATCTAACGCCCCAACCTGAAGCATAAGCACTTGGCCAAACTTTAAACTTTTTCTTAGCGGCAGATTTACATGCTCCGCTTATTTTTGCATATAATGGTGAACTCATCTCTTTTATTTTTAAATGTTAATTTATCTTAATTTTCTTTTTTTAAGTTTTCTGCCTCCTACTTTTTTAATCTTCTTTGACTTTTTTGGTTTTTTAGAAGTTTCCTGCATACCTAAATTCCATTCATTCCAACCTGCTAGCAAAGCGATTCTTTGCCATTCTTCTACATTTTCTCCTAAAGCAGCATCTATATTATTTACTTTCTTAATTAATCTGTCTAATGGTACGTTAGTAGCGGCGGATATAACTTGACCGCCAGCTAGATAAGCTGGGTTATCTAAACTAAAACCTTTTTCCATCATTTCATCTTTATTCCATTGATAAGCTCTAGAAGCATTCTGAATTTGTGAAACTTTAGCTGATAAAGGTGGTGATACTTTTAACAAGTCAGAAACTAAAACTCTTTCTATGTTTGGTCGTTTTTTATCAAGCTCAGTGTTTAGCTTTATAGCTGTGTTTTTTAAGACACTAGCTATAGCACCTACGTAACCAGAACCTCTCATGACAGAATCTGCCATACCGTTTAACGCTCTATAAGAACTTTGTTTTTCTTGCTCAGACATTTCATCATCTTCATCAAAAGCCATAGAGAATAAAGCATTTTGAAGAGCATTGAAAATTAAGTTTTGAACAATTCCGTAATAAAGTATTTTTGATATGTTTTCTTTTTTACTACCTCTGCCATCTTTAAGATCCATATAAGCTTTTTTCATTATACGGTTGTATTGCATAGGTGTATTAGCAAAGGCTAAAACAACTCTACCTAAATCACTAGATTGTTGAGCCGATATTCTATCAGGTCTAGAGGATTGTTGGTTTTCTTCCGATGTTTCTCTCCAGTCTTTGAGAGCTTGCTTTTCCGCAGCAGCCTCACTCATACCTTCTTTTACATATCTCTTTATTCTATTTCTATAATATGTAGAACCTCCAGACGCTATAGCAAAGCTATCAGCAACTTGCGTTGGAGTAAAGCCAAATTCAAGGAGTTTATTTACAACGCCTCTTACGCCTCCTTTTTTAGCCATATCAGCAATATCTGCTTCGTTTACATTCATACGTAAACCGCTTCTTCTTTCTTTTAGGAAATCAGAGTTCATTAACGTAGAGAAGTCTTTCCAATATTGTTTTTGATTAACAAAAGCTTTTCCAGCTGCAAATATATTATTTTCTTTAAAGTTTAAATAGTTGAGAGAAGATAGTGTTTGAAGTACAGCTGATCTTGTGTTAAAGAACATAGTTACACCGATACTACCGGTCAACCAGTCAACTAGTTTACCTGAAAACTTGTCAGCGTTATTACCTCTGTTTCTACCGGTTTCCATACGTTTTAATATGCCTTCCATAGAAGATCTATAATTTTTACCAAACGCAGCTTCTAATTTATTTAAGTTTTGCTCAGAAAATATTTCATTAACGTTTTGCTTCCAGGGCTCTAAGTATTTAGCTCTTTTAGTGGTGTTTAACGTCTGTAGTAAATCTGTAGTAATCGTTCCAGTAACCCAACCCTCACCTGGCTTAGCGTATTGATCACCTTTTAGTATGTTTACTAATTGCTCTGAAAAAGAACTTAACTCTGGAGACTTTTCTACAAACTCATTAAGTGACTTTAAATCCGCCTTGCTTAAACCAGGTACTTTCATACCTTGCTTGCTCCACACGCTAACTCTAACGGCTTGCTCTTGAGTAAAAGGTTCTCCAGGTAGTTTTTTTCTTAAGTTTTTAGGTACAGAGTTTATTTGTTTTTTTAATGCGTCAAAGTCGTTTAACATAGCTATCCTGTCCCTAGATATATTGTTCATAGCTCTAGCGTAAGGATCTAGCATTGTTTTCTTGTAAAACTGCATTTGAGCTTCACCTTTTTTACCTTTAGCTAAAGTTGTGTATAGCAAACCGGTGAAATCGTTAGCAGAATAAGGAACGAAAAAGTTTAGATTACCTTTACCTTTACCAGCAACCTCACCTTTAACTTTAGCGTATTTCTTTTGAGCTCCAATACCAGTTTTAAACTCTAAGTATTCGTTAAATGTTTTGCTTAAATCTATGTCTTTAGAAGCCTTAGCTTGTTGTACTTTAGATTTTACATCTATCTGACTTAATATATCTTTTACAGCTTTAACATTTTTAATAGCGTCATCTGCAAAGTAAAAATCGTTGTAACCTTCACCCGCTTTATCTAAAACCCATTTAGCCTTAGCTTTAGCGGTACCATCACCTAGACCGGTTATGTTTTTAAGCGGTATATCTATACCAGATTCTTTCATAAACTTCTGGATCTCAGCGGCAGATTCAGGTGGTCTAGCAGTTAGTATAAATACATCTTCAGTTCCTCTTGCTGCAGCTATTTTTTCAGCCACGCTAAACAAAGGCCCTTTTTGCCCGTCTACAACTTTACTAAATTCTTTAAAATCAAACTTAGCTCCTTGGCTTTCTAGTAAATCAGCTTGCTTCGCAAACTCAGATGCGTTGATTTTACCAACTTTATTTCTTGTTATACCTGAGTAAACTTTCTGTAAAAACCTTTCAGGAAGTGCTTCGCCAAAACCAATGTCAGTTGTTTCGATCTCGTATAGTTTATCAGAAAAATCCTCTCTATACTTTTTAGCGCTTTCTTGAACTTGCTCCCACGTTTTTCTAACGACAAAATCAGGTAGAGATCTTTCTACTCTAGCTTTGTTTCTTGATATAGCGGTTTCAAGAGGTGTGTTAGCTACAACCATGTGAACTTCAAAACCTGCGTCTTCAAGTTGCTTTACTTTTTTCATTGTAGCATTGTAAGAAGCTCCAGTACCATCAATTACCATGCCATCTCCATTCTCAGCATATTTATCAAACTTAGCTACAGCTGCTTTTCTAGCTGCAGCGCCAAGCTTAGATCTTAATGATCTTTGCTCTTTATTGTATTCGCTTTCTTTAGCAGGTAATCCAGATTCTTCCTTCATAGCTTCAAGAGCTATATCTTGATTAACTACTTTATAACCACGTCTACCTAATTGTAATCCTTTGCCTATATTAGTTTTACCAGCTCCAGGACCACCAACCATAAATATAGCTTTATATTTATTAGCTCCTTGTGAAAAGCCTCCTTCAACGTTTGGAGCCGTGTAGTTAACTCTACTGTTAGATCTAGCTAGCGTGTCGTCGAAGTCAAATACTCTGATCTTCTTGACAGGTGCTTTTGTATCATTACCTGCTTTTAAAGCTCTATCTAAAGACTTTAAATTTTCTATGCTTTCTTGAACACTTTTAGGTTTTTCAAAAAAATCTTTTGAAGCTTTTGTAGATGTGTTTTGCTTTAAAGCGGATTGAGCATCTTTATAAGCTTGCTCAAACCCAGCTCCTTTTCTAGTAGTTGTATAAGTTCCATCAGCTTGTTTCTCATAAAGAGTAAGCTCAGTTATATTTCTACCATAGTGACTAAAGTTATAATATCTTTTCCAAGTGTTTATGATAGCCTCTAAAGGCAAAGAGCTTTGGTATTTTTCGTTTATAATATTATCCATTTCTTTAGGGATAATACTAGCGTTGTAATCGTTTAGCTTAGCTCTAAGTTCAGCCTTAGTTATATTGCCATTTAAGTAATCTACGGCGTAAACTTTCATAGCGTTTGCTGGAGGGTTATGCTCATACCTGTAGTTGTCAGGATTAAAATCTTTACCTTTTATAGCAACGCTGTTTAGATTAGCTGCGGCTCTCAGTATAGCTTCCATAGAAGACGTGCTTCCTGATAAAAACATACCCGTGGCATTTTTGTCTCCATTATTCTTAAATTGCTCTATTATGTCTACAAATAAATCTCTATTAGAATTAGCATACTCTAACGAACTGTCTAATGTTTCTTTAGATATCACCCCGTTTTTTTCTACCTCTTTTAGAGCAGAAGAAGTCGCAGTTGAGCTTTGCTTAGCTCTTTCAACACTTATTCTTTCACCGTTAAACTCTACGTGTGAAAAATCCATTCTAGGACCTTCTTTAGTCTTTTTTTCTTTTCTAACAACTTTAATAGACTCAGGGTTAGTCATGTTAGGTTTTATAATAAGATCTATGAAATCCTCAGCTTTACCAAGTATACTTTGCCTAATAGTACCTGTTTCTTTGTTTGTTAATTGTAGTTGTTTTCCAAACACTGTGTCAACCCACTCAAATAAACCACTACCAACTTTAGCATTAGTAGAGTAAGATTTAACTAAAAACGCACCCTTTTCAGCGAGCTCTGCGTCTGTTTCGTATATTTTGCCAATAGCTTCTTTAAGTACTTCTACAGTAGCGTTTATTTGATCTGGGTCATTAAAATCTATGCCTTCTTTAGCTAAATCTAGCATGTTCTTTAAATTCTCATTAGCTCTTTGCTCTGAAACCTGCTCGTACAAAAATCTTTGAATAGACTTAGGCTCAACATTTTTAGATAAAGCTCTACTAGCTCTGTCATATTCGCCAGTCATCCATTCTATAGACTTTATTAAATCGTTTTTAGTTTTTAAAGGCTTGCCATTTTTACTCGTTAAAAAGGTTTTATCAAAGGAAGAGTTAAAAGCTTTTTCAACATTCATGCCAGATGATAAAGCATTGTAAAAGTCAGACTCGCCTTCTTCGTACATTTTTACATCTTTTGTATCTTTTAAGAAGCTAGGTTTGAATTTATTTAATTTTTCTTTTACATCTTTACTAGCCATACGTTTAGACGTACCGGCTGCAATATCAGCTATTATTTGATCCGTGCCTTTAGCTGTCTTGATTCCAGATTCTTCAATCTTAGACCTTACAACTTTATTTGTCAAGTTATCTATGTAAACCTTTGTCAAACCCTGCAAGAGTGTTCCAAATTTAGTTCTATTAGCGGCTTTCATAGGTATACTAAGCTCACCAGCTGGCGTAATACCTATATCTTGCTGTAATTTTCTTAAGGTTTCTGCGAACGGCTTTCTAAACTCAGGTTTTAATCTCCAAACTTGAACTTGAGACGTCTTACCTAAACTTCTACCTTTAGGTGATGATACACCAGGTATTTTAACATTAACTTTGTCATACATTAACTTAAGTAGCTTGTTGTTTAAACCTGTGGCGTAGCCTTTAACATCAGGTGAAACATCTGCAATCTTCTCTTGACCTTCCAATGTTTTAAGTGTAGTTTCTGAACCAGAAACATTGTACTCTGGCATTGTCTTCATAAACTCCTGAAACTCTTGCACGTCTCTAAAAAGCTTTTGCATTCTAGAAACCTCAGCTGCACCTTCACCTTTTCCGTAGTTTAAGGTGGATTTACCAGTAGCTCTATCGTAAGGCATGTCTAGTAACGCTTCTGCTACTTTAGGTGAATATTCAATACCAGCTGTTTTATATGTTAATATAGGTAAAGTTTCAGGCTTCACGTCTACAGACTCTTCTATTAGCTCTAGTTTTATTTTCACTGGCGTAAACTCTCTAACATCAATAAGATCTTTTGCTCCCGCTTCTTCTTTAGCTTTTCTCTCAGCTAGCTTCTCTGTGGATGATTGATCAACTAAATCCCTAGCAAATTCAGTATCAGTACTTGTAGTTTTTAGCTCTCTACTATACTCTTCTACTATTTTAGGACCAACCCTTAACCCTAAAGGTTTTTGCATGTAAGTACTAAGCTCTACTTTTTCTCCTGTCTTTGGGTTTACAGGTTTGTAGTTTCTAACAACGCTTTCAAATTGATCTAAAACTTTACCTGCTATTTCAGGATTATTTTTAATAGCACTAACAGGTACACCTTTTTTAGCCGCCCATCTGCTAACCGCTTCTACACCTAAGCTTACATACTGATCTTTAAAGTCAGTTAGCTCTTTAGATGTCATACCTTCTTTATTGTTCTTGTATTTTTCAGCTAATTTACTAGCAGACGTCTCTAGCTCTTTAGATGCTTTTGCTTTTTCAGCTCTTTCAGATGTTACTTCAACACCTTCAATATCATAAAGCTTGTTACCATCTACTTTAACGTCTCTAAATTGATCAAACTTCTTTTTAAGAGCTGTAGCACTACCTCTTTTAGCTATATCTTCTATACTACTTAAAAACTCTAAAACATCACCAGCTGTTCTAAGATCTTTTTCTTTAAACCCAAGACCCATTGCATTAGCCGTGTTGTTTATAGCTCTTTTTAAACCAGGCAGCACGCCTTGTTTCAACAAAACATCTCTAAACTTGGGTTTAGAAAGTTGCTCTACAACGTTAAAAACATACTCTTCAGCTGTTAATTCTTTTTCGTATGTCTTGTCTAAAAACTCTTTAAAAGTTGACCCTGTTGCTTCTTTGAAAAACGGATCTAAGATAGGTTCTACTTGAGTCTCTATTTTATTTCTAAGAGCTTCTGCAGCTTTAGGGTTAGCTTTAAATGCAGCTTGAAAATAAGCGTGACCAAGCTCGTGTCCTTGAACGCCAGGTCGCATTTTGCTCATGTTAACAACAATAGCGTTCATTGGTATGCCGTCTTTTTCAGCTATATACTCAGCCTTAGAATCACTAGCTATAAGATCTCTACCTTGAGCATCTTTGCCGTTTTCGGTAACAATTACTTCTAGTTTTTTATCACCAACTAGTATGCCGCTTTTTTCAACGTTTGTTTTAAAAGTATTTACTTTTCTTCTTATTCTGTCGATGTTTGCATTAGCTCTTGATACAGCTTTTTTAGCTTGTCTTTTTTCTATGAAAGTAAGACCACCTTCAGCCAAAGCTTTTTCAGCATTAGCTTTATTCTCTAATTGATCAGACATAACAAGGTTATCATAGCTTCTTTCAGATACAGCTATATCTCTTGTTAAAGTTTCTATGCTGTTTATTTTCTGCTTTTCTTGAGAAGGATTTAATTCACCAGTAGATAAATCGTTTTTAAGCTTATCAAGAAGCTTGTATTTACCGGACATGGACATAAAATCCGTACCTTTCATACCAGTTGCGCCAATAGCACCGAAAACCCCAACGTTGATAGCAAACCTTCTCATGGCTTTAGCATCTTCGCCAAAGTTCTCGTTCATATATGCTTCAAAGTCAACATTGCCTTCTAAAGACTTTAAAAAACCTTCTCCTACTAAAGCTACTTCACTAGCCGTTGCTCCACCAACACCTGCTAAAGCAATCTTCTCTAACGCGGGGTTAAAAGCAGCTGCTTTACCCGTAAACCTAAAAGGCATTAAAGCTCTAGCGCCAGCGCCACCTACAAAGAAGAAAGCACCAGCACCTAGTTCAGACTCACCTACTGTTACAGCTTTAAATTTAGCTTCTTCTAAAACAGCTCCAAGCATAAAGCCTTTTACTCTATCTATAGTTTTTTTAGACTTCATTAAGTTGCCTAGAACTTTAGTCATACCTAATGCACCCTGTGCTTTATTAGCAACAGCAAACTTAGCTAGCTCTGGAACAAAAGCACCAACGCCTTCGGTTACTTCCATAGCTATGCTTCTTTCAAAGTTTTCTTTTTGATCTTTAGTAAGATCTATATCTGCGTTTTTTAGTGTTTTCTCTAGTTGATCTAGTTCTTTTCTTTTTGAAGTACCAAAATCTAAAATTATATCTTTTTCACCAAAAGTAGCTTCAGCAGCAGACTCTAAAAATCTAGTAACGCCATCTGACTTAACGCTAGACGGATCCCTGTTAAGCAGTAAGGTTGTTTTAAGAGCTTCAGCCTCTAATAACGATGTCTTTAAGTCCTCATCAATAAAACCTAGTTCTTTTTTAGCTCTATCCCTCTGATCATCGCTAATATAGTTTAAAGACTCTATAGCTTTTTCTCTATTGCTTAAGTTATTGAAAAAATCAGTATTTTTTATTTTTTCATAAACATCTGTGTCTTCAGCTGATACCGTGTTCCATATATCTTTGTACTCTTGTTCTAGGTTTTTTATATCAGATATATTACCGTAGTACTGTGTTTTTAGTTTTTCTCTAGGTTGTGAAGAGTAGAACTTTTCTAAAGCAGTTAATTCTTTAGATTTGTCAACCATAGTTTCCTCTTCGCCGGCATCTTCTCTAGCTTGCTTCTCTAATGCCGTAAGTCTTTTATTAGTAGATATATCAAAGTAAGACGTGTAATTTTCGTCTATCTTAATTAACAACTCTTCTTGCTCTTTTTGTTTAGCTTTTATCTTAGAGTCTAAAGCTGGATCTTGCTCTATACTATTTTTCTTCTGTTCACTAAGCTCTAGTATTTCGTTACCTAGTTTCATAGCTGGAACTTCTCCCTCAGAAACAACATCGTAAGCTTTGTATAAATCAAATCCTACTTTAAAAGTGTCAACCACGTCTTTGTCTTGATCTCTAGCTTCTTGTCTTTTCGTAGTTATTATATTTTTTTCTTCGTTTATTTTTTTATCTATAGCATTGTCTACAAAGTTATCTATAGCTAAAACATCAGGAAGGTCCATGTCAGGATGTTCTAACTCAAACCTTTTCTTTAAACCCTCTACTATTTCTTCTCTATATTCTGGATTTTTATTAAGCTCAGATACAGTTCCTTCTATTCTACCTTTACTTTCAACATCTTTTTCAGAATAAATATCCGTGCCCCATTCTGTTGCGGGAAACTGTATTTTAGTCATTAATTTTCCAAAAAAGCCCTTGTCTTGTACGTTTTCATACAAAGATGGGTTACTGAAATAACCTTCAGTCATTTGTTTAAATAGCTTAGCCTCTTCTGTTGAATTAGCTCTATCTTTTTTTATTTGAAAATCTCTTTTTCTACGTTCTTTATTCAGCTCTTTTCTGCGATCATAAGGAACGTTCATTTTGACTTGTGGGTCTAATGTAGAGTACGTGTCAAGATCTATTTTTTCTAAATCCAAAGAACCATTTTCCGGCTCTGAGTCCATATTCTCGGATGCTATTCCCGGTTGAGGTGTTACAGCTGCATCCTGTTGCGCAACACCGCTTGCTTTTCCCTTTTCTTTAAGACTATACTTTTTAACATACTCGTCAAATCCCATGTCAAGATTTGAAGCAGCTAGTTTTACGTCTTCTAATGAGTATTCATTTCCTTTGTATACAAACTCTGGCATAATTTAATTTTATTTATTTAAACCTGGTAAACTACTTGTCATAATTCTTTTTTCTCCTCTGTTTTCTCTTCTGTTGTCGAGGTATATTGGTATTTGCTCTGCAACTAAATCCGTTGTAGCATCAGATCCATATACAACATAGTCCATTTCTCTTGCTAATCTAGCTACGCTTTCAGCGCTATTCATGTCAAACGTCTGTGCATCATCGCCTTCACCTATTGTTATTATTTTACCGTCTTTAGACACTCCTTCAGAACCAAAGTATTGTTTTATTGTGGATAGCGGGTTTGACAATAAACCATCAACAATTGTTTTTGTTCTATTTTTTACTCTATCCTCTTGCTTTTTTCTATTTATTTCAGCTTGAGTTAGTTTTGGTGTGTTATTTTTAGGTCCATCAACATGAACTGGAATACTATTATTGATATCACCAGCTGCGTTGTTTATAATATCTACAACACTGTCTTTTAATGCTGGTAAGTTTTCTGTTTTAAACATTTCACTGTCAATATCAATATTTTCAAAACCAGGTAATAAATCGTCTTTAATTAAAGAAATAACATCAGATCTTGACGCTTCATTAATAATGCTTTTTATTCTATTATTAAACATACCCATTTGAGCCTTGTTCATTGGTTTTTTAGAACCAGCTACTTTATCTACTAAGTCTAAAATACCATTAGCTGTATCTATTGACTTCAAAGAGTAATCAGCGACTTGAGCATATGGCTTATATTCACCATCAACCTCAAAAGTTAAATTACCAAAATCATCAATTTCCATATTAGCTACACCTGAATAAATATCAGCTAAACCACCTGATTTACCATCTACGTAATTAGCTTTAGATATTCTGCCGTTTTCTACGTCATCAAGGTACTGCTGTTGATTATCTCCTATAGCTTTTTGTTGTACAGCTAGATTCTCTAAGTTACTTTTAACTTGATTCATTTCTTGGATGTTCTGCAGGTAAGCGGGTGAAGTCTTTGGAACAAGCTTGTCTTGAGCTCTAAACGCTGCGTTAGCGTATACATCTCTTTGACTCATTATATATTCTTGCTGCTGTTGCTTCTGCTTAGTAGTTAGCCCTGCTTGCACAGTACCACTTTCTGCTAAACTTAAAAACTGGGCTACTTTCTGCCTGTCTCTTGATAATAATTGTTCTTCTGTCATTTTATTTTAAGTTTATTAACGCATCATTCCAGGAAGTGCTTGTCCAGCTCCACCTAATATATTTCCAACACCACCTAGTATAGCTTGCTTTCCAGCGGCTCTTGCTTGATTAGCAGCGCCTAACCTTTGGCCAGCCATACCCATTAGTGTGCTTACTTTGTTTAACTCAGCAGATCTTGATTGGCCTTCTCCTTGTATTTCTAGTAGTTGATTCTGTGATTCCTGTTGCATTTGAGCAGCTTGATTAGATCTTTCTTGTTGACCTATTGATACACCTGCTCTTTCAGCGTTTAATGAACCTTGGTTAGCCATAGCCTGGGCTAAAGCAGCAATACCTGATCCCCCAGCTGCACCTTGCATACCAGCCATTGTGTTAGCCATTGACTGCTGTTGGGATCTATCTGTAAACTCAGCTTGTTGTTGGTTTACCGTTAAATCTTCATATACGTTTTCTAAATTAGTATACAGGTTTGACGTGTCTAAATCTTCAAACTGACCTTTTCTTTTATTAAAGTCTGCTTGAGCAGCTCGTTGCTCTCTTTTTCTTTTGCGAGAACCAATTAAACCACCTGCTATTCCAGCGATCCCTTGTACTCCCGACATTATTGCACCCATTGGTATCATATTCTATTACTTTATATATTATTATTACATGTTATTTGCTACTCTCAAATATCTCTGAGCCTACAGAAAATAACTCTGCAGAACTTGTTGAGCTATTTCTAAATTGAGCTTCAGCGTAGTAGCCTTTAAGCTGCCCTAAAAAACCAATAGGGTTCTCAGCGTAAAAAATAAAATCGCTTTGGGTGGGAGGGGCAACACCCGCTGCAGCGTTTACAACTATAGATACTGGGTTGCTTGTTATTGAGATTATTGGCCCCATTTCTACCTCTACATTTGTAGTTGTATTTAGGTACCAAGCGATGTCTCCTACTTGAATTCCTTCAGGTAAGGGGTTTGAAAATGTTAAAGATATATTTGCCATATTTTTATTTTAAGTGCAATTAGCATCAGGGCAGCATGTTCTCAACAAACTCCAAGCTGTTCCGGATGGCCCTGTTACTCTAAAAAACGCTGAAGGGTTGTTATTATAATCAGCCGCCGTGTATTGCCACCAAACAACTTGTTGGTAAATTACGCCTCCAACTGTCATCGTAGGAATTGTAAATCCTGTATCATTGTTAAATTCCGTAGTCTTAGCTGGCACCGTTGCTCCTAAAGCTGTACCTATAAATTGATCCGTATTATTCCCTTGATCTACTGTTGGGATTCTATTGTTAGATTCAGTTCCAAAAACATTATCAAAAGGCCCGGAGTTATTAGCAGCGGTCATGGAGCTTGTTGCTTTTTTAACTAAGAAATTGCTAGTTGGGGATCCATGTATGATTTCAAATTTATCTCTAACGCTTTCCGGTCTTACTAAGAACGTTATCAAGCCACCTGCTGGATCTAACGTTAGTATTTGGTCTGTTACACCTTGAACACCGCTTGCTGCCGTAGCACCGCACGCTATCGCCGGTATTTCTCTAACAAGGTTGTCTAGCAAGAACTCAAAAGTAGTGTCCTCCGCTCCAAAATAGTTTATTGCTACTTCAGCTGTAAATGTTAACGAGCCGTCTGAGTTAGGAGATAAAAGTAATGAGTTAACATCAACGTTATTACCTCCGTTTGTATAGGAGAAAATTTCAACATCATCTTTTATAGTAATATTAGGTGATACTGATATTTCAGTAGCTGAATTTATAGCGGTTATTTCATAGTCATAAACACCTCTATCCGTATTGCTTAAGCTAAATTTACTTCCAATAATCGCGGTAGATGTGTCAGCTACAGTTATAATAGACGAGTTACTAACCGCTGCTGTAGTAGTAAGTACTGAGCTGTCTACGTTGGTTAATGTTACTGCACCAGCAACTTGGTCTACAGTTATTAATTCAGGAGACGTAAGGATCCACTCTATTTCCACAATTTGGGGAGAGTTTTGGAAATCGCTAAAAGCGGATGATGATTTAATCACTGGAGTAAACCCTGTTATGCTTGTAGTGGTTATTGCTGTAAATGTTAGCCTTGGCGAAATAGTAGATTGATAGATTGTTATAGGGTTCGGTTGAGCAAAAGCAGGATCCAAATCTCCTGTTAATGTAATAGTATACACCTCGTTGCAAGAGCCATTGCAGCTACCAAATATGTCCGGAAAAAACACATCAGCAGTTACTATGCCAGTATTGCCAATAGTCTCATTATTAATTATAGTCGCGGAGTATCCAAAGTTTTGACCTACTATAGTCGCGGTAACAGCTGCTCCTTCTCCACCGAACACTTGCCAGTTTAGGTTTTGGCCCCCAAATCCGTTAACTGTGCCAGGCAAAGCAGAGTAGCTAGTGACATACTGTGGAGCAACAAATATCTCCTTAGCTGCAACTTGATTAATCTGCAATCTATCTCCAGCTACACTTTGGTTAGGATAGGTATATCTAACAGCATAGCTTATCCCTATTAGATTGTTGTCTATATCATAAGTAGGTCCTTGAACTATATTATAGTTAGACGCATTGCCTTCAACAACTTGAAGCCCACTTGAGGTTAAATAATAACCAGAGGCAGCGTCGTAGTTTCTTGTAAGTAGTAATTCATTTTCTCCAACATTGCCAGAATTGTTATAAGGAGTGCTATTTTCTGTAACATCACCTGTTATATTACTGCCAACATTAGCAGATATTGTCCCACCTATAGTAATTAAAGCTACTTCTGATTCTCCTACAACACAAAGTGGTATTGTGTAGTTACCTGACGGCATTACAAACCCTACGTCAAAGGTTACAGTGCAAAGTACATTTAAACCGTCTTGAGTAAAAACTACAGATTGCACTGCATTATCAGAAAAGCTAGGATCTATTGAAAAATCCGTAGCGCTTGCTGTATATCCATTATCTGGCACAATTGTTATTACCGCTGTCGGGTATAACACAGAAACATTGTCTCCTTCTGGGATAGTGTACTGTGTATTTGTAAATGTATAATTATTAAAACTTGGCATATTTTTGTTATTATTATTATGGCTGAGGACAGCTGCTTAGTGTGTTGTATGGTGTAACTGAATTAATAATTCCATTTGGCCCCCATATAATTATGAAATATGTTACAGGCACTTCGGTTAGATTATTAGGGTCTAAAGCAGAGCCGTTTGGGGCAATTCCAGTTGGAGGCGGTTTTATATACAAGTAAGTACCTGAAGTAGTTAACGACTGTAAAGTGTTGAAGTCATACATTTGGGTTCCTACAGATATACCATCTGAAAACACATACTTGAATTGGTGGAAGTTTATAGTTGTCTCACCGTAGTTTCCGCCTACATAATCGTAAAAATCATCTATAACACACTTAGCGTTTTGCGGTGTGGTTTCATTTACTATTGAAGATAATTCTCCTTTAGCATTCCACTGATACCAGCCTTCAAAATCAGTGTCAGGGGTCGCTGTTCCTGAACTGCTGCAAGTTTCATCAATAGTAACCGTCAATAAATAATCTTGAGGCGTGTCATCCCCACAATCTAAACAGGGTCCAATACCATTCCCATCTGGTTCGCAGCCAATTAATGTTCCTTTTATATAGTTGAAGTACTTACCCTCTTTCTTTTGAAACTCCTTAACTTTCCCTGCTTCAAGATCTGTTCTAACAAAGCTAGTGTACCAGCCATGCTTTTTAATCTGTGAAGCTATAGGTATTATTTGATTAGCGTTAATCTCAGCGATAGAGTACCACTTTTGGTTTAGTCCTTCATACTCAAAGATTCTAGAAGCTGTACCTGTGTAATTTAAAGTGCTAAAACCTTTCACGCTCTGAGGCATTTCATTGAAAATAACATTAAAAGAGCTATCGTACTGAACTCCATAAAAGTTATTATGCAAAGGATTAACCCCGTGCAGCCAAAAACGTCCACCTTTAAAAGTGTAGTAATTATTGTTTAATGTTATACCTGACTCTTGAATAAAGCTTTTTCTGCTAGTCCACCCGTCTACACCTTCTTTAAACGATACAGTTGTATTAGCTACTAAACTATCAGGAGCGTCTTCACAGTCTGGATCTAATTGGTAGTTAGCATCAAGGCTTAATCTTTTTTGCCAATAGCTAGACAAGTTGTTTAATGTAAGGTTGTATATATCTTTGTCGTCGTCATAACTACCTACAGCTTTTTTAGTGGTTCTTAAGTTATCTGCGAAAAAGCTAGACATGCCTTTTTCCGCTATGTTAGTTATACCATCAGCAGAAAGTCTAATAACAGCGCCTCTGTTTTTATCTGAAAAGTAAGATCTAAAGCCGTAAGATGCGAATGACTCTGGGTTTTTAGATATACCAAATTCACCAGCGTAAGGAACCGCTTGGCCTAACACAGCTTGATTAGAAGTTAAATTAGCTCTTCCGTCCGCGTTAAATAGAGCATCCTTATTGGCTAATATACGGAAACATTTATCTTCGCATAGAGATATTAAATCAGTGTCTCTAGCGTGCAATTTTTGTATCGTACCGTGGATTGGGTTAAGGTCTTTTGTAATTGGCTCAGCTTGTATAAACTGGTTTAATCTGTTTATACCCGATGTGGAGTTGTATATTTGTGAAAATATAAACCCGCTACCTCTTCGCTCTGCTGCGTAAGGAGCATCTAACACGGTAGACACTTTAGGTCCTTTATCTATATAAGGAGCATTGTAGTCATCTCTTATACGGTTTGATTCAACGCCTTGCCCGTAAGTATAACAGTTAAACCAATCTAGTGTTTTTGGTGTGTTGTATTCAGTAATAGAATATGCATTTGAAGCCTCGTGGTAAAGGTCTAAATCAATAGATTCCTTAGGCTCTGTTTCAAAAATAGCTGGGTTGCTAGAGGTTAAAACTTTGTTCCCGCCTTCGTAAACTGGCGTTACGATTTGTATACTAGGCAGGGTTGTCCCTAGAACATCCCATTCAGCGGCATTTGGAAGCCATGGATCCTGAATTTCTCGATCTAATTCAATCATTACCGTATACTTCCAGTTTCGGTCTAAATTACCAGCTTTGCAACTTGCAGCAAATTTTTTTTGTCTTTCCCCTCTGGGGGTTGCGCGTGATTGAATTTTATTTACAGTATATATTTGGGAAAGCTTTTCAGAAAAAGCTGCGTTAGGATCATTGTTCGCAAACCTTATTTTAACGCCAGGATTAAGTGTGCCGTTTGGAGCCGATAACTCATACCTCTCTGGGACTCTACCTGTAATCTTGTCTACAAATCCATTTGCATCTGTACCAACGTGAGTATACCCAAAAATTTTAGAATTTTGAGTAGGAGGAGTGTATGGCCATTCTCTTTCTGCCGTCATGTTGTCACCGTATGTATCGCCTTCCCCTACCCAACCTTTTAATCTCCACCATTCCGCACGCCCCGGGCAACCATCATTCCCCCTGTTATATCCGTTATCCGCGTAATAGTAACCTTTCTCTGCACCTGGTACTTCTATATTAAAAACGGTCCTTCCCCAGCCATTTGCTATAGGGGCATTAAAATCTATTTCATCAACAACTGCGTAGTTGGTTTTTTGAGCAGTAAAAGAATCTATAATATTAGTGTCAAACGCAAAGTCTCTGTTTATTTTTGTAAAAAATCTACCCTCAAATTCAGGTAGTCTTTTAGTTACTTCTTCATATATAGTTATAGTTAAATCGTCTCCAATAGGTATACTAGGCACCTCGCCTCCTAGAGGCTGTGCTAAAACCACATCGAAGCTAACATTATCTCCGGAAACGTTGGTTGGGGTTGACCCTGAGATATCGTACTTATTAGATGTTATACCTTGATACGTTATAGTTAATTTATTAGCGCTACTGTTTAAACCACCTCGGAAAGTGTCACCAGGATCACCATCTGTGATAAATTCTATTGTTATCCTACCTGGTTCTATTTCATTTTCAGCTGTAACATTTCTTGAAGCTACAAAGTTGTCAAATTTAGATATAAAGTCTGGAGCAGAGTTGTCTATAGCAATTACTTTGTACCTATTCAAATCGGTCACAGCAACATTATTATCATGCTGCTTTTTTAATATTAGATATGTTTCTTCATCAATTTTATTCCTTTCCGAGGAAGGAAAAGAAAGCCAAACGTTGCCGTCTTCTGCTAAATAATATCTATCTAAAGCTAGATTATAATATTCATTTGAAGTTTCTTTTACAAAAAACTTATAATGAGTTGCCCAGCTAGGGGGTATATTAGTAGGTTCTATTGTTAGAGCATTTAAAGTAGAAGAGTTTTCAATCTCAACTTGCAATCCTGAATTTTCACTTGTAAAGACAGGGGTTTCTCTGCCGTAAGCATCCTTGTATATTACACCTGCTTGGTATGTTCTTATTGATTTAAGAGAGTTGTAAGGTAGCGTTGTAGATATAGTTCCACCGTCCTCATCTACTATTGGGTCAGGATATGTTGTGGAAAATAAACTCGTATTTAACTTAACAGGCGTTGAGATTTGACCAGTAGTGGTATTAACCACCCCAACAGTATTGTAATTTTGGAGGTAATTGCCATAAACAATTCTATTTCCAATTATTTCTTGAGCTTTAGCTTTACGAGGCACATTGTCCCAAGGTCTAAGTAGTTGATTAGCTTCAACAACTGCTCCAATTAATTCTGTTTTTATTTCGTATTCTGTAGGTAGAGTAGTGTTTTGATAATCACTTTTCTTTAATGTATCCACCACGTAGACAGCTGTGTTGCTAGATTCTTTATAGAGTATATCAATCTCAGAAATTTCATCATCATTCCAAACTAGATCCTGAACTATAAGTTTTCTTATATTATTTGTCATACCAACGTTGTAGCCGTCAGATGAAAGATATTCGAAGTCACCTCCAAGAAATGCCACTAAAGAAAAAGGAGAATAGCAAGAGTATTCGTTGTCTATATACTTCCACCTATACGCAAATCTTGGAAACACGTATTCAAATAAAGGTTTTTTCTCTAATAAAAGTACCTCCCATAGCACAGGTAATGGTTCACCCTCGCTGTCTAAGATTTTAGATATATTGCTTGAAATAGCTTGTATTTCACCGGTTACTGTAACACCGTTTAGCTCGTGTATTTTTAAACTTATGTTATAGGAGTCGTTAGGTCCAAATGCGTTTTGTATTTCCCCTGTTAAAATTAATATATCACCTACAGTCCAAGCGCTACCTGGCTGTTCATTAACTATAAAAGTAACTCTACCGTCCCAATAAGGAGCTGTGTTAGATCCATTAGGGTATGGCTCAGAGTTATCAGTGTTTAAAGATGAATTTTCAAAAACATTTATATTAGTTTCTATCAGCCCCTCGTACTGAGCGAACGTAGGTAAAGATTGAAAATTAATTGGATTAATAACAATGTTTGGCTTGTAAGTAAAATTCTCAAGATCCAAATACCCCCAAGTTGTAGTAACGGGAGTAAGGCCTGTACCTGGTTGAGGCAAGCCTCCTGGATTGTCAGAAGCACTAGCTCCAGTGAACAACGTTGGCGCCGCTAGAGGCGATAGTTTGATTGTAGTAATATCTACTTCAACAAAGTCTGGTCGCCCTGATAAATTTACATTATAACTGTTTTGATCCGCATTCCACTTAGGAACCTTAGTTTGAGTAACAAAATCAGTAGATCCTGTTTTAAACTTTTCAACATTAATTTTTTTTGGCTCAAGTTGATCATCTGTCCAGAATAAGAACTTGTCAATTACATTTATACCTGTAATTAAATAATCAGGTGAAAAATTTAAAACACCTGCGGTGTCTACCAACACAGGGCTAACTGCGTTCTTTACTTCATCATATTCAGCAATCGCACTAATACCATCACTCGCTATAAACCAGTATATTCTTTCGTTTATGTCATTTCTATAAGATCCTATACAAATAGGATTCGTCATAGAGTCTATGTAACCTCCAGTCCAAGTTGCACCTGTACCTACTTTGTTTCTGATCTCTAGATTACCAGCTATATTCTGCATAGTGCCAACGTCACTAGCGTCAGAATTAGCTAAGTCTAAATTTAAAGCGTCTCTGTATTCTCCATTCGGAACTAAACGTTCGTCAAGGTCTTTGTTCATTCTACCTTTAGTAAAATTATGAATAAACTCTGGCATATATTAGTGTTTTATTTGCTTAGACTTACCTCTCATTATTTGAGTGATTTCCTCTAGTTTTATATTTGATAATCTCAACTTAGCATTTCTTTTTGCAACAGCCGCTTCTCTTTTAAATCTAGCCACCATATATTCTTGGACATTTGATCTTGTCGCTAAAATAGCGTGTGCAATATATTTATACATGGCTTCTTCAGCTAGTTTGTGTACAATCATTTCTCCATCAGTAGCTAAGCCGTCACTTATGTATTTTAATGTAACTATGCGACCTACCATATCAGAGCTAAACCTTATTAAGCCCTTTATTTGATCTATAAAGAAGACACCGTTTGCTTGAGCGTATTGAGGATCTAATCCATATCTTTCACCATTAACCCTTCTATGAAGTTGGCCTTCTAAATTGTCTTCTGAGTTTTTAGGGCTGCTAAAGCGTTTCCAGGTTTCAGAATCTTGAGCATATAGTATCTCACCGCTTTCGTCAAAGGTATACTCGTAATTACCATCTTGTATAATAGGTAGTGGATCACTTGTTTTATGAGCAGGATATATAACTCTCTCTACGCCGTCTTTATCTGTCCATGTCACTTTTACATAGTTTACATAATCTTGTGGCAGCACAAAGTATAGTTGAGGAGATATTTCAATCTCTTGAGACTTAAAAGAAGGCAGCGTATCAAAGCTTAACTCTTGTATTCCTCGCTGAGCGTGAAAAGCTACGTCTGTTCTTTTTATCTTACTTATAATCTTATCCTCTCCAACATATGAGATTATAAAGTTATTTACAATATCTTTTAAGGAAATAGATTGGTAGTCACCGTAGTTTTCGTCTAAGCTGTTCCAAATCCCATCAGGACCTAAGTAGTAGTCTTCGTTTGTTTGATTTATAAGTCCCATTTATTAAGATTTTTCTTGTTGAATAGTTTCTATTTCTTCTTGATTAACAGCGTTATAGAAGTTGTAGTCTTTTATTAATAAACCTGATAGCTCTAGTATTTTTACAACTAATTCAACTTCTTCTGAAGGATGTAACTCAAAGTCAACAGAGTTTGCCGCATCATACAAAGGTTCGTCGAATACTAATTGGTAAGCCCATTGCGCTTTAGCTGGTCTCTTTATATATTGAAACTCTACTTCATTGACGGCTGTTATTTCACTACCACCGTAAACTCTGATTCCGCTTGTATTTGACACAAACACAGGTCTAACGTTTTTTGGTTTGGTTAATGGGGATGAATTTATGTATAAAAATTCATTAGCGTTAATACGCTCTGCTTCGATGCTTTCTGTAGATACTACACCAAAGGTATTTGTTGTTTTATTTTTATATACTACTGTCCCTAGCCTATACAAGTCAGTAGGCTCGTCAAAAAAGTTTCCTGTACGAGTTGGCTGAGCTGTAGTTTCAAATACATTAATTTTTTCATTCAATATATTAAGCATATCAGAATACTCAGTGCTATTGCCCGGTATTCTACCAAACTGATTGATATCATAAAAGTATTGCTCAAAAAGATCAAGTTGTGCTTGATTAGCAAATAAATTAAACTCTTGAGCTGTGACATACCCCCGTTGTTCTTTGTTAAGTATACCTAAAACTTTTTGATATACAGTATCTATGCTTACTGCCATATTGTTTTTGTTGTTATTTATAGTAATTAGGCCACCATTACAGCGGCCTAGCTACTATAATTAGTGACTTACAGTCTTTTAATTAAATGTTTGTAAACCTCCATACCATCGTCTGTTTTAAAGAACGCAGCTAATGCTGAGTAAGGATGTTCGTCAAAAGGAACTGTCATTAATTTCCTTTTAGTCTCACCAAATGTAAATGTTCTTTGATCTGATGATAATTGTATAATACCTGCTTGAGTGGCTTTGATACCAATATTTCTTAGCTCTACGTTTTCATCATTAGCTAATTCAATAAATAAATATGGGTTTCTTTTAGCGAAGATTATTAAGTCTCTTTTTAACTCAGAGCTACTTAATGTATCTACTTTATTACCATACTCTACTCTTAAAATGCTTTCTGCTTGATCTATATCGATCTCTCTAGCTAACATCAACGCATCGATTTCCATGTTTATGTATTCTAATTCGTCAACAGATTCCTGCACTGGATTATACTCCGCATATAGTTTATCATTTAAAGGATGATAAAGAGATAGTATTTTTTGTAAATTTTGCATCTCTTTTGGAACCGTTAATGCTCCGTCTCTAAAAATAATACGACCTAATGTAGCCGTTCCTTGCTGGTCCTCGGCAAAGGGCGAGTTTTGATTTGTAGCATACCTTATTTCTTTTTGTTCCCCAGTCTCTGGATTAAACCATAATAAAGGTCTAATAGTTGAGTGTTTTGCTGGTAGCGTAAAAATAACAGGTTTTTTATTGCCTTTTAATAGATATAATCTATCTTTAATTTCCCAACTTGGTTTAGTTGGTTTTTGAACTGGTGCAGTTTTAACTGCTACCTCTTGAGGTGCAACCTCAATAGCTTCTGCTTTTGTAGCTTTTTTAGCCATAATATAATATAATTAAATAGTTTAAAATTGTGACAATAGCCTTAGTATATAACTAGTAAGGGGCTAATGTCATATAAAAGTAATAATTACCCCCGTCAGTTCAACGAGGGTAATCATCACATAAGTGTATTACACTGTTTTCTTTAACAAAACAAAGTTGTTAGCACCTTGAGTACATAAAGCTCTTTCAGAAAGGAAGTGTACGTTCATTTCATCAATAGCAGAAGTAAAGTTACCACCAACAGATCCAGTGATCCAAGACTTCATTTTACGATCATCAGCTTCAGAAGCTCTGTAGCGCACGTGTAAGAATGGTCGTTGAATGTTTTGACCTAATTGCTGATCGTAGACAGTTGATACTCCAGCAGGTACAATAACACCTTGAACGTCCTCAACTAATCCACGAGTTGTAGAATCGTTTAAGTATTTCCAGTCAGTTTTGTAGAAATCGTAAGATCCTCTACGGAAACCAGAAAAGCCTAAGTTAAGCGCCATGTCTTCAGAGTTTTCGAATACACCGTAAGATGTTCCGCCTACCCCTGTGTTGTTAGCTTGCGCTAGCATATTATCAATAGCTAAAGAAGTTTTGCGATCTAAGAATAACATATTCTCTTCAATTGCTCCTTGCTTATCTAACTCTGCTAAAATATCGTCGAAATCAGTTAACCCTCCAAATGGTGCAAGTGCAGTTGCAGCAGCTCCAAAATCTTGATCGTTATAGATAAGACCTCTATCTTCGATAGCAGCGAATAATCCTTCAGAACCTGTGAATCCAGCTTCTCCAGCAGATCCAGTAACACTACCGTCATCTTTAACAGCTTCGATCATAGACATTTCTAATTGATCTTCAAAACGTAATCTAGCTTCGTGCTCAGATTTTAAGTACCATAAGTAACCGGATGTTCCAGCTTCTGTTGCTACTTCAACCCATCCAATTTGTGCAACATCAGAACCGTTTACATTATACTTATCTCTAAGAATAATTGGTTTGTTGTTAAATTGTGTGAATTTAGCATCAATAGAATTACCTACATCTCCTGATCCTTTTTTATACTCAGAACCGTATACAAAAACTTTAACACCTACTAATGCTCCAGTTCCTAAAGCGTCTAAATTTGCAGCTCCATAAGGAGTAACAGTTACGCTCGTGTCGCCAATTGTATAAGTAGAGCTAACTCTTGCTTTTACAGACACAACGCCTACAGTAATGTTAATAGTTGCGCCGGTTGCTAATAATCCAGCTTTTTGAGTAGCGGTTTGAGCGCCAGCTGTTCCAACAGGATCAGCTATGAAATCAATTGTAGTTTGTGAACCGCCAGTAGCAATCTCACAATCGTTAAAAGCAACGTGTAATCTTCCTTGTTCAGACCATACAATAACATCTGAAGCCATTGGCATTTCAGCACCTACCATACGTAAGAACCCAGAGATCGTACGGTTTCCGTAACGCTCTACTTCTTTCTCATATACTTCTGGTAAGAATTGTTGTGTAAAATCTAAATCAGTAATTGATAAATAATTGTCTCCAAATAATCCTTTAATAGGACGTGGAGTTAAATGGTTTAATTGAGCACCTGTGCCCGGACTTGGAAATCCCATAATTTTTAATTTTTAAATTTGTTATTTTCTAATTTTTACTCTTAATTTAGAAGAATCAACACCATTTACAGATCGCACAGTCCAGCCGTTAGGAGCCGTTGTATTTTCATGAACCCCTCTCGGGTCCATATTAACGTTCTTTGTTTTAGCCATACTATCTTTTACTGCATCGGCCTTGCCTTGCTCATAAAAGTGTTTTGCTACTGCGTCAGGATTCATAGCCGTGAATAGAGATTTATGATAACCAGGAGCATCAGACATTTCGTTTTTTTCATTCAAGAACTTCTTGATAAAATTATTAATGTCGCTTTGGTTTGTTTTAACCTCTTCTGCATTTTTAACATTGAACCTATATTTCTTGTCTCCAACTTGATAATCAAAACCTTTGAAATCATTATTGAAAACTTTGTTAGTTCTTTCTAAAAACACATTTTTTTGATTCTTAGCTAATTCAGTTGTTTCCTCTTGTTCTTTATTATATCGGTTAAAGAACTCAACCGCTTTTTGTTGTTCTGGATTTAATTTTGATCCAGCTTTAATCTCTTCATAGTACTTAGACTTTAAGCCATCTAAATGGTTTTTAGCCTTCGCTAGCTCTTCTTTGTGAGCTATTTTCTTTTTACGTATATCTCTCTCTTCATCAAGCTCTTCGTCATATGCAAAATTGTCTTCCATTAAAAAGTCAATTTCCTCTTTATCAAGATGAGGTCTAGTGTTTTCATAGTACTCTCTTAATAATTGAGTTTCGTTCAGCGAGGAGTAGTCAGTGTTAAGTTTTACGTAATCTTCTAAGCTTCCGCCAGTGTCATTCATAAAATCAACAGCTTTTTGTATATTTTCTGGCAAATCAACTCCTGTGTCTTTTTGCTCAGCTACAGCTTCTGCGATATCTTCCGTGAGCTGCTCCGTTTGCTCTTCAACTTCTTCTTCTGTTATTTCTTCAAGAACCGGTTGTTCAGCTTGTGCGGGCTCTTGTTGTTGAGGTATCTCTTCAACCACCTCTTCGCTAGCTTCAGCTGGTTCATCAACATCCACTGCTTTTGTTTCTTGCGTCTTGTTTAATTCCGCTAGGTCTACCTTGATTACCCCGTCTTCATAAGACATAGGGGATTTGTCTTCTGTTGTAGGTGTTTCTTCCACTTTGACTTCTTCTTGTGGAACACCTTCTTGTAATTGTTCTTCCATGATAAAATATTATATAATTATTATTACTATTATTACCTAGGCTCGAAAGAACCTAAGTCAAATCCACCACCTAATATATCATTACCTGCAGATTCAAAGTTTTTAGGTGGTGTATTGTTTTTTCTTTGATCAATTAACTCACTTTGTTGAGTCCCTCTCATTCTTTCTCTTTGATCTTTTCTATCTTCTTTTTCAGATTCGTCGTTAGCTGCTTTATTTGCGTCTATATTTCTTATTTGCATGTTGTATTGGAATTCAAGCTGCATTAACTGCATCTTCGATTGCACTTCCATTTGCATTTTTCTTTCATCAAGCTGAGATTCTACTTGCATCAATTGAGCTTTTTGATCTGTAATAACTTGGTTTTTCTGAATTTCTGCTTGAGCTGCTATCTGTTGAGCTTGAGCATTTGCCTGCGCCTGTGCTTGAATATTCTGCTGCTGCATAGCTTGATCTCGCTGCAATTTCTTTTTTCTTCTTATCTTCAGAACTTGATTAGCTAGCTTTATGCTTCTTACTTCTCTAATGTCTATAGCATCTTCTAAGTCAATAAGCCCAGCTGATAATGCTGTTTGTATGTTGTTTTCTAGCATTGCTTTTTCCTCGTCATCAGGCGTTAGCTCTAGGAATATACCAAAGTCGTATAAATGAAGATCACCCATCTCCTGTAGGGTAGCAACATTATGTCCACCAATTTTCTGTATAAACGCCTCTTTAGTCGGAGAGTATTCTAATACATCAGAGATTCTTAAAGATAAACACTCAGCTAAATCAGCTGTTAAAAACAAACCAGCTGTAAGTATATGCCTTGTAGCTGTATTTGAGTTAGCTGCTGCTATTTTTTGAACACCAACTAAAGCCTTAGCATCTGGTGTTGATCCATCTCTAGCTTCGTTTAACCCTGTAGTATCTCTTATCATTTGTAGATAATAATTGTACGTTTGGATCAACGCTGCCATTTTACCGCCACCAGCTCCACTTGTTATCTCTTGTATAGGTACTTTGCCAGGATTCATATCACCTTCTTGAGTAAATGATCTACCAATCACAGACCCCGTTTGAAAGAACATATTTAATGCTTCTTGAGGATTATAATTAGTTCCATTGCCTAAGTCTATTTCAGCTAAACCATCAGCATCAAGGTAAACACCATCTGGCACCATTCTTGATAACACTTGTTGAAGCTTTAAATGAGTTAATTGAATCATATCGGCAAAGCCAGTTATACGACTTACTAAAGATTCAATATTACCTTTATACATTCTTGGAGCTACAATACTATAATTCATTTTAACTTTAGTATGATCGCTTTTAGGACGCATCATGTTTTTAGCTAACTCCCACTGAAGTAAGTAATCAGTACCTAATATTAACACACCTTCATACAACACTTCTAAGGACCTAGATAATTTTCCAAACTGTTCTTCAAGCATTTCAACTGGCGGATCAAACTGGTCATCTCTAAGCACAACCTTTGAAGCTCCAGTAGCTGTTTCTTTAACCTTGTACACCTCGTTCATGTAGGTTTTAAAGTTAAAGTACAAAACTTGTACCGTATTAACATCTGGACTAGCAGAGTTGTTTAATGGACGGTCGTAGTAGCTATTGCTTTGGTATGACGTTTTAGATATTTTCTCTAAATCATCGTTTGTTAAGTGTGGAAACTGCTTTTTTATTTCATTTATAGTAACATCTTTTACTTCACCAACATAGTATACGTCTTGAAAATTAGGGTCTTCAGTGTAAGAATATACTAGATTAGCAGGGTCTACGTATTCAATCATGATACCTTCCGACAATGTAAATCTATTTTTTATAGCACCAATACCTATTGTGGTTAGATCGTAATAAAAGCGTTTCTTAGTTAAATTGTAGTTATTACCGTCAAGTAAAGTGTTTATAGCTTGCTCTTCGGCCATTTCAACAGCTTGCTTATATGTTAGCTGCATATGAACTTCTAACTCTTCTTGAGTTTCAGGTAAATCTTCTTCATTGTTTTCAAATAAAGCTATATTAAAATTTTCCTGTACAAAGTTGTTGAGATCTTTTGTGTACATATCTCTAAGTACACTTTCCATGTAATCAGTTCTTTTACTCACTCCATAAGGATCTTGTGAGTAAGCTTTTATATCAAAAGATCTTTCAGATATACCATTAACGACAATGTCTACAAACTTTGGTATAATAGGCACGGGCTTCCAGTCTAGGTTTAAATAAGACAAGTCGCCGTTGATAGATAGTTCATCTTTGTATTTCTGTATAGGCTGCTCACCTCTAGCGTATAACCTTAACTTGTGAAATGTATGTTGATTGCTTCTATGTCTATTTGTACCAGAATCCAATTGAAACCATTCATCTTGAATAGCTCTACCAACCTTGAGTCCATACTCAGAAGACATTTTTTCAGCATCACTAGCTACTTGACTAGGAAAAGTACTTTTTACAACTGATTCAGCCATATTTATTTTATTATTTTTGAAATTGAATCGCCATTACTATATTTAGCGATGCTTAAGTTTAATTTTTGTTTTTGCATAATTGGATTAGGTCTATATAAATTTTTATTACAAGCCATTATAGCTAAACCAGAACTTATAGCAGCATCGTATTTTGTTCTGTTATTTATATCAAATTTTGCCCAATCATTTAAAGTTTCGCTAAAGTATAAATCACCATAGTTACCATTTTCTTTTAACCCAACGTATTTATCTATGTAAGACTCTATAGCCGCGGCGTGAGCTTGTTTTATATCTTCACTTGAGTTAGGTATTCCACCTATTTCTTTTTCTGCTGTAGAGAGCTTGTTCCAGATTTTGTCTGGCCTATTCATAGAGTAACCTCTATACCCTCTTCTTTTAAAATAGTATAATAACCTAGGTTTATTGTTTTCAGCTAATATAGGCATGCCATAAAATACACAAGCCATAAGAACGTCTTCAAAAAATATTTCAGCGGTTTGAGGTCTTGCTACATATTCTAAAAAAAATGTGTTAGGCGGTGCATCTTCCATGCTAAACTTGGTCAATCCGTGTAAAGCTCCTTTTGATCCATTACCACCAACTGTGCCTGATATATCATAACTATCACATCCAAAAGCTCCCATGTGATCATTACCAGGGTATTTCATACCGTTTTTTAAAACTTGACGGTTTTGAATATCATGAGTAGGAACCCAAGTTATTTTAAATCTCCCTTGCGCGTTTGGTGTAAATAAAACTTTTGAATCTTTAATTCCATTTTCCCAGCTAAAACTACCTGTGCTAACTACACCTGTGTTTCTTAAGTCTTGGTTGTAGTCGATCTGCTCGTATATTTTTGCTAAATTAAATAGACTGCTTTTTGTTTCATCTCTAAACGCATGCTCTTCTGTGCGCGGAAACTGTCTATAAAATTCATTTAAAGCATCTTGGTCGCTCTTTAATCCTTCAGCCTCATTATTCCAGTGCTCTATAATTCCAATGTCTATAACATCACCGTAAGGACCTTTAGCTTCACTACTAGGTGTATCAAAAACTGGGTATCCGTATTCATCTATAAAACCTTCGTAGTTCCACTCCATAGGTATAAATAAAGAATACAAGCCAGACTTTGTTTGACCGTTTTTATTTCTTTTTGTAGCATCAGAAGAGTAGTATAATTTCTTAAAGTTTTCCCCTCCTTTGTCTAAAGCGTTTGACGTTGATCCCATCATACACTTACCTATAATTCTAGCACCTAAACGTAAACACGTTTTTGTAACTCTCCAGTTATTTAAAATATTATCTGGTCTTTCCCACTTTCCACTTTCGTCGTGTACTAGTAGTTTTAATTTTTCACCGTCATACGAGTTGTCTCCGGTATTCTTCCAGTCAATTGTTGTGTCAAGGCCTTCTAGTAATTCTTGGTCTTGCTTGTTTTGAATAGACTTTCTAGTTAATCTTGATGCTGGTATCCTGTAGGCCAGCTCGGTCTTTGGGCGGTCCATACCGTCTTGTATCGGTTTGAAAAAGAACGGATAATTGACAGATATGGGTACGACTTTATCCGTGAACATTTTCTTCGCATCGGAGCCAGATTTGGACAATATCCCGAATCGTGCGTCGCTTGATATTGTGGCCATATTGACCGTCTCTCCGGAAGCCATAAACGAAAAGCCTGAACGTCTGTTTTTGAGATAAGACATACCGTAGCATCTTCTGTCTGCTTTACAAGCTTCCCAGAATAGGTAGAATAGTCTGTTAGCTTCCCTGAATTCTGGGTTGCCAACGTCAATCTTAGACCACTGCAAGTACATAAAGTGAGTGCCAGTAATGTAAGTAGCCACGCCTTTATTATTGAACCAATGACCTTCTTCTCTGCGTTTAAATTGTTCATCTATATATGGTTCCCATTTGTTTTGAAATTCCTCAGGATATTCCCTCCACTCAAATACGCTCTGTATTCGCTTCAACTCCTTAGGATACTCTTCAACAGTCCACTTATTGGTAGACTTGTTTGTTTTAGAAGGGGTTTTTGGAAGTGCAATTTTTAACCCCTGTATCTCGTATATATCACCTATTTGACCTGTCTTGCTTATAACTACAATGTCATTTTCTTTATTGTAGCCATATTCCCATTTTTTAGATTTGTTTAATCTAGAAATTGTAGTAAGCTTTACGGGTTCAACGATTTTATATAAAGTTTGCTCGTACATTATTTAGATCTTTTTTCAGCGAATCCACTAAATGACTTTTTAGCTATTTCTTCTTTAGGTTTATTGTCGAGCATATCTTGCTCTTCTTTTATTCTGTTTAATATTTCAAAAGCGTCAAATATAGCTAGCTTCTTTGTAGCTGCAGCATTTTTTAATCTATCTGCTGATATATCGTCATCTGAATCAACGATAGCTTCTTTAGCTACTTTGATTAATTCCTCAACTGCCTTGTGTCCAGCTTGGATTATATTCGACTTCGTTTCCTTGATATTCATATTTGATTTTAATTTGATTGGTTGGTACTCTATAGAGTCTTTCTTTTTCAATAAAAAACTCGTACTCCATACCTACTTTAAAAGAAACTAACGTTCCTTTATCTATACTTCCATCTGTGTATTTTACAATACCAAGACCTGGTTTTTCAAAATCTGTAGAAAACATTTTATCTTCTTTTATAGGTTTTATAAAACAAAAACCCTTTTCAGACTTCCACTTACCATTTGATTTATAAGCGTATATTTGATCTGGCTGGGCAAAATACTTATCTTCTTGGAAATAGCTTTTGCTGTTTTTCTCATTACCTCTAACGTCATAAAATCTTCTAAACACATTGTGATGAAGTATAACTTCATTTCCTTCTTCTATGTTAGTTTTCCCTAATAAAGGAGTAGCTAACACTATACCGTGCCTACTTACGTAGTTATGGTTTTGTAGCTCAGTGTTTAACAGTAACTCGTTTCCGTTGACTTGAACTGAAGAGGTTGATCTTCCGCTTTTAGGCTTTACTATAAAATCATGAATTGACCTCATTAGTACTGTAAATCGTATTCTACAGCTATTGCCATATTTTTATTAAAATCTTTCCAAGGTAAAGTTTCTTTATTTTTTTCTATATATATAGAGTACTTTTTTTCTTCCTCTACTATATTAGCTATAACATGACCGCCATACACTTCCTGTCCAACAGAATAGTGCATAGCGTCGTTTTTATAGTCTTTTCCAATACTAATCTTCCGTATCAACCTCATTTTCTATTTTTTCAAAAGACCCATCATTTATGTTGATAGTTATATCTCCATAATACTCCCTTAATCCATCTTGAAATTTTTGTAAATCCTCTTTAACCTTGCTAGCTCCGCGTAGTATTTGGTGTTTTTCAATTTCCAACTCACCTAGTTTTAACTGATGCTGGTTAAAATTTTTAACTAAATCCTGCAACTCAGTTAATTCTTCTTTTTTAATTTCTTGTACTTTCTTCATTTTATTAAATTTAATTGTTATTTATAAGTTTATTATTACGTGTAAACTCAATTATTTACTCCCCTATTGTCATAGTAACAGACGTTGGGTTTATTAAAGCCTCTATTTGACCAGCTATGCTAGTTTCCATAGACGCTACTTGCTCTTCACCCATAGCTTCTTTTGTCCATTCAACAAC
>Ga0208814_1000346_pt1 | contig 30877 bp, 49 predicted proteins | sample MalvirAntarct_55_FD_184253 | JGI IMG/M metagenome (GOLD analysis project Ga0208814, IMG submission 184253) | Marine viral communities from the Global Malaspina Expedition - Malaspina viral metaG Antarct_55 (SPAdes) (version 2) | ecosystem: Environmental > Aquatic > Marine > Oceanic | place...
ACCTACTTCTATACCCATCACAGGACGGTATTTTTTATCTGTACATAACACCTCACAGTTGATGAGTTTGATGCCAAAAAGAGTTTCAGTAGGCAGAAACTCTATACTAAATTTGTTTTTAAATTGTAAAGGATTTACTTCTTGCATAATTTAAATTTACTTGGTTGTTAAAAATTAATACATATTTTGTATATTATATACATAATATATTAACTTTCAGATTAACAAAGATAGAACATCTTTATCTCTTTGAGTTGTTATATTGACACAAAATTTGTATATTATTTATATAGTACTCTAAAAATACTTTGTTATGATAAAAAGATTTTTTAAAAAATTAATTCATGTTGTCTGGACATATGGGCCTAAAGATTATTGGAAGGGTTTATGGTCAAAGACTTCTGTAGATGAAAAAGCTATTGCTACTGTTAAAGAAGTTAAAAAAAGATTTAAATTAACAGCTGCTGAGCTTGCGGATGTTGCAGATGCAATCAAACAAGTTGGTAATCAGTTAGGTGACATAGATGATGCTATAAAAGGTAAAGCTAGAAAAGGCAGAAAGAAGAAACAAGTTAAGTAATGAAACTTATAATTGGTACGTATAAAAGAATATCTGGTAAAAGAAGACCCGGTGTACATAGTAAGAATGCATCAAAAGGTCAAAACGGATATAAACAACAATATAAAGGGCAAGGAAGATGAGACAAATATGTTTATTTTTACAATGGGTTAGCAATGGTAAAATTTGTTTAGGTCATTGCCGTCAAGGTTTATGTCACAAGACTAAAAGCCGTGTATAATGAATTGGGAATTAGAAATAGCATTTCACTGGCCTCACGATAGATTGGCTTTTGGATGGGATATAATTAGACCAGATAAAGAGTTTGATTATAGTACGATAAAATTATATATGTTTTTTGTTACATTAACATTAGACTTTTAAATTAAAAAAATGAGAAAAGATAAATCTTGTTTACCAATGCAAAAAGCACCTAAGAGCGCAGGTAAACTGCTTACAGTTAAAGGTGGTGAAATAAGTGATGCTGTTTTACAACAATATAAATTAGGAGGTGGAACTCACAATACATATAGTGGACCGTCTAAATCTAAAAAAAGTAAAAAGAAAAGAAAATGAATATCTTAACGGATGTATTAAGTTTAATAAGGAGAGGGGTCTTTGCTAAGAAGGCAGAACTTGATGATGTATTGGTTCTGGGTGTAAACGAACAACCAGACATGACAGGTGTTGCTTCACCAATTCCTTATAAAAGCATAAAGGTTATTAAAGTAAAAGATTTTAAGATTGCTGCTGAACATTGTGCTCATGCAAATACTCCAGAGGTTCCATCAACTAAAGGACAAGTCTATCAAAAGACAGAAGTTGATGCAACCACAGAAAAGTGTACTGTATATTTTAGATCTTTAAAGTCTTTAAGTAGTAATCTTACTCTTGCTATATCCTCTGATAATGACTATGTGGAATTTGCAACATCTGGTGAACCTAATACAGCTGCCAATTTAGGCACAGGTTCAAAAGTATGGAAAGATAAAGTAGGTGAGACACTTAACTTTAGAACTTTAACCAGCGGTGGTGGGGTTACTATTACTGAAGGTACGAATGATATAGTAGTAAATGCAGGTGGAGGTAAAAATATTATATATAATAGTGGGTTTGGGCCCATATTAACAGCTCCTAATGGAAATCAATTTAGATTAGATGTATCTAATGCAGGAGTAATAACAGCAACAGCAGTAGCATAAGTTATGAGTAATATATTAAGTAAAATATTTTCAGGAGGAGCTAGTAAACTAGTTGATGGAATAGGTGGGATTTTAGATGATCTTATTACTTCCAAAGATGAAAAACTTGCAGCTGAATTAAAAATAAAAGAACTAGTTGCAAAACATGAAGTTGAGATGGAAAAAGAAATCTCTTCTAGGTGGTCCGCAGACATGACTAGTGATAGTTGGCTCAGTAAGAATGTAAGGCCTTTGGTTCTTATATTTTTAGTTGTGTCAACAGTACTACTAGTATTTATAGATGCAGGAGTAATTGCATTTGAAGTAAAGGCTAGCTGGGTTGACCTTTTACAATTAGTTTTAATCACAGTAATAGGAGCTTATTTTGGGGGAAGGTCTCTTGAAAAAGTAAAAAAAACAAATAATAACAAATAAAAATTAGAAATTATGCCAAATAATATGACAAAAGCAGGAATTAAGTATGGAGCTAACGGTGGTTCCATGAAAAAAAAGAAAGTAGTAAAAAAAATGAATATGGGTGGAGGTAGTTTTATTCCACCAACTATGGGTGCAGGTGATGGAGATATGACTCCCTACCGTACTGGAATGGATGTAGCAACATTAGGTAAAGAAAGAATGAATTCATATGCTGCAGGTGGAGGTCTTATGGGCTTTGGAGAAGGAGGCGATGTAATGGAAAAATCAACTTATGGTAATGGTGGAAGCACTAAGAGAGGTAATAAGAGGAAGGGTAAAAAACCTGGATCTAGATTAGCATATGATTGATTAATTAATAAAACTTAAAATTTAAAGTTATGGGCAAAAATGCATCATTCCCTATGCAGGGAGAAGTATTCAAAAGAGAAACAACCAATGGGTATTATAACCCAACTACTGTTCAACAAGCATTACAAAGTGCTAAGAACAAAAAAGAGGTTGCAGCAAGAATAAAACTTGCAAAAAAAACTAATGTAAATCCGCCACAAATGTCTACTAGAGCAGCAGAACCTGTTCAATCAGCAGCTTTTAAATCAGGATATAGAAACAGTTAAGAAATATGGCACTACTAACCGCACAACAAATATCACAAGCTGGTCTAGAGCCAGTATATTCAACTCCTACAGCAGGGGGTGATCAATTAGCTAATACAAGTATAGAATTTTTTCATGTAAGAAATGAGGGAGCTGTTGCAATGACTGCAACTTTAGTACCTTATGTTACTACATATGAAGATGCTTCATTAGGACAATTAGTTAAAGAGAGTGCGGTATTAAATCTGGCAGCTGGTGAAGAAGGATTCTTGGGTCCTTTTGAAATAGCAGCTTTTAGTAGCACTGAAGGTAATATAACAATAACATGCTCAGCTCAGACAAGTGTAAAACTTGCAGCTTTGTATTTATAAATAATTAAATCATGAGTGTATATACACAAGAAGTTTTAGGCTTACTTAGAAGAAATAAGAAAAAGAAAAAGTTAGACAAAATCAGAGATCACTTTGAGTTTGGTAAACTTTATCAAAACAGTACCTTAAATACGGGTGCTGTTTATCAGCCAACTATGGAACCATTTGTAATTAAATGGGGAGACTTTAAATGTGCTACGGAAGAAGGAATGGTAAGACAAGATCCTACCGGCACTCAAGAACGTTATGTTACAATGTGGACAGATCCTGTTTTTCAAGGAGATTGTAATACTGCAACTATAACTAAAACAATAATATCTCAAAACGCTGCTGGAGATGAAATTAATATTGCAGGAGATTTAGATGTAGATAATAATTTAAATGTTGATGGTAATGGTGTTATAGATTTACAATTAACTGCTGGCTCAGCAAATATATTAGACCTTACTGATAACCGTATAGTTATAGTGGGCACAGATGGTGAGCTAGAAGATGATGTTAACTTTACAATGGATGGAACTACTTTTACAGCAAACGTAAATGTAGTACATGGCACTGATGTACCAGCTGGAACACCAGCTGAGACAACTACAATTAACTCTAATCTTAAATTAGAGGGACCTGTATATGATTCATTGGGCGCCATAGGTAGTTTAAACAAAGTTCTTGTTGGTTTAGCAGATGGTAGAGTAAAGTGGCAAGATGATGATGTTGTAGAAGCATTAACATATGGATCACTATGGCAAGGAGATGCAACTAACTATAAAGTAGAATTACCAATTGGTACAGTTAATCAGATTCTTATATCTGACGGAACTACATTTTCATGGCAAGATGACCCATATGTAGATGGTAGTGGTACACTATATAGGTTACCTTTATGGACACCAGATGGTGATTCATTAGGAGACTCTATTTTAATACAAGATGGTGATTCATCAACACCTGCTACAAAAGTTACAGTAAATGGTATAGCTATAGTTGAAGGTGATTTAACAGCAGAAGTTAATGCTTTAGTTAAAGGAAATATTGAAGTAAATGGTACAACAAAACTAGATACACTAGTTAATGATGATACTCTTGTACAAGTACTTGTAAGAGACACTGCAAATGATAATCTAATTAAATTTAGAGATGCGTCTTCAATAAAACCACAGGTTGGTTTTGATACATTAGCTATGACACCTGATGGTTGGGCATCTGCTGATGGAAACTTTAATGCTTTTGTAAATCTAGATGATACAACTACACCATTTAAGAACATAAATAATATGTCATGGCTTGTTGATGGTGACAGAGTGGTTGTTATTGCAACAAATAATAAAACTGGTACAGTATTAGGTAATAGTGTTATTAAATTTAAAGACTGGGTATATCCAGGAGCAGGTGGTAGAACAGTAAACAATTTTGGTTCATGGGTTGCATCTGCATCTGATATAGCATATCCTACCGCTTCCGTTTTATACGGAGAAAAACTTAAGTTTAAGGCAGAAATGTATGATGTACCATCTACTACAAAAAGTCAATTAAATTGGGATGCGTGTTGTAAAATATATTCATCTAATGAATGTCCATCAGGATCAAATGGAGCCGGAACACTTGCTGAAGATACTGTCTTCTTTGGAACTTTTAATGGTATTGATGATGGATATGGAGGTTATGGATTGACATATTCAATTGTAACTCCACCAACAAACGGTACTTTAGTTATTACTAATGCTAGTACAGGCGCTTTTTCATATACACCTAATTCTAATTACTTTGGTACTGATACCGTAGTATGGAGAGTATTTGATGGATATTGTTTTAGTGTTAATTATAATTTTGTTTTCACGATTAATGCAGTGGATGATAAACCAATATGGACGTCCACTGATCCTGTTGCTGCAAATACATATCCATCCTTAACAGGTGGTGATGTATGGACTTATAATTGGACTGTAGCAGATGATGACACACCTTGTGGTAGTTTAACTTTTCCAAGTCAAACAATACCAGCATGGTTAACCTTTACTAATAATGGTGATTGTACAGGAACTTTAACAGGAACATATCCTAATGCAGGTGGTAATTTTGCAGTACAACTAAATGTAAGTGACGGAACAGATACTGCATCACAGAATTTTAATATTGGTGGTTTAGCAGTAAATAATGATACATATTTTGTTACTTGGTTTGATGCTTCAGGATCCATGAACACTACGGGTGATATACTTGCTGCAAATTCAAGTGTGCCAACTATTAGAGCTCAAAGTAATGGTGGAGGTACAGGAACAACTTTTATGACCCTGCTAGCTGGAGATAACTTAGCTGATCAAGGAAAATATATAGATGATTCTGGAGGAGATGGTTACAATGCTTATAGATTAATAGTAGCTGGAATGACAGTTTCCGGTACTGGCATAACAGCAGGAACTACAGTTTCTTCAATCAGTAGTACTACGGTTACTTTAAGTGCTACACATACTGCAGCAGCAAATGCCGTAATTACTTTTGCAAGAACTACAGCCCAAAAATCTACAGATTATGCAGATATAAATACATTTAGAAATTTACTTCAAGATTTTTATGCTACAGGAGGAACTGAAGCTTCGGGTAATACAACTTCAGCAACTAATGGTGCTGATAGATATGATTCTCATGTATTTTTTGGATGGGATGCATATCAAACCGAAGGTAATGGGGAAAGACAAATACAATACTTAGCAAACTTAGGTAATCCAATTACAACAGGAGCAGGTGCTAAATTTGCTAATGCATCTACAGTTGTTGTTATGGGATGGGGTGATGAATCAGATAATTGGTATCATCAAGGTGGTTTACCATTTAGTAACGATACAATAGATCCAGGTCTGAGAGTTGCAAATGATGTATCAGAAGTAAAATCTTTTATTTCAACTACAGAAACAGCTGCAGGAAACAATTCTATATACAGAGGTATTTGGTTTAATGTTGGTGATATTACTACATACAGGCAGATAGGGCAAGGTTTACAAAATGGTATAAGTCCAAGCTCACAATTTAGTGGTAATTGGACAAATGCTGATCTATTAGTTGCAGAATCAAGCGGTGCTCCTACAAGAATACAATATGCAGGACAAACTGGAGATGCAAACTATCCAACAGGTATTGCTGTTGCTAATAATACTGCAGGGTATTATAGAGGGGTAGTGCTTGCTAAACTACAAGATAGTGGGTTTACAACTTTAACATAACTAGGAGACGGGATAAGAATGCAAAACTTATCCCTTTTTTTTGTTGGTTTTATCTCCCATGTTAAAATTTATCCATATCATTATTATGCGTGATATAAAAACAATATATTGTTAGAATAATTATAAAGGTCCAAATCATATTTATCTTCCCATAAATATATCTTGAATCAATCTTTTTTCTGTAATATCCTCATCTATTTCTACAGCAAAATCAGTATCTGCCATAGTAATATCTAATTCAATATTGCTTTGATTTAATTCATAACCTTTAATATTGTTTGGATTTAACAAACTATTGTTTAAGCATTCTGATGTCATAAAATCATGAAAGTTTTGTTGATCATTTAACCAATCTCTAGGATGGGCCTTCTTTAATGAATTGGTAACATGATTATAAAAAGCCCATGCACTTGCATTGATTTCTGTTTCACCATAATCAAAAGATGGTTTATCCATTTCTTTTTTAAGACATGTCATTTGTTGAGTATCTAATAAATCTTCCTCAATAAACAATCTTCCCGCAAGTTCTGACTGTTGCTTGCAATTTAAATTTATTGATTTAAAAGCATCTTTGTCTGATATTAATCTTTTATAATATTTTTCACCATTTTTAATTTGGCTTGCAATTTGATTTCTAACATCCATATCTGCTGAACCTGTATGCTTTCTTTTAAAATTATACATATCTCCAGCTACCATTCCATTAGAACATACTTTTACATAGGCGCCAATAGAACACTGAAATCTTGTACTTTTATCATATGAATTTGTCCAAGTAAACATCATTCCTAATTCTTTTTCATTATTAATAGAATCATCCGTAGAATTAGGCATTATATAATATATACCACGTGCAACATTAGCATTAATATTACATGTGTATAATTGTTCTGTAACAGTAAATCCACTATTCTCAAGTAGATTTAAAGTATTGTCTATCACTGTTTTATGTGATATTACTGTATAGCTCTTACCGTGGTTAGGTAAGGGTGCATTTTCTAGATAAGATCTAGATGTATTAATTGGTTTTTTGTAACCCATAGTTTTAAACTTTTAAAGTGTAAATATAGTTAATTAATCTGACTCAACAAACTAATGTCCTTTTTCTTTTAGAAATTTTCTGACACAATAGGGACAAGGTGTAACATTTTTCCTTATCCATATCAAATAATTGATAGGTATATTTTTAGGTCTTTTACCTTTATACTTACCAAAACTTAATGTTGGTTTATTATCCTCTTTCAGTGTTTTAGTTGTTCCATTTTGATTCCAAGCGGATCTAAATGTAAACTTCCTATCATCATGAGAGATAGTAATTTTTTCTTTTATAGATTTATTAACTTTAGAAATTGGTACTTTGAAATATTCTGACGCCAGTTTTTTAGACTCAAACTGTTGTCTGCTTTTCCATTCTATTATGCTTATCATATCATTGTATATTCAACAGGAGAGTCTCTTTATACAAGACACTCCTGTTAAAATAATTTTAATTGATTATTATTAATTGTAATTATACTGTTAATTTCAGATTCAATAGCTTTTAAATAATAAGATTTATTTAAATCATAGCTTTCCCATTTGGGCTCTACGTTCATCTTATTAAATATTGTTTGTAACCATTTACCTGATTCTAATTGTATTTCTCTACTATCAGTTTTATTAACTTTTATAACTTTCTTACCTTTTGTAGAAATAAAATATCTATTTATCTTTTGTAATTCATCTTCTACAAGAGTCCCATCATCCAAATATCTAGCTACTTGTTTCCAATCACCTTTTGATTTACTACCTATACAGTAATCTAATATGTTTTTATTTTTATCCAGGTAGTCTTCTGGTAACATATTGTGTACAAAATAATAATATATAGCTTTTGGTATAACTAATTTAGATTTGTTTTTATGTAATTGTAATTCATGAAAATCAAAACGTCCTTTTAACTTAACAGGTGCAAAGCTAAATTTATCTTTATCTACTTTAAATATATAATGAGGCTGTTTTTCTTTCAGCTCTCTCCATTTAGTTATGTTTACATCAATGAAGTTATTTACACCAATATAATTATTTACATCAGCAAGTACCAATTTTTGGTATTCATCATGTTCTAGATTTAGATTTGTTTTTTGTTCCCACTCTTCACATATTTCCATATAAAGACCAATATACTCTCTAGGTATTATAGTTTCCACACCGTCAGTATTTTGTAATAAGGCTACAGCATTTGGTATTCTTTCCATAATTTGCTCATATAACATCATAAGAGTCAACTGACCATTAATAGTTATTTTACAAAACAATTCAGGATCATAAAAGAAACTGTTTTCATCATTACTAAGGCCAAACGTTGAGTTAAGTATAATCTTATATACATAATTCATTGGATTGCTCTTAGGGATCTTCTTACGCTCTGTAAAGAACCATTCATATTGATTACAGAATTCATCTATAGGGAAGTGTCCTGGTGACCATTGATTCTTTATAGCTAGGTTAGGATAATAACTAGTAACATCTGACGACATTATAACCATATCTTCTGTACTCTCATATACACCTTTCTTAGCTGCACCATGAACACCACCTGTACCAAAGTAAGTAGTAACACCTTTATAGTTTACATTATATTTAAAGCTACCTTTTAAACTAGCAGAGTCTATCTCTAGAGTCTTAAATCTTTTATGTAAAGTTTTAAATTCTTCTGAGGTAAACGATACATAAGGCAATATGATATCATTAACTTTAATTGTATCTCTATATGTTCTCATCTTTCTTAAATCTCTCTTAGGAATATTTAAGTTTTTAGATAAATAATAACCAAATATTTCTTTACTAATTCTAGGTTCAGAAGCACTAAACATATTTATATTATATGTTTTTGTAAGTTCTTTTCTTAAACCTATCTGAGATTTGGATCTATTGTATATCTCTTTAGTAGACTTAACATCATTAATACAATACTCAAGGATAATATCAATCTCTTCTTGTGTATTTATCTCTGTCTCATGATGAATAGGCATATCAAGAATGTTTTCCCAATCCATACTATACTGTATCCACTTTAGACTTGAGCGCTTAGCAGGGTTATCCCAGTGATGAAGTTTAAAAACATCAATTTGTCCAATCTTCATTTTCCATTGTGGGTAATCACTAAACTCTTTAGCATTAGATTTTTGAATACAACGTTGAGCATACTTATAAACAATATTAGCAATTTCACAACCACTAAGATTTGACCAATTTTTATGGTTATCTAACATATAATGAGTGACTTGGCCATCAAAAGCTAATCCGTTATAGGATATATGCCACTCTTTGTTTTTGCAGTTATCTTCTAAGAAATTTATAAAACTATCTAAATCATTACGTAGGTCATGAACAACAAAGATTTTAGTTTCTGTAGTCTTATAGTGTTCAAACACCCCGGTAAAGCAATTAGATAAAGTTTCATAATCCATTACCCAATGTTTCATTCTTTTTCTTTTTTAAGTTTTTCTGTAAATGCCCATAATGTTCTGGGTGTTATTCCTAAAGCTTTAGCTGCTTCTTTAAAAGTTTTATGTTTTTTGAGAGCTTTGGACATTATCCTCTCCCTCATTTGAAGTATTGTTTCCATCATTATAGTTTTTAATTGCTACTTCTTTAGCATCCACTAGTAAGTCCATGATACAATCATAGATACTTTCTACAGCTTTTATTTGGTCTGTGTCTAAAGATTTATTAATCTCTTTATCATATCTATCAATAGCTTGAATTACTTGTTTAGCTCTGTATTTAGCTTTATGTTTATGTAGAAATTGCAAATTATGTGCAGTTTCAGCCATGCATTTATTTAATGCAAATAATATATTTACTTCTAATGATTCTTCTGCGCTTAGTTCAGCCATATTATTATTTATTAGTGCCAAAAAAAGCCCAAATCAATGGGCTTTCCTTTTAAGTCAATAGAGTCAACCAAGAACTATTGACCAGGTAATATAATTTTGGAAGTTTTGGTTTCTTTTACATCAACGCTTAAGAATGAATTATAATCAAATTGTTCTGCATTCACTGCAAACATATTAATAAACAATTCAATATCATTTTTGTCTTGTAAGTAAAACTCTGAAAAAGTATCAACAAGTCTTCTCTCCTCTTTAACAGTTTTACCTGTTTGTTGATTAGGAGTTTTTAATCTTACAGGTTGACCTGATTCATCTAGTTTTGGTACCATGTGGTATGATTGTTTCATAACCTTACTGATAACTGCTAACACGCTTGATGATGGATCAAACATAGCTTCTACATATGGTGAGTCACTGCTCACTGGGATAAGTGTAAATGATTTTGCATTTCTGAATGCTGAGTTTACCAGCATCATATTCTGTCCTATTTGTGCCATTGGTTTTGTATATTTATTTAATCAAAGATATGGAACTTTTTTTTAATAGTTCATAAATAATTTGACTATTATTAATTAAAGTTTCCTTTTCAATATTAGGTGGGTCACATACTTCATATATGTTTTTAATTAGTTCTATGTCAACACCTAAAACGTTTGCATATTTATCATGCACATTTTCTGGTGATAAAAACCCATCAACATATGAAGATATCTTTTCTTGTGTAGAGAAGAAGTCTAATATATCAATCTTACTGTTTAATGAGAATTTTGAATAACTACCTACTATAAATCTACTAAAGTCAGACATAATAGGAGAAAAATCAAATATAAATAAATGTTTATTTTTATTTAACTCAATATAATCTTCAAATAATTTATGACTATGCAAATAATTATAAGCAAATTTTTTAAAATCTGAAGTCATTTTAGTACTGTATTCACAAAAGAATTTATTATGTTCTATTGAGTAAACATTTTCCCATGCAATATAAGTTTGCACAGGAACATGTGTTACGCCTTTCCTAATCTTTAATAAAGGATATAGAAAGACCTTACTCTTTTGAAAATATTCAGTGTATACACCCATACTATAATTTAATCTTATTAACTAAGAAATCATAGGGTAAGCTGTAATCTTCAGAATCCCAATGGTGTTTGGCTGTTTTTAAAGCACCACTAAGGCCAGAAGCCCAGGCGGATAGAGATTCAGTAGATACCTCAAATACATAGACTTGTTTATAAACATCTATAACAACAAAATTAAAAGTGATGCTATATTCATCTTTATCATCCCCTAGAGAATCATATACTAATTTAGAATATATAGCTGCTTGTAACCAATAATTATAAAAGTCAACTGTCTCTCTAAAATCTGCAACAGTTTTCCCTGTGGTTTTTAAATCACATATTACAACTTGTTTTTTGTCTGTATCTATTGTATAATGATCTACGTAGCCATGTAAACCAAAAGGATAATCATCAAGTTCAGTTTTTAAATACTTTTCACTAAATGATTCAAAAGGATCTAGATCAAAATCTGTTTGAACTTGTTCAAATAAATTCATTACATCTTTATTTTCCTTTATAACAGATGCTTTATCTTCACATTTTCTTAATGTGTCTTGATCAATAACATCAACGTTACTATTGCTTAAGAATTCCCAGTAAGGTGCATGATCTTCTTTTATAATCTTAGCTATTCTTGCCTCATCTGCTTTAAGAGATTGATATAAGTTCATATCTCTAAGAGAATCTAGCACCACATCATCTTCTACATCTGCTAACTTTCTTTTATTTGTATTTAAAGACATGACTTTTAATACCTTTCTAACACTATCTGATGGTGCTTTACCGGGTACAATGTTAAACTTTTTATCTAAGTTCTCAGGTTCAAACACTAAACAATGTACAAGCTTACCTTCTACTAAATGCTTATCTGTTCTAATCTCTTTGTCTAATAATATATAGTCCTTGTAAAACAAGGATGGTGAAAATAATAATTTATTAAGAGAAGAATAGCTAAACCTAAAGGGCTTAGCATAAAATTCTCTTTCTTTTTGTGTGTCTCTATTCATCTATATGTTGTTGCATTTCTTCTTTTATATTTAAACAATCAATTGGCATTTTAAATACATCTGAACTATCTCCAATAATACTACCTAGTATATTATTATATAAACGTTCTCTTGTTTTATTCAAAACAAAGGTAGTTAATTTTCCATCTTCTATCAAGAATTGTATATATCTATTATATGAAAATATCCCTTCACTTATACCGCCTTCATATTTTTTCATTCTTTTTCTGAATGTTTTAATATTAACCGATTGCCAATTAGAGGAATCCTTAAACCATTCATAATACCAATAGTATAAGTAGCTTACTACATTGTATGATTTGCTTATATTACAATTTGCAAGCATCTCTACTGCTAATGATCTAGTACCTACATCTGCTGATGTAAGCATTTCTTTTATATTTTTAAATTGATCATCATTTATTATAGCAAGATCTTGATCTATAATATCAGATACATCAGTATCAAAAATAATTTTGTCTGTATGTTCTATAATAGAATCTATTTCAGCAACCATTTCTTTTTTTATATATACTAATCTTCCTTTGTCATCAGGAAATATAAACTCTGTTAATTGAAGTCTAGTTTGTGTATTATAATGCCAGGGCTTTTTTATTATTATTCTACAGTCTTTAGGTAATCCTTCTACTATTTCTTTTACTCTGGTATACCCACTTTCTGATAAATATTGTTTATCTACAAGATGTTTAAAGAATTTAAAAACAATTGGAAATTCATGAGATGTATCCCAACTCATATCAAATTGACTTTCTAAAAATTTTGTTGATACAACTCTATAGTCAGCATCATTTATTTTTCTTGTAACTTTTAAATTATACTTTTCTTTTAATAAGTCAACTTTTTGTGTTGGTAATGTTAACTTAGGATATCTATATATTTTTTTATCTTGAAGATCTATTTTGTGACCTGTTTCTGGTAATAAATATTCTCTAATAAAAGATTTATTTATACTCCATCCTGTACTTTCTCCAACAAAATTTCCTAATTCTGTTACAGTAAAAGCTGTACTAGTAAACTTTCCATTAGAAACATTCTCTGGATCTGCACTTAATGCTATTTTATATATTTTTTTCATTTCTTTATTTTAAATATTGTTGGTATTCTTTCTTCACAGACACTTTAAATGTATAAAGGTCTCTGTTATGTATACTAATCTCTTGTCTTACTATAGGTTCTAGATATCTGAATGTTGTTTTACACAATTTTTCATTTTCTTCTAACCATAGTATCATCTCCTGAGCATTTCTTCTGCTAAAGCAACTAAAATTAGAAGTTTGAATCCAGTACTGTAGATCTTTATCTCTATTGTCTGCATATGTTATTTGATCACAATCATGTGCAAACTGCCATAGTAAATGATAGTTTGATTTATAACATATAGTTGGGATAACTTTAAGTGCTAAAGCTTTATCATCACCATATGCAGCAAGTTGACTCTTTAGAGTTAATAATAATTCTTCATCCATGACTATTTTATTAGCAGACGAATGAAGAACTGCCTCAACACCAACTACACTAAGATCTGTAGTTTCAATTAAATGAGAAAGATTAACAGCCATACCAGTAAGCATCCACACATCATATAAACTATCATTCATGGTAATATCATAATATCTTACTTGATCTGTAATTTTAGGTGTTACAATACATTCTATTTTTGAAGCATCAATACGATTTAAAATGTGACTACTGCCTGCTGATTCTCCTATAGTAGTTTCATAATTCCATAATTTTGACATCATAAGAGTACTGGGAATATTATCACCATCAGCACATCTAGATTCTGGTTCAATATTATCATGACCTACTATTAAATCTGCTAATTCATAGTTATTAGTTACAGTTATACCGTGCTCTTTAAGAGCAGCTTTTAATCTATCTTGTGATACGTCACATCTAGGTAATATAAAAGCTTTCTTTTTAGTTTTAAAAGTCTGTTCATCTTCTGTAGGAACAGTTAATATGCTGTTGATTTTATCATAAGTTGTTTGGTCTTGAGTACATAATACTACATCAATACTATTTGAAGAAGAAACCAACCCGTAATACGGGTCAGCTTCCAATCCAAAGTATGTAATAGCATCATTGTTAAAACCACTATATACTGATTTATTTGCCATAATCTTATTTCATTGTCATTTTAATGATATCTGGAATCATCATTAGTTTGTTAAACTTCTTTTTATTACCATTGAAGATTGTTCTTACTATTAAATACTTAAGATCATTTGTAAAATAATCTTTTGTACATAGAGAAGTAAGTCTATCAGTTTGCTTCTGTCCAATAGTATTTTCTTTAGAATATACTATAGCATAGTTACCAAGCCTTGTTGCTAATGTAGCAGCAATATCTGCACGGTATGTGTCATCTTGACCAATACAAGATCTAAGTTCACCAAGAATATATGACTCATTATCATGTGTCAATAAATCCTTTGGACTTACTAATTTATCTAGCTTATTATTAATGAAGGTTGTAAACATAGATGCAAATTCATCACCTACACTACCTTCACCAATCATCTGAATCATACTAAGGTTATCTTCAAAGTTATCATAGCTTGATATTGCATTAAAGAAAGTTGTAATTGATCTTGCATTAGTTTGTTGAGTTACTAGTTCTGGGTGTAGTAACAAGAAGTTAATACATCTTGAATCTATACCTGCACCTTCTGCCCACTCAGCCCATACATTAACATCAAACTTAAGATTAGCAGTTACATATCTAGTCTTCTGTGCACTATCTACACTGTTAACCATATAGTCACCATTATCCGGGTTAGCTGTTAATATAATATGCCAGTCTTTAGGAAGAGTCCAAGAGATATACGTTTGTCTATCTATCAATTCCATAACTGCTTGGATAAATCTTGTATCAGCACGGTTCCAGTCATCTAGTAATAAGATACCACCGGCCTTTGCATCAGCAATCCATTCAGGTGCACAATAAGACATTCTATTCTTACCGGTCATCTTATATCCATTCTTTAGATATTCTTGTACAGCCAGTTCATCTACCCACATACCAACTTTTTTGGTAGTTGTAGTAGGCATATTAGCAAGACTTGAGCTACCTGCTCTTTGCACTGCACTTACCATAGACAAATCATCTATACTTTTTGCTGGTATAGTTTTTTCTTTATACATCTGAAATTGACGTACAGGAAAACCAACTAAATCACCCAACTCTTCTATCTGTGCTAAGTTTAATTTTACAAATTTTAAATTATTATCTTGTGCTAATTCAACTATGGTAGATGTTTTACCAATACCTGATTCACCTACAACTTCTACTGATACAGAGTTTTTACCCTGATCTTGTAGAAATCTATTGTTCTTTATTATATGATTTACAAAACCTTTTAACTCTGTTACATTTAAATTTACTTGTGCCATTTTCTATTAATTTAATTTAATTACTTGTCCTGGTAACTCATCATTCATATCAGATATACTGCTTAAACACCATAGGGTGTTCTTTGGGCAATCTTCTGGAGGATATGCTTCACCATCTGTTAAATATACAAGAGCTGTATAAGCCCCTTTCTTTTTATTAAAGTGGTCAATAACTGGTTGGAACGATGTCCCACCACGACCATGTATTTCCCAATCTTTTTTAGGATTGAATTCTTCTACTGTTCTCAAACTAGTATCACACTGTGCTACTGTAATTTTATGGCCAGTCTTAACCATATGTGCTAATTCATTAAAGAATTCTTTTAGCTCTTCATTATTTACAGATCCACTTGTATCAACACCAACAAGGATATGATTCTTAAACTTGATTTTAAGGCCAGGATTAGCAGCATACCGTTTGTTATATTTACGTCTAAGTTTCTTGGTATATACTATACTAGAATTACCCACAAACCTTTTTAAATAACTTTTCCAATCAAATTTAGGTGGTTCAATATGAGTTAGCCTATGGATAAGCTCAGCTAGTTCACCCGGGATAGAGCCACATCTTTTCTCTGTCTGTTCTGCAGTATCTTTTAACTGATGCTCAATTTGTTTTTGCATTAGTTTTTTATCTGCTTCCGGCATATCATTTAACTCATCCCATGTACTATGACAATACTGTGAATTTCCATCCATATTTTGCATTAAATTATCTAATGCAGGACAGCTCCCACTTTGTTGTGCTTGTTCTAAAAGCTCATAATACTTTTTAGTACCTGCTTTTGTTGGAAGATTTAATTCAGGAAAACTACTTAACAACAATCCACCCGTGGGTAGCTTGCTTTCCAGTATGTACTGGTTTATCTCTAGATCTGCAGCTATATTAAATAACTTATGATCTGAATATAGATCTCTTAAAATAAGATGGCCAAATGCAATATGTAAAAGCTCATGTTTTATTAATCCAAATCTATGATCTTCACTGAGGTTTATATAAAAATCAGGGTTTATACTCAATTGTATGCCAATACCATGTTTACTTACTCCTGCTGTAGGAACAGTATCTGTGTATTGCTTATTGATACCAATTAAAAAGAGCCCGTAAAAGGGCTCTGTAAATATTAAACTTTTGGTTGTCCTTGCAACCTGGTCTTGTATATTTATCATTCTTTATTATTTATTATTGTTTCCAATATATTAATATATATATTTTGTGCAACACTGGGTTTAATAAAAGTATATATGTTTTTAGTATATAGACTATCTATATTTATTTTCATTTTTATAGCATCTATAAAATATTTTCTGCTACTAAACATAAGTGCTTTACACATTAATAAATCTAAGACATCTTTGTCTTCAAAATTACTATTGTTATAGACCTCGCATGCCATAGCTTGATCATCTGGTAAGCCATTAAACATGTTTACCAACTTAAAAAACTCTTCTGAGGTTATAATATTCATTCAAAATCAACTATTTCTATCCAGACACCTGGATTTTGTTTATCATATTTATATTTTTCAAATGCCGGTATTATAAATTCAGCATTATCATCTTCAATCCATCCATATTTAACCATATCATCTTGCACTGTTTGCGCAGGATTTATATAATCAAACTTATGACGGCTACCTCTGATAAATTCAAAAGATATCTTTACTGGTAGTTCACGTGTTTTTAATGCTTCTTTAAAATCTTTAGTGTAACTTAAATAAATATCTTTTGTAGCTTTTCTATAATTCATAGTTGCTTTACTAGCTATAAAGTATTTACCTGTCCAACGTCTTCCGTTTTTACTTGAAGGTACATTGCCAGGAATCCACCAACGCATTACTTCTTTTATTTTACCCATGTTATTTATTTAATGTTTGTTTTAATAATGGTTTTAGCATTGCGTGGACTTTATCAAAACCATGTAACTTCATAGCATCTGATATGTCTTTACATATAGTTGGTACAAAACCATTGATTTTATATGCATCAGCATATCTTTCCATAGCTTTAAGGCCAGCTTCATCATTATCAAATAAGGTTATTACTCTTTTATATTTCTTCTTTAGGTACTGTATTACATGTGGTTTTATCATTGTATTCTCTGAGTCAGGTGCTATAACTTCTATATTATAACCCATACCTTTTAAACACATTGCGTCTTTTAAAGATGAACATATAACTAAGTAAGGTTGATTATATTCTAATTGATCAAGACCTTGTAAGTATTGTTTTACTTTATAAAACTTATGTGATTTACTTTTTGGTTGATAAAACTTAAATGGTTTATCATCTTTATCAAAGTATCCAAAACACATTGTACCATTTATCTTTAAGCTCTTTATATCTGACCCATTAGTCTTGATTAAATTATAATATTCTATTGGCTTTACATTATATTTTTCCAATATAGTTTTACCAATTCTATAACTCAACCAATATTCTTGATCTTCTATACTCCAAGCTTTTATCTTAACAAAGTCTAGAGACCACTTAGGTTCTGGTACTATAGTTAAGTTTTTATATTCAGATGTTTTTATGTATTTATTATAGTCTGATACTATTTTTCTCATTGCATCAGGATATTCTATTTCAAATAGTAATTTTATTAGATCTACTTTATTACCGTTTTTACCAGTTGAGAAATCTTTAAACTTATATTGCATTATGTTCTTATCAACATATATACAAAAGCTTGGTGTTTTCTCTGATGGATTAAAGACTGATTTAATCTTTACATCTTGTCCCGTTAAAGTTTCTGATAAATTTAAATAATACTGAAATACCCATGTGCTTGGTACATCTGATCCTTCTAATACTAAATTTTTAGTGCTGAACATAATTCAAAAGTATTAAAAAGAAATGGGCTCAGCATTATACTAAGCCCAATCTTTTGATTTATATTATAGGTCAAAATCATCACCTACAACAGTAGCTGGTTCAAAGCTATTGTTTGCTGGAGGTGTATCATTTTTTACTAATTTTCTTAAATGATTGTTGTTATTAGCATCAAACTTTAAGATTCTATTAGCTTCACTATTTAAAGCTTCAAGAGGTACACCATCTTTACTTCTTTTAGGTAAAAACAGATCATTGTTTATGTAACCATCTCTGTTCTCCCATTCACGTGCACCAAGACAAGCATTGAAAAATCCAGTGTTAGAGAATAATTTATTACACTCTACCATAAATGTTTCTATTGTGTTTGCTTCTATTTTATCTAGTTCAGCTCTTTTACCAAGTGCTTCAGATAAAAATACCATAGATTTTAATACTTCTGTATCTCTAGATATTTCTGTACCACTTTGTAAAGTAGTATCTTTATATGGGTAAGGGCTAAATCTAACTCTACCCACTTGACCTTCATATTTTGGGCCATTTGGATTATCCATATCTTTTAGAAATCCATTAAATTCTCCTGTAATTGGCTCAGATTCTACATGTAATACAATATTATATGCATCTGTATCATATGGCGTTACATCAAATGATATTGAATTGATTTTGATAACTTGATTACCTGGTTCAATTACTGGTTTTGTTCCACCTGATCCGGCAGACATGTCTTTAGTACTTAACATAATTTACTTTTTTTTAATTATTAATTTATTATTTATTCTTCATATTTTTGCATGCTCTCTTTAACATACTGTAGGTCATTAGGAATGAAGTTATCCTCAAACATACCCATTGGTGATTTACATGTGTTCTCTCCATTGTTTTGAGTCTCAAAACCATATTCAAGTTCACCATCATCATTTTTATTTACTTTTCCAAATAACACTATAGAAAAGAGGCCTTCCAAAGTTAAAGTATTATCAATCATTTTACCAATTGTTTTAGCCTTGATTTTTCTATTTCCATTTATATCAGTTGAATCTTCTGAGTGTGTCAAAAAGATAACAGTTAAATTATCTCTTAGATCTTTAGGCATTTTAGCCACCATGGCTAAGTTAGCTGCAATCTGAGTAAATTTATCATAACCTTTTTCATTTGCTCTATCAAAATATTCAAAGGAGCTCATATATTGCCAGTCATCAACTACAATAGTTTTTATGTGATCCATCTTTTGATCTACATGATTAATAGCTTTCATAATCCCTGCAGCAGTAGCTGTAGAAGTTAAGTTACCTTTTGGGTTATCTTTACTAATTTGAGTATACAAACTCTTGTACCCCTTAAATGGTAAAGGTTTATTTGCTATGTTTATAATGAAAGTCTCTTTAGGATCTAGTGTCCTGATTGAGGTAGACTTTCCTGTACCTGAATCTGCAATTACTAATACGCTGTTTGCCATGTTTATTTAATTAATTTATTGATTACTTTAGTTAATGTTATTATTGATTGATTAATGTCTTCTAATTTATTTACTAATGCAGACGATGGTGTCTCATCAGGATTAGGTAAGTTAAATAGATCTGTAACTTTACCTAAATCAACAAACTTTTGACCCGGCATATCTTTAGACGTAACATCCTTAATAACTTTTAATTCACTTACTGGAATCAAATGTCTCTGGAATCCTGAGTTGCTAGTAATTAATTCATATTCTGATTTCCAATGAGGATTGTATTTATGTAAATATAATGTTCTTTTAGGATCTTCTGTATCATAATCAATACTTACAAATTCTGTATATATATTTTCATCTTTTTCAAGTTCACTAGGAAAAAAGCTAACATGTAAGTCATCCTTTCCTTTAGGCCTGTATGCCATTTTAGGTATATATAGTGCATTGGTTATACTTTCTGTTTGAAAATAATCATCATGCTCTTCTCTTAATGTTGCAACTTTTTTCTTACGTTGCTCTGGTGTTAGTCCCATTTTTTCATTTTTATTAATATTTTTTGTATTTATCATCTGCGTTCTTGTTGTCCTGGTGTATTCATTTCTTCAATTTTCATTTGTTCAAACTTTGCTTTAAAGAAACTCATACGTGCATCACCATTTCTGGCTTTCAAAAAATGTAAAACTAATGTTCTATCATCTTCTATTATGTATCTATCAGGACCATAGAACCTAATCTTTTGTTTAGCTGGTCTATTTATACCTATTAACATATCTGCATGCTGTAGCATTGCATCTGAGCCAAATATATCTGACTCAAGTATATAGTTACCATACTTACCATCTATAGCTCTATCCGGGTTATCTATATTTCTATTCAATTGTGATAGTGCAATAAATAAACAAGGATAATCACGTTTACATTGTGTAAAGAATTCACCTAACTCAAACATCATATCTAATGTATTATTTTGATATGGTGCTCTCTTTACAAGCATAGTATGATCTAAAGTAATCATAGTCTTTGCGCCTTTATGTAATGTCATGTAAGCATCTACTTGCTCACGCATTTGATTCACAGTTAAAGGTGTACTAATTATGTCTACAGGGTTCTTGACCCTTTCTTTAGCATATTGATGACATGTATTTAATGTTTCATTAGTTAATATTGATCCAGCACTACATAATTCTTTATAGGTCTTTCCAGTTAAAGAACTAAATTCTCTAATAGCTGAGGTTCTACCTACCATTTCAAATTGAAACTCTAATACTCTAAAATTATCATTAGGGTTTAGAGCAAAAGATTCTCTTATGATTTGATCTTTAATTAATGTTTTACCTGATCCAGGTCTACCACCAATTACAGTTAGAGTATTCCATTCTAAACCATCAGTAGCAGCATCATTAAACTTAGGCCATGGTGTATATATAGATTTCTCTTCACCATTAGATCTAGCTAGCATATATTTTAATGCTTCATTAAATGCGGAATATTGTCCTACCCAAGCGTTTTCTGTTTTACCCATTGTCTATTATGTATATAATACTTTCTATATTATCAATGCTATCATTACATGACTTTTTATCTGGAACCCAAGTTCCATCTCTTAGCATTTGAAAATCTTCAAGTACAAGATTTAATTTATTTAATACTTCTGTTACTTGATTCTCTGTCATACTACGTTTTCTTTAAAATGTTCATCTTCTGTAGATATACCTTCAATACTCATATCACAGTAATCTGCCAGTGTAGAATGTTTAACTCTGTGTTTATCTTGTTTACATATAAAGTATTGACTTGTTTGCATATACATATACTCTTTGTCTCTATACTCATTAACATACATGCGTGTTGCTTTTATAACATCATCCCATGTATGATCATATGTCTCAAAGAACCATCTAAATGCATCACTTAATGCTTTAACATTATTCCTTGCTGGTTTACCACTTGGTAGTTTTTTAGCAGGAAATATTTCTCTATAAGTATTTATATTATCTATAGAGTTTTTACCCATTAGTGCAATGTCAGTTTTCTTCTTTGCTTTTATAAAGTAATTATCCATTCTAACTATAAAGAGCTTTGCCTTAGATGTTAGAACAAACTTACTATCTTTTTTTTCTAGATATTCTTCATCAATTAAGTCAAGAACATCTTGTTTACTCATATATGGCAAGGAGACGCCTAGCTTGATCCCAAATAGTATCTGCAGCTGGTTTGGGGTCATCTTTGATTTTAATATTTTCTGGAACAGTTCCCACATAATTTTTTAATTCATTAATTATTTTATTATATACATCTATTGTAAACATATCTTTAGTATCAATACCATTGCTAACTCTTACACATGAGTTTATAACTGTGGCATGGTTTCTTTTTAGATATATTCCTATCCTGCTTTTAGTATAACCCATTTTCCAGGCTATAAAACAAAAGTTATGTACATATATCATATATTCTTTACGTCTTGATCTATCTAACAAAGTAGTGATATGTGAGTACTCTGGAACATCACTATAAAGTGCTGCTAAAGTACATACATGTAAAGTATCTAATGTTATTTTGCTTGAGTCTACAGGAGGTATGAATATATGAAGCTTTCTTCCATACTTTTCATAAAAATGTCTCTTGAAGTCACGTATGTCTATTTTCTGTTCAACTAGTTGGTTTTCAGTCATTTAAATAAAAATTAAGTTATACAAATATAGTAAATCTTACCATTCTATGCAAGTTTTATCTAGCTTAGTCAGTTCTTCATTTACGTTATTAAACACGTCCTTACAATCCCATTGACCACCTCTGTATGCTGCTGATGCAGGGTGTGCTACCTTAAATGTTTTGACATCAGATAGCAATGGTTTCCATTCTTCAGCTTTTCTACCCATTAATATAAATATCACGTCTTTATTATGTCTATTTAAATTATCAAATAAATATTCTGTGAATGATTTCCAAATATTATAATGTGACCCAATTTTGTTTATTTCAACTGTCATTGCTGTATTAATTAATAATACGCCTTGATTGGCCCAACGTCTTAAATCACACTCTTCTGGTGTATATATAGCTCTACCTGTCTCAGTAAAATCACCTATAGTTTGTTTAAGTATGTACTGCAGGGATTTTTCTGCTTTACCTTTTTTACTACAACTAAATGCTAAACCATCAGCTGATCCTAATTGAGGATATGGATCTTGTCCTACTATTACTACTTTAATATCTTTATAAGGGCACTCATAGAATGCATTAAAGATATCTTTGAATTTTGGTGTAAATCTTCTACCAGCAGTTACATTATCTACTAGCGTATTCATTATATAATCAAAGCTTAAACCATTTATATATGGGGATAACATACGATCCCATCCACTATCTTTTAATTTTTCATTAAGATTATCTCTTAAATTAGTTATATTGATTTCCATTATTTTATTATATTATTAGTATATTTACTTATTAAATTACATGCTATGGCCAAGGAACTACAAACATTTGATACTTTTGATCCAAATGATATTATTAAAGATATAGAAGTATCTACTGTATATATAACATCTTTACAAAATATCATTACTGATATGATCTATGATGAAACTAGAATAGATACTGTAGGTGAAACTTTTTTTAAGTTTGATGAAATTAGAAAACATATAGAATCTAAAGATAAAGATAAAGTGCCTGCTGTTAAGCTAGATAACTGGGAGAAGAAAGTATATACATTATTTTCTCTTCTTCAGACATTTAAACTTAAAGCTATTAAACAAGGACTTAATCAAACTACTGAAACATCCGCAACTGTAGATGATATCAAAGAATTAGGTAAATTATTAATTGATGGAGACTCAGATGGATTATCTAAGCTAGAAGAAATTCAAAGTAAGCTTAAAATAGTAAAATAACTATCTTAATTGCATACCTGCAAAATCCCCTATCTCAAGACAAGCTTGTATAGCTAGATTTAATTCTTCTTTATCACACTTACCAAAAGACTTACAGTGCTCTACATTATTTTTAACAAAACAAAGGCCAGCTTTACGTTTGACTTGTAATTTCATTTCTTCAAAAGTATGACCTACTTCACTAGCTATTTCTCTTATCATAGCATGTACTCTAGCTAGTTGTGGGTTACTACCTTTACCATCTTGAATACCTATAAATAACTCTACACGTGCTCCATCAGGTTGCTCAGATATAAATTTATTATACTTTGTTTCATATGCTTTTATAGGAAAGTGCAATTTACCTTCTTTTATTACTGCTTGTACAAATAGTTGATTTCTCATTATGTTATAATATTATATATCCCATATAAAGATAATACAATACCAAATAATAGTACTATCCAAAAACATCCTTTATATATATTTTCTTCTCTTTCAGGAGATCTCCCTTGATTACTTCTATATTGTCTAAATGATTCTTTATCTTTTAATTCTTTAGCCTGTCTATGTAATTCAGTATTATTTTTCATGATTTATGGTCTTAAATTATTTAAATCCCACAATATCCCGTAATCAGGATCATGTGGGTCAACTTCATCAGTACTATGGACTCTTTGACGAAACCATTTACCTTCTATATATTTATATGTTTTTCCATTTAATATTTTTATTTCAGTATTCATTAGTGAAACTTTTCAATAATATCATCTGACAAATATGTTGGATTAATTAAATCTAATACATCTACTATACTTGTAGATCCCTCATCATTAGTTAATTCACACCATATGTGAACCATTTCTGCTGATGCAGGTGAGCCAGGTGTTCCTGGATCTCCATTAGATTCTGTATGTACTTCATCTTCTCCCGGATAATAGTAGTATTCTACTTCTACCTCATTACCAAATAACATCATTGGTACTATGTTTATTCTTTCTCCCATTATTTAAATCTTAAAGTGTTATTATCTATATATATAAACTCTTGACCACAACTAGTACATTTTGTTTCAACTTCATTTGTTATAAGGTGTAGACCAAAACAATTTGGACATGGTGTATCTTCATTTGAATATTCATTTATATATTCTTCTATTGATGTTCTGGCTAATCCATGAATCATTGAATCATGTACGCCTTTATAAAATGTATTATCTGCTTCTTGTTCTTGTTGACTCTCCATAAAGAGCTCTTTCATTCTTCCCATAATTTTATCTTTCTAAAGGATTAAAATACTTAACTTTTAATTTATCAAATCCTTTAACTGCATTAGCCACCCATTTTTCATCTTGTGTACCTTTGTACATAAGTATGTGACATGTGGCTGTCTCAGTTGGATTTAATCTTAATAATCTTCCTATTCTTTGCGCTGTTTTTCTTTCATTACCATATGCATGCATAATAATCCCGGCTTTAAGCTTAGGAATTGTAACACCTTCTGATAACTGTAACACACAGGATAGTCTATCTATTCTTCCATCAGAAAATAACTCTAAGTTTTCTTCTGATTTTAAGTTCTTAGAATGATAACTATGCTTACATATTCTGTCTGCTTGTTTTTGAGTATTAGCAAATACAATGCATTTTGCATTAATATTTTTTACTATACTCTTGACATAGCTCTCTTTACTTGTATAGTCCATTATAGCACGCATTCTCATAATTCTACCAAATTGTATTTGCTTATCACTTTGAGCTTCTGCTAATCTAGACGTTGCATAGTTATAATCCTTTTGTTCTGATGTATACCAAAATCCACCTGCTTTGTTTTTCTTCTTTAAAGTAGGTAATTTAGAAAGTTCCAACTCATGTATGATAATCTTGTAATCATTCAATATGTTTGACTCAGTTGCATCATCAACTTTAAATGTATATTTTATTGGACAATACTTTTGAACAAGTCTTCCTTTTTCAGAATCTTTGTCTCTTGGTGGTGTTCCGGTTAATCCTAGTACTTTACCTTTAAAACTTGATAAAAAAACTTCATGTGATTCCTTTAAACTATGACACTCATCTAAATATACTATATCATAGTTATTAGGGTCTTTCTTCTTAAGAGATAAGTAAGTAGTGAAAGTAATATGTTTAACTAGAGAAGCTAATCCCATTTTACCTAGTTCATCAATCCAAGATTTAGTAACTGAATGCTTTGGTACAACCACTAAGACTTCTATAAGTTGGTTAAAGTTCTTCTGTAAGTGTTGTATTGCAATTCTTGTTTTCCCAACACCCATAGATATACCTAAGCCACATCTTTTATGTTGTGATGCTATTGCTAATGCATCTGCTTGTACTACACTCCTACTATTAATCTCCATAAGTTGTGCCATATAAATATTGTTATTGCTACGATAGCTAAATAAGTTACCGTTACTATTAATTTATTTTTGTTATTTTGTTCCATGATTAAAATTTTAATAAAAATAACCTACGTTGATACTTTTGTATTAATAGTGTGTTATTTTTTATGGTTCTGTTATCATCTTTATCCTTAAAGTCTTTTAATGATGCTTCAAATGTTTTATTGAGAGTTTCATACTTTAATTTATATAGATAATTTCTTACGTAATTTAAATGTCTTTTTTTTCTTCTCATAGTTTTAATGTCTGGTTTCTGATAGTCCTAACTCATAAGATTCTTCTGGATGTATTTCTATCCACATGTGACAGCTTCTACATACTGGTAACCAAGTAGATTCATCTAAATGATATTCTCCACGTCCTTTCTTATGATGTATTTCTGTAGCACGCAAAGAACACTTATGGATCTTTGCATGACAGATGTTATGATTTGATAAATACTGCCTACGCTGTTTAGAATAGGCAGCATTTAGTTTAGCCATTTTGCTTGATACTTTTTTGATGCTCATTTGGATTTAAAGTAAAATAGTTTTTAGGTAACAATCCTATAGATAGAAATTTTAATACAACATCTTCATAGGTTATTCCCAATTCCTTAAACGTAAAAGTATTTTTGTAATCATCTAATGTTTCTTGTGCAGGTATATTTACTATATACTGTGCTAGACGAGAACTTTTAAAAGTTTTACTAAGATAAGCATTTGCTTGCTTATTACAAAGCATTTGTTTCCAAGCATTTATCTCTCTTTGTCCTCTTTTCCATACTTTAGTTATACGTCTTTTTTTATCCCAATGTAACTTACTAACTTCTTCAGGTTTATAAACCTTTAAGCCATGAAGCACACGTTTAAATAAAAAATGTTGATAAGGGTTTAGTTTACTATATTCAAATGAATTTATTATTGATGGAGGATGTAATTGATACTCTGTCAATAATCCTAAGTATTGATAGCGTTCTTTACGCTTGCTGAGTTTTAGTTGATCTTTATTAAGTTTTAGCTGTGATATTTGTTCTTGAGATAGCATACGAGTTTTTTTAGTGATTAAGTGGAAATATATTAAATGTCAAAGGGTAATACAGGTTCCTGATTCCCCTATACTACCCTTATCCATTTTTAATAAACTATTTACTATAGTTCAAAAGTCTCTTCTTCTAAGACTTCTGTTTCTTCCACTTCACTAACTGGTTCTTCTAAATCATCTATGTCATCTACAGTTGTATTATCATCCGCACTTTCTAAACCAAATGCCTCAGCTGGTGTTACTGTTGTTTTAACAGCATTAGTATTTGTACCATTTGCTTCACGTATTGCATCTCCATTAGTATGAGCAATAAGTACATCCTCTGTTGTAGCATCTACTACAAAGAATGTTTTCCTATAAATAGGTTCACTACCAACTGCACAAAATATTCCTGTGTCTCCGGCCATTTTAAGATCTCTGTCTGGATCATTATTACTAAATGGTGTAAGGCTTTCTTTTACAACTATCTTACCTGTTAACGGAGTATTTGCTGTTAACCCAAGTTGTTGTAAGTCATCCATCTTACCGTGTAATAATGTAGATCTATTTGAGTTCTTAACCCATCCTCCATTACCAAACGTTACTCTTTGTTGTTCTAGTCTGATATGACCAAATTCTGCGTTGTTACTTGATTGACGAATGATATTTCCCATATCATCAGCCACAATGTTGACTTTGTTTTGCATTTTTAATAAATTTTAGTGATTAATAAATAAATGTTTAATGACTATACGTCATCTGAGTGAAAATACGGGTCATCTAATTTTTCATAGGTTTCAATTTCATCTAGGGCTGGTTCATGTTCCTCAATATGATCTATTGCGGTTTTTTCTGCTTTCCCTGTGTTATTTGAAAATCTACTATAAAAAGGATTACCCACTTCTTTAGTATAAGCTGAGCTTAGACCATTAAGGTCTCTATATTCCTCATCTGTTAAAGATAAGTATTGCTCAAGAGAGCATTCAATTATACGACCATTAGGAAGTTGGACTATCATTCTTTTATTTATTGCTATAAAGATAATAATATTACTCCTTCTGACTCACATAATCTATTTTAATTAAGCTCAGTGTTTAAAATAAACAGCATATATATAGCTAACGTTCTATTTTATTGTTAGCTTTCTACCTGTTCTTTTAATGTATTTATGTTTTTTTAGCTCTTTTATCCATCTGTCTATGCTTGATTGACTTGAGCCAGTGTCATCAGCTAATGTGCTAATAGATGGAAAGCATGTTCTCTGTTTATTTGCATAACAAGATAATACGCCATATAATGCCTTAGCCGCAATTGATAAATTAGGATCAGTCATAACCTCACGGTTTACTATTCCAAATCTATTTTTCTGTGTATACATGATCTTTTAATAATCTTAAAAGAGCCATATTATCATCCCTTTCCTTAGCTAAATCCATGTCATTTAGTTTATACAGTTCATTCATTGTATAACCAAAGCTTGATTTAATTGACTCACCTTTCTTCCAAGAGTTATAGTGTGATCTGATCAGTTCCTGTGATAATTTTGGCATCTTGTGTTTTATTTAATTGATTTTCTACTAATTTAAGCTCTTTACCCTTAATTTTAATTAATTCAAAAGGACTTATAGTATCTTCTTTGTATTTGATATCACTGTTTTCATCATGATATATATATTGAACTTTAAGATTGGTATATAAAGGATTATATCCAGCTGATGTTGACCAGTTGCTATCTCCTATTACTTTTGCATATACCATACCTTCTTTAGATAATAAATCTTTATCCATTAATATATCTTTTTCATATTCACTACCTTCATGATAATTAGGTGATATTGTTTTTACTATGTCACCTGGATATATTAATATATATGGTTCTCCCTTTAACATAAGTTCTGCTACATTTTCTAATGTACTATCACTCATTGTATCAAGTATTAAACTTTTAATATGATCAAAGTTTATTTTTTCTTTTACCATATCCGGTGTTAATACACTGGATACAATATTCTTTACTGTTTCTTTTCTTATATGTAGTGTTGGCATATCTATCTATTTACTGTGTTATAATTACCTGCTCTTGTTGTGCAGTGTGATGTTGTCCCACACGCTTGAAATATCATTACTATTATTATTACTGCTATTATTTTCTTCATGTCTATATTTTAGAAGTGAATTACTAGACTATAATTAGACAGTCCCTCTCTAACAAGTATGAAAAAAGAGAGGGTTTCTATCTAATTGATGGTCCACTTAACCATTAATCTTTCTATTAGGACCTACTGTACAAGTATTATTATATAGTATATAATTACTGGTACTGTTAGTACGTTACACGTAACGTTTTATAATATAAATCTACGTAAATCAGTTGGTTCAAATGTAAACTCTGGTGTATTGATATAATTCATATCATCCATAGAATACCAAACATCTAATGTAAGAGGATTTAATAATATGTGTTGTTCTTGAGCTGGCATATAACTTTGAGCTAACATAAATATCTTATGTCCGGCTTCATTTACTGCCATATCTACAACAGTGATAGCATGTCCTGGAAATCCTCCAGTTACAAACACATCACCCGGTTGCATATCCCAATAGTTTACTGATTCAGTATCATATTTTTCAATAGAATATGTACCTGCATAGCTCCATACTAAATCTAACCATTTTCTAAATGTTTTACAGTTATCTTTACGAGCTTTGGCCCATTTGGTAACTATATCACGACCAGCATTAACTGGTGTTGGGTTAGCTCCTTTAAGATATTCTGTATAACTACTTACATAGCCATTAGTATAGGTAAATTTAAGTCTATCTAAGAAACCATTTTTATAATTATAGCTTGCTCTTAAATATATTGCAGCATCAGCACAGTGATGTAAATCTCTGTTACCAATTTCATAATCAAATACTGCTGCATAGATAAAGTTATTATGTTTTACTTCTCCATTAAAATATTTCACTTCTGCTTTGTCTTTAAGCGGATGTGCTATTAGAAATTCAGAATATGCATCTGCATTGTTTCTTTCATATCCTCCTGGTACTGTGAATACAGATGAGATTGACTCATGATCCATTTCTTTACCTTGATATGTTGTTTGTGCACTTGCTACAAGTACGAATAACATCATTGCTAACGTTATTAGTTGTAGTCTTAATACGTTTTTACTATATTTTATATCTCTCATAATTAAGTGGTTTTATATAGAAGCCCTACATAGGTAGAGCCTCTGTTATTATTATTTATTTTATTATACTCCACCTGTTATTTCTATTATAATAAATGGTAGTATTATCATTAACGATCCTTTTTGCCAAGCTAATCCTAAGCCTAATACGGCTTCAAATGTAATCTTAAACTTTGGCATCAATATTACTTTATCCATAAATGTATTAAAGAATATTGCATTTAATATACATAATGCTGTAATTAACACTATTGCTATAGATACAGGTGTATAACCCCATCCATATTGTGTAAAATACATAATTGATACAGCTATACCTAGTAATGGTAAGACTGCTACATATAATAATTTAACTAGTTTTTTAAGTAAC
>Ga0208814_1000347_pt1 | contig 30831 bp, 25 predicted proteins | sample MalvirAntarct_55_FD_184253 | JGI IMG/M metagenome (GOLD analysis project Ga0208814, IMG submission 184253) | Marine viral communities from the Global Malaspina Expedition - Malaspina viral metaG Antarct_55 (SPAdes) (version 2) | ecosystem: Environmental > Aquatic > Marine > Oceanic | place...
AGAATGATCAGCACCAGCACCAGCGCCATGGCGGTCATTTCCGGACCGTGCTCGGTAAATTCGCGCTTGGGTATCTTCCAGCCGTCGTAGAACAACAGCGGGGGAATGAACAGCAGCATGAAGATCTCGGGCCGCAGTTCCACGCCCATGCCAAACGGCGGGAGCGCCAGCACGCTGCCCATTATGATCTGCATGATCGGCAGTGGTAGCGGAACGACATTGGCCAGGATGCGACTTGCGCCGACTGCGAGCAGCAGCAGGAAGATGAGGTAAAGCGTTTCCATGGGGCGGGCTAATCTCTACAAAAAATAGGCGGGGGCATGCTGCCTGTGCGCGCACGCGACGAAAGTATAGTCGGGAGGTTTTGGAATAGCCGGTTCGCGGATCAGATCCGCTTGGACTAACTGGCGACAACCGCGACGCTTCGCGTGCTACAAGCACAGACGTCATCGCTCAGGCGCCCCGTCACGCCTGAACGCAGCTTTTCTGCGACTCTCCCCGCACCGCCTGTCGAAAAAGTCCGAGTAGCCGTACAGAGTGTCCAGACGGGACGACATTGCGCCTATCCATGTCCTGCAACTTGGACAGACGAGATCGTCTGAGAGCACCGCGTTCAACCTGTGCTCGACGCGCTAGAGCGGTCCGCCGGTGATCTGGTGACCGGTCATCGGCCTCAACCTCGACCCACGTATGACTGGCACAGCTTTGGCTCAACCTCCAGGCCCGGTTGCAGCGCTGTCTTCTCGGGTATCCACCTTGTGGCGTCAGCTGCAAGGCATGACAACAAGAAGAAGGAAACGCCAGATGAAAGCACCCCATGCACTCCGCTTTCGCTACGCCACATCCCAGCGGCTGCGGCTGACGATCCCGGCCTTACTCGCGCTTGCAGCGGCCGAACCCACGCTCGCTGCCAGTTGCGCTGAGTTGAACGGTGCCCAGATTCCTGCCGCTGCGATAGCTCTGCCGACCTCTGGAGCGGAAGTCACCGCTGCGACGTTGGTGCCAGGCGGTGGCAGCGCACCGCAAACCTTTGGCCCATATTGCGACCTGAGCGTGGAGATCGCGCCGATTGATCGGAGCGCGCCCAACATCAGGATGCGCATCGTTCTGCCTGAACAATGGAACAGCAAGGCGATGATGTATGGCGGTGGCGGCTATAACGGCACCGTGCCTAACGTGGCCGGCAATGTTCCGGCCGGCCCGGTCGACCAGCCGACGCCGCTGGGACGGGGCTATGCGGTGTTCGCCAGCGACTCGGGCCACGTGGCCAATCCCCTCAACCCCGGCGACTTCGCCTGGAACGAAGAGGCCTTGGCCAACTACGGTCACGATGCGTTGAAGAAAACCCGTGATACGGCGATGTACCTGATCGGGCAACGCTACGGCCAGCCTCCGGTGCGCAGCTACTTCGCCGGCGGATCCACCGGGGGCCGAGAGGCGCTTGCGGTGGTGCAGCAGTGGCCAACGGATTTTCACGGCGCGATCGTGCTCTACCCGGCCTACAACGCCGCCGCACTCGATCTGCAATTTGGCCGCATTACCCGCGCGCTAGCCGCGCCGGGCGCCTATCCCAGCCTGGAAAAGCGCTCTGCCCTGCTGGAAGCCTCGATGCAGGCCTGCGACGGGCTTGATGGCGTGCGCGACGGGGTGATCAGCAACCAGGCGGCATGCAACGCCCAGTTCGATCCAGCCACCGCCAAGCTCAACGGCCGCCCCTTGCGCTGCCCCGATGGCGCTGACACGGGCAGCAGCTGCTTGTCCGATACGCAGATCAGTGCGCTCAAGGTGTTCGATACGCCGATCCGTTTCAGCCAGCCGCTGGCCAGTGGCGAACGCGGCTACCCCGGCTTCAATACCTGGGGCACCGATCTGGGACGGCCTGGCGAAGGCCTGCAAGCGATCGTCAACCGGCTTGGCCTCAACACGCTGCAGCCCGACTATCCGATGCCGGTACACGGCACAGGCTTTGCCGAGGGCGCGCCCTACCACTCCGGGTTCTGGGATGAGTGGGTGCGCTATTTCGTGACCCGCAATCCAGCCTTCAACTCGCTGACACTTGACCCCGCCAACCTTGGCCCGTGGCAAGCGCGAGTCGATGCGCTGTCGTTGCGTCAGGACGTCAACCAGACTGATCTGTCGGCATTCGTTGCCAATGGCGGCAAGATTCTGATGGCTCACGGCACCTCGGATCAGTTGGTCAGCACCCGCGCCACGGCTGAGTACTACCGGCGCGTGCAACAGGACATGGGCGTTGGGCAGACCCGTCGGTTCATGCGCTACTACGAGATCCCCGGCTACGCCCATGCGGCCAGCACGGTATTCAATGCCGCCTGGGATTCGCTGTCGGCGCTGGAAAACTGGGTCGAGTTGGGCATCGCGCCCAAGCGCCAGATCGTCACAGACACCGTTGCCGTCCCTGGTCGCACTCGCCCCCTTTGTGAATACCCAGGCTGGCCGAAGTACAAGCGACGCGGCGATGTAAACGACGCCTCCAGCTTTGTCTGCGTGAAGAGCCATCAAGGCCGGCACTGAGACTGCCGCCGCATTCATGCTGCTCAGGATGAATGCGGCGCTTCATAGCCTCCCCGACAAGCGTCCAGCGGACTGAACACTTCCTGGCTCCTGCCCTGAACATGTCCGCACGACTGGACATCCGATCCCTCGCCGCTGCCTCAGATCCTCGGCGCAACAACTGCACATCCTGCTCCAATGACGCTCTGCGCACGCTGTTCCGGGATTTGTTAGCGCGCCCAGCCAGAGCTGGCACGGCATTCGCTGAGGCCAACCCAATAACAACAAGAGGAAAGACCATGCAAGACCACCGCAAGACCACCCGCAGCCTCCTTTGCCTAGGCGTTGCGCTAGGCACTGCCGGCACCGCCAACGCCGCATTTCTCGATGACAGCAAGGCCACCGTCGAGCTGCGTAACTTTTACATGAACCGTGATTTCCGTCAGTCCGGCGCTCCGCAGTCCAAGGCTGACGAGTGGGCGCAGGGTTTCATTCTGAAAATGGAATCAGGCTATACCGAAGGGCCGGTGGGCTTTGGCCTCGATGCCCTCGGCCTGCTGGGCGTCAAGCTCGATTCCAGCCCGGATCGCTCGGGCACGGGTGTCTTGCAGAGAGACTCGTCCGGTCAGCCTTCCGACGACTACGGCACCGCCGGCCTGACCGCCAAAGCAAAGATGTCCAACACGACCCTGCACGTCGGCACCCTGCAACCGATCATCCCGGTGGTGATGCGCAACGACAGTCGTCTGTTGCCTAGCATCTACCGTGGTGCCTGGTTGCAGAGCAAGGAAGTCGACGGGCTGACGCTCGATGTCGGCATGCTCGATCGCACCAGCTACCGTGACTCCTCGAACTACGAAGAGATGACCGTATTTACTGCGGGAGCACGCAACATCGTCTTGGGCAGCGCCAAAACCAGCGACGAGTTCATGTTCGCCGGCGGCAAATACCAGTTCATGCCCGAACTGACCGGTAGCTATTACTACGGCGGCCTGGACGGCATCTACAAGCAGCACAATACGCAGCTGGTCCACATCATGGCGCTCGGCGAAAACCAGAGCTTCAAGACCGACCTGCGCTACGTGCGCTCCACCGATGACGGCGGCAGCAACGTCGACAACAACGCCTTCGGCGCACTGTTCACCTACAAGCTCGGCGGCCACGCGTTTACAGGCGGTTACCAGACGTTGAGCGGCGACACCGGTTTTGCGTATATCAGCGGTGGCGACAACATGCTGATCAACCTGCTGCAGATCAACGACTTCGGTAACGAAGACGAGAAATCCTGGCAGGTTCGCTATGACTATGACTTCGCTGCGGCGGGCATCCCCGGGCTGAGCCTGATGACTCGCTACGTGTCCGGTGACAACGTCAACCTGGCAGGCGGCGCAGAAGGTGAAGAGTGGGAACGCGACACCGACATCGCCTATGTAGTCCAGAGCGGGCCGTTGAAGAACCTCGGCATGAAGGTGCGCAACGCCACGGTGCGCAGCAACTTCGGCAGTGATATCAACGAAACCCGCGTGATTCTCAGCTACACACTGGCGCTCTGGTAAGACCAGAAAGCAACACAGCAATGACTCCTCGTTGATCTTTTGCCGGGCCCTTGCGGCCCGGTTTTTTATCGAATCGAGGATTGCTCAGCCGCGCAAAAACGCCAGCACCGGACGGGTGAAATTATCGCCGGCCTCGACATTCGACAGGTGCGCCGCCTCCAGTTCGATCAGCTGCGCACCGTCCACATGAGCCTGGATGAAGCGACCGTGCTCAGGTGTCGTGACCGGATCGTGCCGGCCACAGACCACCAGCGTCGGTACCTTGATCGCGCCCAGCTGCTCCCGATAATCGGCATCGCGCACCGCAGCGCAGTTGGCGGCGTATCCGGCCGGTGAGGTGCCTGCGATCATCTGGGTAATACGGCCGGTTTGCTCGGGAGAGCGACCGGCAAAGGTCGCTGTGAACCAGCGTGAAATGGCGGCATCGCGCATGTCGCGCATGGCCTGCTCGCCGCCGCGCAGCACGCCGTCGATCCGCTCGTTCCACACCGCGTCGGTGCCGATTTTCGCGCCGGTGTTGCACAGCACCAGGCGGGTCAAGCGCTCGCCAGCGTGGATGCCCAGCCATTGGCCGATCAGGCCACCCATGGACAAACCGCAGAAGGCAAAACGGTCGATTGCCAGGGAATCGACCAGATCAAGCACGTCTCGGCCGAGCTGCTCGATGCTGTACGGGCCGGGGGTCACGGAGGATCCGCCGTGGCCACGGGTGTCATAACGCAGCACACGAAAGTGTTCGCTGAATGCAGGGACCTGTGCATCCCACATCTCGAATGTCGTGCCCAGCGAGTTGGAAAGCACCAGCACAGGCGCATCCACCGGGCCATCGAAGCGGTAATTCAGTTCGCCATCGGCGAGTTTGATGCTGGGCATGGGAGCCCTCCTGAACGTCGATCAAAGTTGGCCGCACACGCGCGAGAAAGACGCGGTGCCTGCAGTCACACAGGGCCGTGGCGCGGCAAAGGCCGTCATGGGTAGCACTGGTGGGCAGAAGCCCACCCTACACGGGCGCGACATTAACGGCCGTTGTTGGGCCGCGCGGCGTTCCGCTGCAGCCCACCCTGGCGAGACCTCAGACCTTTTCCAGCGCCAGCGCCAAACCCTGCCCCACGCCGACGCACATGGTCGCCAGCCCCAGCTTGCCGCCGTTCTTTTCCAGCGCATGCACGGTCGTCAGTACCAGCCTAGCGCCGCTCATGCCCAGTGGGTGGCCAAGGGCAATGGCGCCGCCCTGCGGGTTGACCTTCGGGCTGTCATCTTCCAGCCCGAGGTCACGCGTCACTGCCAGCGCCTGGGCGGCGAAGGCTTCGTTGAGTTCGATCACATCGAAGTCGCTCACGGCCAGATTCAGCCGCTCGCACAGCTTGCGCACTGCCGGCACCGGACCATAACCCATGACCCGTGGCGCCACGCCGGCGCTGGCCATGCCGAGCACTTTGGCGCGAGGCTTGAGGCCGTACTTCTTAACCGCTTCGGCGCTGGCGAGAATCATCGCCGCCGCGCCGTCGTTGACACCCGAAGCGTTACCGGCGGTGACCGTCTTGTCCGGCCCGTTGACCGGCTTGAGCTTGGCCAGCGCTTCGGAGGTGGTGTCCGGACGCGGATGCTCGTCGGTATCCACGACGGTGTCGCCCTTGCGGCCCTTGATCACCACCGGGACGATTTCCTCGGCAAAGAACCCGGCCGCCTGCGCCTTGCCAGTACGTTGCTGACTGCGCAGCGCGAAGGCGTCCTGGTCCTCACGGCTGATCTGATGCTCTTCGGCCACGTTGTCGGCGGTTTGCGGCATGGCGTCGACGCCGTACATCTCCTTCATCTTCGGGTTGATGAAGCGCCAGCCAATGGTGGTGTCTTCGATCTTCTGGGTCCGGCCGAATGCGGTATCGGCCTTGCCCATCACATAGGGTGCGCGGGTCATGGACTCGACGCCGCCGGCGATGGCCAGCTCCATCTCGCCGCAGGCGATGGCACGGAAAGCGCTGCCCACGGCGTCCATGCCCGAGGCGCAGAGGCGGTTGAGTGTCATGCCCGGTACGGTTTCCGGCAGCCCGGCTAGCAACGCAGCCATACGCGCGACGTTACGGTTGTCCTCACCCGCCTGGTTGGCGCTGCCCATGAAGACCTCGTCAACCGCCGCCGGGTCGAGCCCGGGGTTGCGCTCGAGCAGTGCCTTGATCGGCGTGGCGGCCAGATCATCGGTTCGCACGGCAGCCAGCGCACCGCCGAAGCGGCCAATGGGCGTGCGTACTGCATCGCAGATATAGACTTCGCGTGTCACTCGTCACCTCCAGCTTGTCCGTGGGCGGCGGCAGTGCGGGCCTCAAGGGCACGCAGGGCCTCCAGTTCAGTAGTGGTCGGCGCCTCGGTTTCGCCCAGTTGATCGGCGAAACGGATGGCCCAACCGGTGTTCTCGATTACCTGTTCACGGGTCACGCCCGGGTGCAGCGAGGTCACCACGAATTCGTTGGACCCGGCTTCGGGCTCCATGATGCACAGGTCAGTGATGATTCCTACCGGCCCATTGCCCGGCAGCCCGAGCTGCTTGCGATGATCACCGCCCTCGCCAAAACCGACCGAGGTGATGAACGCCAGCTTGTCGACAAAGGTGCGGTGCGACTGTTTGAGAATGATCAGCACCTGCTTGGCCGACCCGGCAATTTCCGGCGCCCCGCCCGCCCCTGGCAAGCGAACTTTCGGTTGGTGATAGTCACCGATCACCGTGGTGTTGATGTTGCCGTACTTGTCGACCTGCGCCGCGCCGAGAAAGCCGACGTCGATGCGGCCACCTTGCAGCCAGTAGCGGAAGATCTCCGCGGTGGGCACCACAGTGTCAGCGGTCTCGGCCAACTCGCCGTCGCCGATGGACAGCGGCAGCACGGACGGCTTGGCGCCAATGGGGCCGGATTCGTAGATCAGCACCACTTCCGATGCGTGAGTCAGGCGCGCCAGATTGGCGGCTTTGGACGGCAGGCCGATGCCGACAAAGCAGACGCTGCCATCACCGAGCCGGCGGGAGGCGGCGACCGTCATCATTTCGTTGGTGCTGTAGTCATTGGCGTGAGCGCTCATCACTTGGCCTCCTGCTGCGCGGCCAGCTTGGCCCCTATCTTTTCTTGAAACGCTGAGAAATCTTCGGTACCGCGAATGAACTCATCGATCCACGCGGTGAAGGTATCGCGGTCGCGGGCAATCGGGTCCCACTGCTGATAGAAGCGGTTGTCGCGCTCGTAGTAGCCATGCGCGTAGGACGGATGCGCCCCTCCCGGTACCAGACACACGGCGCTCAGTGCCCAGGTCGGCAATACGCAGGCATTCATCGGTGCCTGCAGGTCATCGACGATTTCCTCGACGGTGACGATGCAGCGCTTGGCCGCCAGCGCCGCTTCCTTCTGCACACCCAGAATGCCGGCGATCAGCACGTTGCCCTTGCGATCGGCTTTTTGCGCGTGAATCACGGTGACGTCCGGGCGCACGCTGGGAACTGCAGCCAGGGTTTCGCCGGTAAAGGGGCAGTCGATGAACTTGATCATCGGGTTGACCTTCGGCAAATCGGAACCGAGATAGGCGCGCAGGACGGCAAACGGCAGTCCGGACGCACCGGCAACGTAGGCGTTGGCCAGATCGGCATGGCTGTGCTCTTCGATTTCCAGCGGCTGCGGCCACTGCTTTTCCACCGCATCACGCAGGCGATGCAAGGAACCCACACCCGGATTGCCGCCCCAGGAGAACACCAGCTTCTTCGCGCAACCGGCGCCGATCAGCAGGTCATAGACCAGGTCGGGGGTCATCCGCACCAGGGTCAGGTCCTTCTTGTCCTGACGGATGAGTTCATGGGCGGCGGCGGTGGGAATCAGATGCGTGAAGCCTTCAAGCGCAACGGTGTCACCGTTGCTGACGAAGCGATCCACTGCTTCGCGAAGGGAAAGGAGGTCGGCCATGGGTCAGTCTCGTGTGAATAGCGAAATGCGCGTGATGCGCTTGCGATCCACACTACCCATCGAACCCCGCCGGGACAATCCGATAATCGATTAGATGTGCGATTAACGAACACTAACCACAGCACCTCGGTCCGACCAAGACAGGCTCCCCTCGCCATCCGCGGTATTCGGATAACGGCTGCAGCGTCAGTGAAACAGACGGGTGCTCAGCTCCTGGCTTGCCTCCAGTAACACCGGCAGGAAGCGCGTCTCGAGCTCCTGCTTGGTCATGCGGCTGGCGTGGGTGCCGACGTTCAGCGCGGCCAGAACTTGGCCCGCAGAATCCTTGAGCGGCACGGCCAGCGACCGCAGGCCGACTTCCAGCTCCTGGTCAATGATCACCCAGCCCTTTTGTCGTATCTCGGCTATCGAGCCACGGATGGCCTCGGGCGTATGCAGCGTACGGCTGGTCTTGATCTGCAGATTGGCATGTTCCAGATAGTCGTCCAGCGCCGCATCATCCAGTGCCGCCAGCAGAATGCGGCCCATGGAGGTGCAGTACGCAGGCAGCCGGCTGCCGACGCTGAGATCGACCGAAATCAGTCGCTGTGGCGTGGCAGAACGCGCCACGTAGAGCACTTCATCGCCTTCCAGTGTTGCCATCGAACAGGCTTCGTGGAGTTGATCGCTCAGACGGTCGAGGATCGGCTGCGCGGTGACCGCCAGCGGCGTTGAGGACAGGTACGCATGGCCGAGGGTCAGCACCTTGGGCAGCAGCGAATAGGTGCGCCCGTCGGTGGTGGCGTAACCCAGCTTGATCAGCGTGTGCAGGCAACGCCGCACAGCGGCCCGGGGGATTTCCGTGCGGTGGCTGATCTGGGCAATGGTCAGGTGGCGCTTGCGCTCCTGAAACGCATGTATCACCGCCAGCCCCCGCGCCAGCGAGGTCATGAAATTCGGGTCACCGGTCAGCGCTTCGATGCGTTTGGCCGGCGACGCGATGATGGCCGGCGCCATTGGAGCAAGACTGGTGCGGGATTCGTCATTCATGGCAGGCGTCCTTGGCGAAAGCGATGGGCGATTATCGTACTGGCGTTCGATAATCGCAGAGCTGATCACTTAAAGCCAAGGGCTGTAGCTGTTACAAAAGTTGCCAGGTGTAGTTGAAGATCAGCCGATTCTCGTCGATATCGCTGCGATAGTTGGAGCGCGCAGTGACGTTGCGCACCCGTACCGCCAGATTCTTCAGCACGCCGCTCTGGAAGGTGTAGCCAAGGTCCAGATCGCGCTCCCACTCTTTGCCCTCGAAGCCACTGCTGGTGTCCACATTGTTGCCGCGCAAGTAGCGCAGCGTGGTCACCAGCCCAGGAATGCCGACAGCGGAAAAGTCGAAGTCATGCCGCAACTGCCAGGATCGCTCATCAGCGCCAGCGAACTCGTAGGTGGGCACTTCGTTACCCAGCGGGCTGACATTGTTGAAGACCCGGGGAAAGGCATCGTCGCCAAACATCGCCTGGTAGCCGACCGAAAAGGTGTGGCCTCCACGCTTGGCCGACAGCAGCGAAAACAGCGCTTGGTTGTCGATTTCACCCAGCATGCGCTCGCCGTCCTCTTCAGAATCATAGAAGCCGAGATTGGCGCCGAACACCCAATCTCCCACTGGCTCACTGTGCTTGAAGTTATAGAAACGCTGGTTGTAGATGTCCTTGAGCTGCGCATACCAGATCCCGGCGCTGGTGCGCTTGTCGTTGAAGGCATAGTCCGCGCCGGCATAATTGAAGCGGTCAGTCTCGGCATAGCCACCCAACTGCGGGACATGGCCGAGCTTCGCGCGCATCTTGCCGTCACCCGCTTCGTTGAGCACGCTGGCCGAGCGGAACTGACCGGCCAGCACGGTCAGGCCGTCGATTTCCTGGGATACGAGACTGGCGCCCTGATAGGTCGGTGGCAGCAGGCGGATGTCACTGAAGGTCAGCACTGGCAGGTTCGGGGTCAGCTCGCCGATCTTGAGTTCGGTCTTCGACAGCCGGGCCTTGAGCGCCGCGCCAATGCGACCGAAGTCATCTGCCGCATTGCCATCACTGCCGGTCGGAAGCAAGCCGGTGTTGACCCGACTTACGCCGCTGTCGAGCTTGAAGCCGAGCTGGCCAAGCACATCGACGCCAAAACCGACCGTGCCTTCGGTGTAGCCCGACCTGACGTCCAGAATGAAACCTTGCGCCCACTCCTGCGCTTTGGATTGCTGGTTAGGCCCGACGATGTCGGAGAAGTCGCGACTGAAGTAATAGTTTCGCGCCTGCAGTGTTGCCGTGGTGCCGTCGAGGAAGCCCACCTCGGCGGCATGCGCTGCACAAAGGCTGAGGGTGGTGCCGATAGCCAGGGCGATGCGGGACGGTTTTAACTTGTTTGTCATCTTTATGGACTCGTTGTTGTTGTTTTTCAGGTACACGCCGCCGTACCGCCAGCATGAGCGGGCAGACAGACGAGGTTCAGGTGGAAGCGGTGTGCTCAGCGCGTTGGCTGTTTCTCTTCAAGTACCGGGGTGCCAACCGGTGTGGTTGACCGAGGCCGTCGCGCCGCCAGCAGCAGATGAGCGGCCAGGCCGAAGATCAGCCCCCAGAATGCGGCGGACAAACCGAGCAACGACATCCCGGAGGCTGTCACCAGAAAGGTGATCAGTGCGGCTTCGCGATCCGCTGGCACTGACATCGCAGCGCTCAGTGCACCGCCGATGGCGGCCAGTAGCGCCAGCCCAGCCAAGGCGGCGATCAGTGCCGCGGGAAACGCCGTGAACACCGACACCAGGGTCGCGCCAAAAATACCCAGCAACAGGTAGAACACTCCCCCGGAGACGCCGGCGACATAGCGTTTGGCCGGGTCCTCGTGGGCTTCCTTGCCGGTGCAGATGGCGGCGGTGATTGCCGCCAGGTTCAGGCCGTGGCAACCGAACGGCGCCAGGATCAGCGAGCCCAACGCAGAGCTGCTGATCAAGGGGCTCGCCGGCGTCTGGTAACCGTCGTTACGCAGTACCGCCATGCCCGGCACAAACTGCCCGGTCAGCGCCACCATCACCAGCGGCAAGGCCACGCCCACGACGACCTGCCAGCTGAATTCGGGGGTGATCCAGACCGGTGTCGCCAGGCCGATCACCAACGCCTCGCTGTGCAGCTCGCCGCTGGCAACGGCCATGGCAACGCCTACCACCAGCACGGCCATCACGGCATAGCGCGGCATTGCCCGCTTGAACAGCAGATAGGTTGTGAACATCGCCAGAACCAGGCCGGGCTGATCCTTGACTGCCACGAACAGCCCGGTGCCGAAGCGAAACAGAATGCCCGCCAGCATGGCCGCAGAGATCGCTGCGGGCAGCTTGCGAATGATTCGGTCAAATGCGCCCGACAGACCGACCAGCAGCACGATCAGGCTGGAGACCAGGTAGGCGCCCACCGCCTCGTTCAGGCTGATGTCGGGAAGCATACTGACCAGCAATGCCGACCCTGGCGCTGACCAGGCAATGATGATCGGCACGCGGTAGCGCAGGCTGAGGACGATGCCCAGCACACCGCTCCCAATGGACACCGTCCACACCCAGGAAGACAGAATGTCGCGCGGCAAGCCGCCCGCCTCCGCCGCCTGGAAAATGATCACCAGCGGCCCGGCGTAGGAAATTATCGTCGCGATAAACCCGGCGACCACCGCCGACAGGGAAAAATCTTGGTACAGCGCTTTCATATCGCCTCGCACGTCAGGCATGGCACTCCGTGACAGTGTCCGGAGCGCTTTTTTTGTAGGTCACGCATTCGATCCGCCATCGGGTCTTGTACTGCACCAGGCACCGTAGGGTGGATGACGCTTCACCCATCCACCCTACGGTGCCACACTAGCGCCGATGCCCTCCTCCGCAGGCGTTGCGCAGAAGCCGGTGGATGAAAAAGCGTCATCCACCCTACGTCAACCGCGACATCCGTGCTTGCCACCGCCGCCGCCGCGCCTCACGCCTCTTGCAGGGCCCGCGGGCGATTGCTGCGTTGCTCGGCGGTCGGTGCGGGCGCCTGCTGCAACTGGAAGTCGAATTCGACTTCGGCAAACCGCCCCTGCACCCCGCGAGCCTTCGCCGCCGCTGGATCGTCATTGAAATGGATATCACCGATCAGGCCGTCACGGGTGGCGTAGGCGAAGTCGTCCCACAGGTACTTGTCGCCGGCCAGGTTGATCTGGGTAGTCAGATGGCGATGGCCCGGCGCGGAGATGAAGAAGTGGATGTGCGCTGGGCGCTGCCCGTGCCGGCCCAGCTGGTTCAGTACTTCCTGGGTTGGACCATCCGGCGAGCAACCGTAGCCGGACGGCACGATGCTGCGAGCACGGTAGCGGCCTTCGGTATCGGTGATGATGCGGCGGCGCAGGTTGTACTCCGACTGGCTCTGGTCGAAGTACGAGTAGTTGCCCTGGGTGTTGGCGTGCCACAGGTCTACAGTGGCGCCGGCGAGCGGCTTTCCGTCCGGCCCGGTAACCCGACCCTGGAGGAACATCGTCGTGGCGACACCCTCCTCGCTGCCATCGTCCATGCGGACTTCACCTTCGGCAATCGGCGCGCCGGCGACGTAAAGCGGCCCTTCGATCGTGCGCGGCGTGCCACCGGTCAGGCCGATCTGAGCGTCCTTGGCATCTTCCAGCAAGTCGAGGAAGTGTTCGAGCCCGAGCCCGGCCACCAGCAAGCCGGCTTCATTGCGCCCGCCGAGGCGATTGAGGTAGTCAACTGCCTTCCAGAATTCGTCCTGGCTGATTTCCAGGTCTTCAATGATCTTCGCCGCGTCGACCAGGATGCGGTTGGTCACGGTCTTCATCCGGCTGCTGCCCTGGTCGTTCTGAAAGCCGCTGGCTTTCTTGAAGAATTGCTGGATTTCCGGGGAGTGGGAGATTTTCACAGTCATGGCTCAGGCCTCATCTTGTAGTTGTGGTAACGCTGGGTCGCTGGCCGGCGAACACCGGCCTTTTTCAAATTCGATCAGCTGTCGTCTTCACGAATCGAGGACGGATGCCGGCACAGCGGATTGACCTCGATCTCCATGTAGGGGAACAGCGGCAGCTGCATCAGGGTGTCGTGCAGCTCCTGCACGCTGGCCACATCGAACACGCTGTAGTTGGCGTACTGACCGGCGATGCGCCACAGGTGGCGCCACTTACCCTCGCGCATAAGGCGCTGGGCCAGTTCCTTCTCGTCGGCCTTGAGCTTGAAGGCCTTGCCGGCGTCCATATCGACGGGCAGTTTTACGGTCATCTTTACGTGGAACAGCATCGGTTCAGCCTCCGGTTATTTGCGACTGAAGAACGCCAGGCGCTCTTCATCGAGGGTCAGGCCAAGGCCCGGCGTGCGCGGCACTTCCAGATGGAAGTCGCGGTAGACCGGCGGCTCGGCGACGATTTCTTCGGTGAGCAGCAGCGGGCCGAACAGCTCGGTGCCCCAGGTCAACTTATTGAGGGTGACGAAGGCATGCGCCGAGGCCAGGGTGCCGATGGCGCCTTCGAGCATGGTGCCGCCATACAGCGCGATACCGGCTGCCTCGGCGATCTGCGCGGTGCGCAATACGGCACGCGGACCGCCGTTCTTGGCGATCTTCAGGGCGAAGATGCTTGCGGCGCCGTCGGCGGCCAGGCTGAAGGCATCTTCGACGCTTTCGATGGATTCGTCGGCCATGATCGGTGCCGGGCTGCGCTGGTTGAGCCTGATCTGTCCACCGCGGTTGATCCGCGAGATTGGCTGTTCGATCAGGTCGATGCCGTTGTCGCCGAGGATGCGGCAGGCACGCAGCGCTACCGACTCGTCCCATGCCTGATTAACATCGACACGCACACTGGCGCGCTCGCCAAGGGCCTGCTTGATGGCGACGACGTGCTTGAGGTCGGCATTCACTTCGCCAGCGCCTATCTTCAGCTTGAAGATGCGATGGCGGCGAATATCGAGCATGCGCTCGGCCTCCTCGATGTCTCTCGCCGTGTCACCGCTGGCCAGGGTCCAGGCGACTTCCAGGCTGTCGCGTACACGACCACCCAACAGTTCGCTGACTGGCAGTCCAAGGCGCTTGCCCTGGGCGTCGAGCAGCGCGCTCTCCAGGCCAGATTTGGCGAAGGTGTTGCCCTTGGCGGCTTTGTCCAGCCGCAGCATGGCGACGTTGATATTCGCCGCATCCTGACCCACCAGCAGCGGGCCGAGATGGCTGTCGATGTTCTGCTTGATGCTCTCCGGGCTCTCGTTGCCGTAAGCCAGACCACCAATGGTGGTGGACTCGCCGATGCCTTCGATACCGTCACTGCACTTCGCGCGGATGACCACCAGCGTCTGCTTCTGCATGGTGTGCATGGCCAGCTTGTGCGGGCGAATGGTTGGCAGATCGACGACGATTGCCTGGATGCTTTCGATCAGGATGGGGCTCATATCGATTTCCGATTTACCAATGTCAGGGTTCACGCCTTGGCCGCCGACAGCACGACTGGTGCGGCTTCCGGGCTGCGCTTGCTGGAGATGGCGAAGGCGGTCATGGCCAGTGCAGCGACGACGCCCGGCACGGCGAAGGCCATGAAGTTGAGCTGCAGCGGCAGGTTGATGCCCAGCAGCGCACCACCCAGCAGCGGGCCGACGATGGCGCCGTTGCGGCCGATTCCCGAGGCCCAGCCAAGCCCGGTGGAGCGGATCGACAGGCCATAGAACTGTGCAGCGGTCGCGTACAGCAGGATCTGCGTGCCGATCACCGTGGCGCCCGCGATGAAGATCAAGGTGTAGAGCACCGGCATCGGCGTCTTGAAGCCCAGCAGGCTGATCGAGGCCACCGACACGGCGAAGAACACCACCACTACCTTGGACAGGTTGTAGCGATCGCCCAGCCAGCCGCCGAGAATCGCGCCAGCCATCCCCCCGAAGTTCAGCGCCAGCAGGAAGGACAGGCTGGAGCCCAGGCTATAACCGGCGTTCGCCATCAGCTTCGGCAGCCATGAACCCAGCGCGTAAACCATCAGCAGGCAGCAGAAGAACGCCAGCCACAGGGAGAAGGTCCGTACGCCACGGCCGTCGCGAAACAGCTCCAGCACCGAAGCGCTCTTGCCTTTCACATCGGTCATCACCAGCTCATCGTCCGCTGTCAGCTGGCGGCTTGGGTCGACCTTGTTCAGCAGCGCCCGGGCCTGTTCACCTCGCCCCTGACGAACCAGGAAACCCACCGATTCCGGCAGATACCAGAGAATCACCGGCAACAGCAGCAGCGGCACGGCAGCAGCGAAGAACATCGCTTCCCAGCCGAAGCGCGGCAGCATGTAGATTCCGAGGCCGGCCGAGAGCATGCCGCCCAGCGAGTAGCCGCTGAACATGACGGCTACCAGCGTGCTGCGCAGTTTCTTCGGCGCGTACTCATTCATCAGCGCCACCACGTTGGGCATCAGCCCGCCGCAGCCGAGGCCGGCGAGAAAACGGAAAATGCCGAACTCGGTCGGCGTGCTGGCGAAGCCATTGAGCACGGTGGCCCCGCTGAACAGCACGAAGCACACGGCGATGCCTTTTTTGCGGCCGATGCGGTCAGCCAGAGTGCCGAACACCAGCGCGCCGAACATCATGCCGAACAGCGCATAACTGCCGAGGGCGCCGGCTTCCAGTGGGCTCAGCCCCCACTCTTTCATGATCACCGGCAACACCACGCCGTAGATGAACAGGTCGTAGCCGTCGAAGATCAGCAGCAGTGCGCAGAGGCACACGACCAGCCAGTGGAAGCGGCTGAAGCGCGCGTTATCGATGATTTCGTGAACATCTACTTTTCGCATGGCAAGACTCTCTATTGTTTTTGTTAGTCGCGGTTCGGCCGCAGCGGTAGCGCTGCAAGCCCGAGGTGCCCTGACGTTGGCCGACCAGGCCGGTCTCTGTGATTCAGCCGAGATCGCCACCGCCCACCGGCAGCGTCACGCCGGTGATGTAGGAAGCGTCGTCCGAAGCGAGAAACAGGATGGCGCCGGCCTGCTCGTCGACTGTCCCGTAGCGTTTCATCAGCGATGAGTCGACGGTTTGATCGACGATCTGCTGGTACCAGATCTTTTCCTGCTCGCTCTGCTCGGCGGCGTTGCGCGGAATGCGGCGCGGCGGCGCCTCGGTCCCGCCCGGCGCGGTGGCGTTGACGCGAATGCCGCGCTCGGCATTCTCGAAGGCCAGGCACGCGGTCAGCGCATTGACGCCGCCCTTGGCCGCGCCGTAGGGCACGCGGTTGAGGCTGCGGGTGGCAATGGAGGAAACGTTGACGATGGCGCCAGCGCCCTGTTCCAGCATGTGCGGCAGTGCGGCGTGGCAGCACCAGAGCGTGGGGAACAGCGAGCGCCGCACCTCGGCCTCGATTTCGTGTTCCTGGTAATGCTCGAAGGGCTTGGCCCAGATGGTGCCGCCGACGTTATTGACGAGGATGTCGAGGCGGCCGAAGCGCGCCTTCGCCGCGGCCATGACGCGATGGCAGTCGGCAAACTGCTCGAGATCAGCCGTCAGCGTCAGCACCTCGACACCCTTCGCCCCTAGCTCATCGGCCAGTTCATGGACCAACTCAGAGCGGTCGACCAGCACCAGCCGGCCACCCTCTTCGCCCATGCGCTCGGCAACACGCCGACCGATGCCCTGGGCCGCGCCGGTGATGACGGCAACCTTGTTCTGAAAACGTGTGTTCATCTACCTTTCCTCAACTTGCTCGAAGCCAGCGCACCCAGCCTTGTAGGAGCGAGCTTGCTCGCGAAGCTCTTCGGTGCGGTGATCCAGACGGTTGGCGGCGTGCCGGCCCATTCGCGAGCGAGGGCTCAGCGCCCCTCTCGCTCCTACAGAAAACCTTGCCCACCTTGCCCTCAGGCGCTGGCGGCAAACTTCTCATAGTAGAAATTCGCAGGTTCTAGCCCTTGCTCGCGAATGAAGCCGCTGACCGCCTCGACCATCGGAGGCGGGCCGCAGAGGTAGATGTCCACCTCACCGTCATTCAGGTGCTTGGGATCGATGTGCTGGGTCACGTAACCCTTCTGTGGATAGGCGCTGTCCGGGCTCGCGACGCAGGCGCTGTAGGTGAAGTTAGGGATGCGCGCGGCGAAGGCTTCGAGCTTGTCCATTTCCACCAGATCGTGGTCGTGGGTGACGCCGTAGATGAGGTGCAGCGGATGCTCGCTGCCGTGCTCGGCGATCTTCTCCAGCATCGCGGTGAACGGCGCGAGGCCGGTGCCGCCCGCCAGCAACAGCAGCGGCCGCTTGATTTCGCGCAGATAGAAGGCGCCAAGCGGGCCGGCCAGGTTGACGCTGTCGCCAGCCTTGGCAAGGTTGATCAGAAAGCTGCTCATCAAGCCGCCCGGCACGTTGCGAATCAGAAAGCTGACCTCGCCGTCCTTCTGCAACGAACTGAAGGAATAGGCGCGGGTCTGGTCGCTGCCGGGCACCTGCAGGTTGACATACTGCCCAGGCAAAAAGGCCAGCTGACTCAGCGACTCGCCCTTGATCGACAGCGCAATGGTGCTCTCTGACAGCTGCCGCACATTGCTGATGGCAGCCTGGTAGTTGGCCTGCTGGGTCTTGCAAATGTCAGAAGCGGCCGGCACGCGAATCACGCAGTCGCTTTCGGCGCGCATCTGGCAGGTCAATACATAGCCCTGCTCGGCTTCGGCTTCGCTGAGTGCGTCCTCGATGTATTCCTCGCCGAGGTCGTAGCGACCGCTTTCAGCGAAGCACTTGCAGGCCCCGCAGGCGCCGTCACGGCAATCCAGCGGAACGTTGATGCCCTGCCGATAGGCGGCGTCGGCGACGGTTTCGCCTAAGTTGGCGTCGATGAATCGGGTGACGCCGTCTTCGAAGTTCAATGCGATCTTGTGAGTCATGGCGGCGCCCTCAGAGGTGGTACACGTCGATCATCTGGCGGATGTAGTCGTTCTTTAGCACGACCTTCTTGGCCTTTATCAGCGGGTTCTCGCCGCGCGTATCCAGGGTGTAGAAGCTGGTGCCGTAGAAGTGGTCGACCGTCTTGTAGCGAAAGCTCATCGTGTGCCAGTTGAAACGCAGCTTGCAGACGCCATCGGCCTGCTCGAGCAGTTCGAGGTTGCTGATGTTGTGGCTCGTGCGCGTGTCCGGAATGGTCGCGCTGGAGCGCTCGGTGCGGATGCGGAACACCCGGTCTTCCAAGCCACTGCGGTTGCCATACCAGATCAGCGAGATTTCGCTCATCGGGTCCTGGGTCAGCTGGTCGCGATCATCCCAGGCCGGCATCCAGAAGGTGGCGTCCGGCGCATAGAGTTCGAGCCACGCGTCCCAGTCCTTGTCATCCAGATAGCGCGCTTCGCGGTAGAGGAAGTCGCGCGCGGCGTCGTAGGAAAGAGTCATCACGCACCCTCCACGTGGATCAGCTGGTCCTGCTCTTCCTTGAGCCCCTTGATCATTTGCTGCTGCCAGTAGTGGTGCTGCAGCACGAACAGGCCTTCATCCTCGGTACGTGCGCCGCTCATCAGCGGATGCAGGTCGATTTCCTGCGCGCCCTCGTCGGCGCCGTCGATCCAGTGCTTGGCACCGCGGGACATGTCGTTCCATTCCATCGCCCTTCCGGCGAAGCCCTGCTGGCAGGCGCGAAATTCTTCCAGGTCGTCAGGGGTGGCCATGCCGCTGACGTTGAAGAAATCTTCGTATTGGCGGATGCGGCGGGCGCGGGCTTCGGCGCTCTCGCCCTTGGGTGCGATGCAGTAGATGGTGACTTCGGTCTTGTCGACGGAGATCGGCTTGGCGATGCGCAGCTGCGAGCCGAACTGGTCCATCAGGTACAGATTCGGGTAGAGGCAGAGGTTGCGGGAGTTCTCGATCATCCAGTCGGTGCGAGCCTGGCCGACCTCGGCGATCATCTCGTCACGGCGCGCATAAAGCGGGCGGTCTTCCGGGTTGTCCCAGCGGGTCCAGAGCAGCAGGTGGCCGTTCTCGAAGGAGTAGAAGCCACCGCCCTTCTTGCCCCAGCCGCCGGCGCTCATGGCGCGGATGTCGTCACCGGCCTCTTTCAGCTTTCGCTGCTGCTGGGTGGCGGCGTAGTTCCAGTGCACGGCGGTGACGTGGTAGCCGTCGGCGCCATTTTCGGCCTGCAGCTTCCAGTTGCCTTCGTAAACGTAGGTGGACGAGCCGCGCAGCACTTCGATGCCGTCCGGCGACTGGTCGACCACCATGTCGATGATCTTTTTCGATTCGCCGAGGAAGTCCTCCAGCGGCGCCACGTCTTCACGCAAGCTGCCGAACAGGAAGCCGCGGTAGGACTCGAAACGGGCGATCTTCTTCAGGTCATGGGAGCCGTCGCAGTTGAAGCTGTCGGGGTAGCCGGCTTCTTTCGGGTCCTTGACCTTCAGTAGCTTGCCGGAGTTGTTGAAGGTCCAGCCATGAAACGGGCAGGTGTAGGTCGCCTTGTTGCCGCTTTTGAAGCGACAAAGCATGGCGCCGCGATGGCTGCAGGCGTTAATGAAGGCGTTGAGTTCGCCCTCCTTGTTGCGAGCAATGAAGACCGGCTGGCGACCCATCTGGGTGGTGTAGTAATCGTTCTTCTCGGGAATCTGGCTCTCGTGAGCGAGGTACAGCCAGTTGCCCTCGAAGATGTGTTTCATCTCCAGATCGAACAACCGAGGGTCGGTGAACATCTCGCGCTTGCAGCGAAAGACGCCCTTCTCTTTATCTTCTTCGAGCAGCGAATCAAGGTAGTCGAATCCCAGGGACATGGCCGGGGCCTCCATTGTTATTGTGTCTACGTGATGAAGGCTACGGCGCGGGAGACGGCATCAATATCCGATTCCTGCAGCACCTTTATCCGTTTTCTGCAAAACAATGGAGAGCGTGGCCCGAACAGGCCGGACGACCTTGCACAACAAGCCGTGACGCCATAAGCGGCGCCGGGTGATCGCGTCAGTGCGGATTACGAGAGGAATTGATCAGACGTGCCTGCCTTCAGGGCTGGCTCATGACCGCTGCAATCTTCTCGGCCAGCGCGTCCATATCGAACGGCTTGCCCAGTCTAGGCAGGGTGCCGGCGCCCCCTTCGAGTTTGTCGGCGTAACCGGTCGCGAGAATTACTTGCAGTTGCGGATAGCGGTTCCGGATGAAGTCGGCCAGCTGTGTGCCTGTCATCTGCGGCATGGCCTGATCGGTCAGCACCAGATCGACCTGGTGTTGCGTCAGCACCTCGATCGCCTGCTCGGCAGAGCTTGCCTCGATCACCTCGCAACCAAGCTCTTCGAGCATTGCCGCGGTCGTCATCAGCACCAGCGGATCATCATCGACCACCAGCACTTGCAGCGCCATCAGGCACTGTGGCTCCGGCTGCTGGACGCTGTCAGGCTTAGCCGGTGCAACCGCACTGACCGCCAGGGGCAACCACAGCTCGGCGGTGGTACCGCGGCCCTTCTCGCTTTTGAGCAACAGGCGCCCGCCCGACTGAGCGGCCAAGCCATGAACCATCGAGAGTCCCAGGCCCGTGCCCTTGCCAACGCCCTTGGTGGTAAAGAACGGTTCCATCGCCTGTGCAAGCGTCGCCTCGTCCATCCCCGAGCCTTCATCGGTCAGCGCCAGGCACACGTAGTTGCCCGGTTCCAAAGGCCCCTCGTTGTTATCGAAGCGATGTTCGCCTGCTGAGATGGTGACAGTGCCGCCATTGGGCATTGCGTCCCGTGCGTTCACGGCCAGATTCAGTAGCGCCAGTTCGACCTGATTGGCATCCGCCAGGACGGGCTGGAGCGAAAGCGGAAAGCGCGTTTCGATGTCGATACAGGGACCGAGCGATTGTCTGAGCAGATCCGCCATGCCGCGCACCAGAGCAGACAGATCGACCAACTCGAGGTGCAGTTCCTGGCGTCGTGCATAGGCCAGCATGCGCTGGGACAGCGATATGCCCCGCTGCGCACCCTGGATGGCGTTGTCCAGCAAGGGAACGACTCTCGGATCGCCTTCCACACGCCGACGGACGATTTCCAGGCCGCCGAGCACGGCCATCAGCAGGTTATTGAAGTCATGGGCGATGCCGCCGGTCAGCCTGCCGAGCGATTCCATCTTCTGCGCCTGGAACAGCGCCTCGCGCGTCTTCTCCAGTGCGCGCTGCGCCTCGACAGTTTCAGTGATATCACGGGTCACCTTGGCAAAGCCGATCAGAACGCCGGTCTCGCTGCGAATCGGGTCGACCACCACGCTCGCCCAGAACCGTGAACCGTCCTTGCGCACCCTCCAACCCTGACTCTCGAACCGACCATCGCGCAACGCGGTGGCGAGGCCTCGTTGTGGCGTGCCGTTCTGCCGATCCTCCTCGGTGAAAAACAGCGAGTAGTGCTGACCGATCACTTCATCGGGCCGATAACCCTTGATGCGCTGTGCGCCCGCATTCCAGTTGGTGACGAGCCCGGTCGGGTCCAACATGTAAATGGCGTAATCGGTGACGCTCTGCACCAGCAGCCGAAACTGCTGTTCGCTCTGCTTGAGCGATTCCTCGGCCAGCTTGCGCTCAGTGAGGTCGCGGGTGATCTTGGCAAAACCGATCAGGGCGCCGTCCGGCGAACGGATAGGGTCAACCACCACATGGCACCAGAAGCGCGAGCCGTCCTTGCGCATCCGCCAGCCCTCGCCTTCGAACCGGCCCCTCGCCGCCAGCTCCAGAGTCCGCTGCGGCATGCCGGCCGCGCGGTCTTCAGCCGTGTAGAAGCGGGAGAAGTGCTCGCCGATTACTTCGGCCTCTTCGTAGCCCTTGAAACGCTTCGCGCCGGCGTTCCAACTGACGACCCGACCATCGATATCGAGCATGTAGATCGCATAGTCGGTTACCGCTTCGATCAACAGGCGGTATCGATCATCGAGTCCCATCAGCGTGTTCGACGCGGCCCCTTGCATGCCAATATTCCTTGCCGAGCGATTTAGTCAGGATTATGGACCAGCGCTGCCCTCAGACGATATGCGCAGCTGGCCGGCTTTCCACCAGCATAGGCACCCCGGCAACGCGAGAGTTCGCCCGCGCGGTTGGGAATCGAATCGCCAGCCAAGCGCCGTGGGATGGCGCACAGCGCAAGCAGTTGCACTATCGCCAAGCGGAAGACTAGTGATGCTTGCGCAGTGTGTCCGACGGCAGCTCGCCGAAGGTGCTCTTGTAGCTTTCGGAGAATCGCCCGAGATGGAGGAAGCCGTAGTCCATGGCAATTTCGGTGATGTTGCGAACCTTGGCCGAGGGGTCGCTCAGGCGCCCATGGATCTGCTCCAGCTTGCGTTGGCGGATGTAGGACTTCGGCGTGGTGCCAACCTTGCGCTCGAACAGCGTGTACAGCGAACGCGCGCTCATGTTCGCCAGTTGCGCCAGCTGCTCGATGGAGATGTCGTGTTTGAGGTGTTCGTCGATGTAATCGGTGATGCGCCCGAACGACGGGCAGCTCTCGCTCAGCGGCGCACGGTAGATGTTATTGGCCAAGGTGCAGAGCAGCTTGGAGGCGATGATGCGGCTGTACTGATCCTGCAGCTGAGGCACGCAATGTTCGGCTTCGGCTTCCTGGCAAATCAGGCCCAGCAGGCTTTCGATGCCGTCGAGCTGCTTGAGCTCGTAACGGCTGGCGGTAAATCGAATGCCCTCACCGGGCGCTCGCCACTGGTTATCGGCGCAGGCCTTTTCAAGAAACGAAGCGGGTAACTTGACGATCAGCTTCTCGCAATCGTCGGAGTAGGTCAGGTCTACCGGGTCGTCCGGGTTGATCAGCAGCAGCTCGCCTGGGGTGAAATAGTGCTCCTGTCCACGACCTCGCCACAGGCAATGCCCGCGCTGCAGCAGTTGCAGGTGGTAGATGGTTTCCAGAGCTGGCGAGGTGACATGGACACTGCCGCCGTAGCTTAGCTTGCAGAGATCGAGCTTGCCGAAGGTGCAATGGCTGAGGCTGGCTTGCGGGTGGCCCGTGCGCGGCAGCTGAATGCAGTGCGTGCCGACGTGCTGATTGACGTACTCCGAGACCAGGTGAGGGTCGACCCGGTCGAAGATCCGGCTTTTGCTATTCAGCAGATTGTCCATCGCGAGGCACTCTTGTCTTTATTATGGTGAGGCCGCGCCAGTACAGCGGCGCCAGGCCTGCCCATACCTGATTCCGGGCATTGGCCGGTCGGTCGGGCTGCGAAGCAAATAACTGCAAAGAGCATAGAAGATCGGTCCGGACTTCGACATCCCAGACGGCCGGTTACCGCACGCTTTCGAAGGATCCCCTCAGGCCCAGAGCTACTGCTGCCGTGGCCTCGAGCGCTCAGGCAGGACCGTATGGGTAGCTCGTTTCTGCGCGCAAGGTGTCTGCAATCGCCTGCGCCGCCACCGAGAGTTCGTGACCGGGCTTGGTCAGGATGCCAACCGGTTTCTCAATCACCGGATCGGTCAGTGCAACACAGCACGCACCGAGCTCCAGCATCTGCTGACGACACAGCGCCGGTACGGCACTGACACCCAGACCACTGCCCACCATGCGCCCCACCGTTGCCAGCTGGTGACTCTCGAACTGCACCGGTAACTGACGGCCCCGCGGGCGCAGGTGGTCTTCAAGCATGACGCGCACCGTCGAGGGGCGCTGAAGGGTAATGAAGGGATATTCCAGCAAGGCGTCCCAACTCACTTCCGTCTGGCTCGCCAACATCGAGTCAGCCGGCACCACCGCCACGAAGCGGTCGGTGTACAGCGGCGTGAAGGTCAGCGGTGTGCTGGGCTCGGGCTCGAAGGCAATGCCGATTTCCACCAGGCGGTCACGGACCATCTCCATCACCTGCTCGTTGATCACGTCATGCACGGTGACGCTGATTGAGGGGTAACGGTCGCGGAAGGTACGCAGGACCGCCGGCAGCAGGTTGCCGGCAAAGGACGGCATCGAGGCCAGCACTACCCGCCCCTGTCGCAGCGTAAACCGCTGACGCAGCTCATCCTCGGCATTATCCCAGTCGGCCAGCAAGCGACGCGCCAGCGGCAGCAGCGCTTCGCCTTCAGGAGTAAGGCTGACGGCACGCGTGGTGCGGCTGAACAACCGCCCTCCCAGGCCGTCCTCAAGCGCCTTGATGGTCAGGCTCAGCGCCGACTGCGACAGATGCAGACGCTCGCAGGCCTGGGCAAAGCTCAAGGTGTGCGCCACAGCCAGGAATGCGCGAAGTTGTTTGACGGTCATCAGCAGCGTCCAGGAGCAACGGGGTTGCAGTAATCGATAGGTTGTTTCGATTTATCAATTAATAGCGCTTAAAAATCAACTTAACAAATCCACTCATCAGGGGAAGACTCAAGCCACGACCCCGTCATCATCACGATCAGGTCTCCAACAACAAGAAGGAAAGGTTTATGGCTGGTTTCGACAAGCGCGTGAATTCCTATGCCGAGGCACTTGAAGGCCTCGAAGACGGCATGACCGTTCTGGCCGGTGGCTTCGGCCTCTGCGGCATCCCTGAAAACCTGATCGCCGAAATCAAGCGCAAGGGCACGCGCGATCTGACAGTCGTTTCCAACAACTGCGGCGTCGACGGCTTCGGCCTCGGGGTACTGCTGGAGGATCGGCAGATCCGCAAGATGATTGCTTCCTACGTCGGTGAAAACGCGCTGTTCGAAAAGCAGCTGCTCAACGGCGAGCTGGAGGTCGAGCTGACGCCCCAGGGCACGCTGGCTGAAAAGATGCGCGCAGGCGGAGCCGGCATTCCGGCCTTCTACACCGCCACCGGCTACGGCACCCCCATCGCCGAAGGCAAGGACGTGCGTGATTTCAATGGCCGTCCGCACATCCTCGAGCACGCCATTACCGGCGACTTCGCCATCGTCAAAGGCTGGAAGGCCGACTGCTACGGCAACGTCATCTACCGTCACACCGCGCAGAACTTCAATCCTTTGGCTGCGGCCGCCGGCAGGATCACCGTGGTGGAGGTCGAGGAAATCGTCGAACCCGGCGAGATCGACCCCACCCAGATCCACACGCCTGGCATCTACGTTGACCGCATCATCTGCGGCACCTTCGAAAAGCGCATCGAAAAGCGCACCGTCCGCAGCTAATCAAAAGAATAAGAGGAATAGACGATGGCACTGTCTCGCGAACAAATGGCTCAGCGCGTCGCCCGTGAACTGCAGGACGGCTACTACGTGAACCTGGGCATCGGCATCCCGACACTGGTCGCCAACTACGTGCCGGAAGGCATGGAAGTGATGCTGCAGTCGGAGAACGGCCTGCTCGGCATGGGCGCCTTCCCCACCGAGCAAGAGCTCGACGCCGACATGATCAACGCCGGCAAACAGACTGTCACCGCCCGGGTCGGTGCGTCGATTTTCAACTCCGCCGAATCCTTCGCGATGATCCGCGGTGGCCACATCGATCTCACCGTACTCGGCGCTTTCGAGGTCGACGTGCAGGGCAACATCGCCTCCTGGATGATCCCCGGCAAGCTGATCAAAGGCATGGGCGGCGCGATGGATCTGGTGGCTGGCGCCGAGAACATCATCGTGCTGATGACGCACGCGTCCAAGGATGGCGAGTCCAAGCTGCTACCCAAGTGCACCCTGCCGCTGACCGGTGCCGGCTGCATCAAGCGGGTGCTGACCGATCTGGCCTATCTGGAGATCGAGAACGGCGCCTTTGTCCTCAAGGAACGCGCGCCGGGCGTGAGCGTCGAGGAGATCGTCGCCAAGACTGCCGGTGAGCTGGTGGTCCCGGATCACGTGCCGGAAATGCAGTTCGCCTGATCGGCGTCGTTCCAAGGCCTCGCGGTGCGTACAGCGCATGCGGGGCTTTTCCCGTTTCGGATTGGAGAATCTTTCATGCAAGACGTCGTTATCGTAGCCGCCACCCGCACTGCCATTGGCGCCTTTCAAGGCAGCCTGGCGAACATCGCTGCGCCTGATCTGGGTGCTGCCGTGATCAAGCGCTTGCTCGAGCAGACGGCGCTCAACCCTGCCGAAGTCGACGAAGTCATTCTCGGCCAGGTACTGACCGCCGGTTCCGGCCAGAACCCTGCGCGTCAGGCGTCGATCAAGGCCGGCCTGCCCCATGCCGTACCGTCATTCACGCTGAACAAGGTGTGCGGTTCGGGTCTCAAGGCGCTGCACCTGGCGACCCAGGCCATTCGCTGCGGCGATGCCGAAGTAATCATTGCTGGAGGCCAGGAAAACATGAGCCTCGCGCCCTATGTGCTGCCCAAGGCGCGCACTGGGCTGCGCATGGGCCATGCCGAGCTGGTCGACAGCATGATCAGCGATGGCCTTTGGGATGCCTTCAATGATTTCCATATGGGTATCACGGCGGAGAACCTCGTTGACAAGTACGAGATCAGCCGTGAAGCGCAGGACGCATTCGCCGCGTCATCGCAGCAGAAGGCCGTCGCCGCCATCGAGGCCGGGCGTTTCAACGACGAGATCACGCCCATCGAAATTCCTCAGCGCAAAGGTGATCCGCTGCGTTTCGACACCGACGAGCAACCGCGCGCCGGCACCACCGCCGAGTCACTGGCCAAGCTCAAGCCGGCCTTCAAGAAGGACGGTTCGGTCACTGCCGGCAACGCCTCCAGTCTCAACGACGGCGCCGCAGCGGTGTTGCTGATGAGCGCCGACAAAGCCAAGGCTCTCGGCCTGCCGGTGCTGGCGACGATCAAGGCCTACGCCAACGCAGGCGTTGACCCAGCAATCATGGGGATTGCGCCGGTGTCGGCCACCCGTCGCTGCCTGGACAAAGCCGGCTGGTCGCTCGACGAGCTGGACCTGATCGAAGCCAACGAGGCCTTCGCCGCTCAGGCACTGTCGGTGGGGCAAGAGCTCGGCTGGGATGCGAGCAAGGTCAACGTCAACGGCGGCGCCATCGCCCTGGGCCACCCGATTGGTGCTTCGGGCTGCCGGGTGCTGGTCACGCTGTTGCACGAGATGATTCGCCGCGACGCCAAAAAAGGCCTTGCCACCCTGTGCATCGGCGGCGGCCAGGGCGTTGCACTGGCTATCGAGCGCGGCTAAACCAACTACATCGGTCATAACGGAGGATTAGCGCTGCGGTCAGGATCGACCGCCTCGACGTATTGAAATGACTGCGGCGCACGCCACGCACGTGCGCCGCCTTAAAAAGAAGAACAACCAAGGATCAATAGCCATGCTCAGCTCCGTTACCGCTTTGAGCGTCAAGCTCATTCAGCGATACCTCCCCTCGCCTTTCGTGTTTGCCATTCTCCTCAGCCTCATCGTCCTCGCCGCCAGCATGCTGGTCACCGGCCAGGGTTTGCCCGCCATGGCCCAGCACTGGGGTACGGGTTTTTGGAATTTGCTCACATTCGCCATGCAGATGGCATTGATTCTGGTCACCGGCCATGCCCTGGCCAGCGCCCCCTTGATCCATCGCTTGCTGGCGGGCCTGGCGCGAACCGCCCGCACGCCGGGCCGTGCGGTAGTACTGGTTACGCTGGTGGCGCTGGCCGGCTCGTGGATCAACTGGGGCTTCGGCCTGGTGATCGGCGCGGTGTTTGCCCGCGCTCTGGCCCGTGAAGTAAAAGGTGTCGACTATCCACTGCTGGTCGCTGCGGCCTACTCGGGCTTTCTGATCTGGCACGGAGGTCTGTCCGGTTCCATTCCCCTTTCGCTGGCCACCGGAGGCGCAGACCTGGAGCGCATGACCGGCGGCGTGGTGACTGCCGCCATCGGCGTCGGCGACACCCTTTTCACCACCATGAACCTGACCATCATTGCGCTGCTGGTGATCGGTCTGCCGATCCTCAACTGGGCCATGCATCCGAAAAATCCGAAAGTTGCAGACCCTGCAAAACTGCTCGACCCCGCCCATGAGGCCCTGCCGCGCAATACCCTGGCGCAGCGCATGGACGACAGCCGCATCCTCAACCTGATCATCGTTGCGCTGGCGGTGGTGTATTTCGGTTTCTATTTCGCCGAGAACGGCTTCGCCCTCACGCTGAACATCGTCATCGGCCTGTTCCTGTTTATTGGCCTGGCGCTGCACGGTTCGCCCGAACGCTACATGCGTGCGGTACAGGACGGGATCGGCGGGATCAGCGGCATCGTCATCCAGTTCCCCTTCTATGCCGGGATCATGGGAATGATGGTTGGTGCCAACGCCGAGGGATTGTCGTTGGGCCGGCAGATCACCGATACCTTCATCGCCTGGTCCTCCGCTGACACCTTTCCGGTGCTGGCTTTCCTGAGTGCCGGACTGGTCAACGTCTTCGTGCCATCCGGTGGCGGTCAATGGGCTGTGCAGGGACCGATCATGCTGCCAGCCGGCCAGGCACTCGGCGTTACGCCAGCCGTCACCGCCATGGCGATTGCCTGGGGCGATGCCTGGACCAACATGATCCAGCCGTTCTGGGCATTGCCGATCCTCGGCATCGTTGGGCTCGGTGCACGCGACATCATGGGCTATTGCCTGCTGATGCTGGTTTATTCGGGCATCGTCATTTCAGGCTGTCTGTATTTCTTCGGCTGATGCGAAGCCCTGTAGGGTGGATGTCGCTTTTTACATTCACCGTGACATCGCTCGGTGGGGCGCCACCCGGTGGATCGCCACCCGGTGGATCGATGAAGCGTGATTCACCGTACGTGAGTATGGAGATGGTGCGCCAGGGTGCCGCCGCTAAGTCTTTTGCAGGTAGGCTAAGACCGGCTCTTTGAGAGCTAGCCTGCGCTAAACGGAAAACCCCACATGTGCGGGGTTTTGTTTTTTTAAAGCTGAATTGAGCCCGATCTGACCAGATCAGGCCGCGTCAGATGCGGAACTGGCGCACCAATCCACCCAGACGTTCACCCACATTTGCCAGGTTGCGCGCGGTCTGGGCGCCCTGCTGGGTTTCCTCGGCGACGTTTTCCACTGCTGTGGCGATCTGGTGAACGCTGCGGTTGATCTCTTCTGCTACCGCCGTCTGCTCTTCGGCGGCGCTGGCGATCTGTGCGTTCATACCGTTGATGGTGGCGATCAGCTGGGCAATGGCGTCCAGCGAAGCGCCGGCCTGATTGGCCTGAGCACTGCTGGCATCACCCGCTTCGCTGGAACGGCTCATGGCGGCTACGGCCTGCTTGGCGCCGCTCTGCAAGCGGTCAATCATTCCCTGGATTTCCTGGGTGCTCTGCTGGGTGCGACTGGCCAGTGCCCGAACCTCGTCGGCGACGACCGCGAAGCCACGCCCGGCCTCTCCGGCACGTGCTGCCTCGATGGCGGCGTTCAACGCTAGCAGGTTGGTCTGTTCGGCAATCGAGCGGATCACGTCGAGCACGCCCACGATCGCATGCACATCCTGCTGCAAAGCATCCAGCGAGGTGCCGCTGCTGCGGATCTCTTCAACCAGCGAATGAATCTGGCGAATGCTTGAATCGACTACGGCTTTTGCCTGCTGCCCTTCCTGATCGGTCTGTTGCGCAGCTTCAGCGGCGCCTTGCGCGCTGTGTGCAACTTCCTGCGCTGCAGCGGACATCTCATTGATTGCCGTAGCAACCTGATCGGTTTCCTGGCGTTGGGTCTCCATGGCTTTTTCGGAGCGCTGTGCCTGGGATGCGACCTCGGCGACCATGCCGGTCAGTTGTCCGGTCATCTCCGCAACCTGGCTGACCATGGTGTGGATCTTGCCAACGAAGCGGTTGAACGAGCCGGCCAGCTGGCCCAGTTCGTCGCTGCGATCTTCCGGCAGGCGGTGAGTCAGGTCACCGTCGCCAGCGGCGATGTCATCGAGCTGAGCGCGAATCACCTGGATCGGCTTGACGATGGAGTTGCTGATCACCACGCCGGCGATGCACAGCGCCGCCAGCATCACGCCAGCGATAACCAGAATGCTGGTTAGGATCGAGTTGACCCGGCCGTCGATGTCCGTCCTTACCCGGTCCAGGGCCGATTCGATATTGTCGAGATTGACCGCCGTACCCAGCGCCAAGTCCCACTTCGGCAGGTAATAGCTGTAGGCAAGTTTTGGCACCGATACCTTGTCGTTACCGGGCAACGGCGATGAGTAATTCACGAAGTAGGTGTTGTTTTTCGCCACGGCCACCAATTCACGGTTGATGTAGACGCCGTTGGAGTCGCGGCGGTCGCTCAGATTGGAGCCGACATCCACCGGACTTTCCCCGCGAAACAGCCGAACCACATTGGAGTCATGGCCGAAAAAGTAACCGTCTGTGCCGTACTTGATCTTCTTGAGGATGGCGATGGCCTCCTCACGGCTGGCCAAATCCCCTTGCGCGGCCGGCTCGTAGAGGTGAGCCACACTGCTCACACCGATTCGCATGTAATCCTCGAGCCGAGTCCGAGCATCGTCGATCATACGCTCACGGGTAGTTTCCAACTCTTCGTCGGCCAGACCGTGAAGGATTTTTGCCGCGGCACCGCTTAGGACCAATGCAAAAAGGGTGACGGGCACCAGCGCAAGAAGAAGGACTTTAATTTTTAGCGTGAGTCGCATGGATGGCATCCGAGTATGAGAGTACTTATCAGTCATCGACTGACTCAGCCGGATCTTTACGCCGGTCCAACCTCACGTGGAGGTTCTGCGACGAACAGCACACTTGCCGCGAAAGAACCGCAGAGCAGCGTTTTTTACGCTCCGCTTCAAATAGCTGCATGAATACAGAATTGCGCGCGGTGTAACTGCATATCGGCTTGTTCGAGGCGAATCATTAGTGGCTTTCCGACGCTGGTCGCGTTGATGAAATTGCTGATTACCTAGGTTCAGCGTCCACTCGAGGCGAAGCGAATCCAAGCGCGCAGCGCCGGCGTGTGTAGTGGTCTACTGATTCCGGACACCGATTTAGGCGAAAATCCTCGCCGTTAAGAGGTGTTCGATGAGCAAGCAAAGACGTACGTTTTCCACCGAGTTCAAACGCGAAGCAGCTGCCTTGGTGCTG
>Ga0208814_1000348_pt1 | contig 30771 bp, 29 predicted proteins | sample MalvirAntarct_55_FD_184253 | JGI IMG/M metagenome (GOLD analysis project Ga0208814, IMG submission 184253) | Marine viral communities from the Global Malaspina Expedition - Malaspina viral metaG Antarct_55 (SPAdes) (version 2) | ecosystem: Environmental > Aquatic > Marine > Oceanic | place...
GTTCGCTGCCCGTCGAGCAGTACCCGAGCATCGCGCCACCAGCGCTGCGCATCGGCGTTACCTATCCCGGTGCTGACGCGTCGGTGCTCGAAACCAACGTGACCCAGGTGATCGAACAAGAGCTGAACGGCGTCGAGGGTTTCCTCTACATGGATTCCTCGAGCCGCTCCAACGGTAGCGCCTCGATCGAGCTGACGTTCGAGGCCGGCACCGACATCGATATCGCCCAGATGGAAGTGCAGAACCGCCTGAGCCGGGTCGAGCAGCGCCTGCCGGAGGAGGTTCGTCGGCAGGGTATCCAGGTGTTCCAGGCATCGCGAGACTTCCTGCTGATCATCTCGCTGTTCTCCGAGAACGGCACCATGAGCACGCTGGAGCTGGGCCACTTCGCCACTACCCGCGTGCTCGACGAATTGCGCCGCGTGCAGGGCGTCGGCGATATCCGCGAGTTCTACACAGCCTATGCCATGCGCATCTGGCTCAATCCGGACCGGCTGGCGAGCTTCGGCCTATCCGCCGCCGACGTGCTGGCTGCAGTTCAGGAGCAGAACAGCCAGTCGGCCGGCGGCGCCCTCGGCGACCTGCCACTGGCTGAAGGCATCGAGATCAACGCACCGCTGGAAACCCGTGGTCGCTTCAGTACGCCGGAGGAGTTTGCCTCGATCATCCTGCGCGCGACACCGGACGGCTCGGCGATACGGCTGCGAGATGTGGCTCGGGTCGAGCTCGGCGCACAGAACTACACCTCGCGTAGCGAGCTCAATGGCCAGCCTGCCGCGGGGCTCGCCGTGCAGCTATCCCCCGGCGCGAACGCGTTGGACACGGCGGCAGCAGTCAAACAGCGGATGCGCGAGCTGGCCGAAGGCTTTCCCGAAGACATCGCCTGGACGGTGCCATTCGACTCGACGCCGTTCATCTCATCTTCGATCCAGCAGGTGGTGGTCACCCTGCTCCAGGCGATGGCGCTGGTGGTGCTGGTGATGCTGCTGTTCCTGCAGAACTGGCGCACCACGGTGATTCCCACCATCGTCATTCCAATCACCCTGGCAGGCACCTGCCTCGGACTCTGGATAGCCGGATTTTCGATCAACCTGCTGAGCCTGTTCGGCATGGTTTTGGCGATCGGCACCCTGGTGGACGATGCCATCGTGGTGGTGGAGAACGTCAAACGGATCATGGACGAAGAGCAGCTGCCGCCCTACCAGGCCACGGTGAAAGCCATGGAGCAGGTCACCGCGCCGATCATCGGCACGACCCTGGCGCTGATCGCCGTGTTTGTGCCGCTGGCGTTCTTTCCGGGTTCAACCGGCGGTATCTACCGCCAGTTCGCCGTGACGCTGTCGATTGCCGTAGCCACCTCGACGGTGCTGGCGCTGGTGCTGACCCCTGCGCTCTGCGCAGCGCTGCTCAAACCGAGCCAACCGGATGACAGCAAGCCCGGTCTGAGCCAGCGGATCTTCGGTCCGTTCAACCGCTGGATGGAACGCACCACCGACCGTTACCACCATGCAGTCGGCGGCATGCTCGCCCGGCCCCTTTGGTTTCTATTGGCGTTTGTCGGCTTGCTGGCGCTGACGGCCTTTCTTTACCTGCGGATGCCCAGCGCTTTCCTGCCCGACGAAGACCAGGGATCTTTGATGACGGTGATCCAGGCGCCAGCCGGCGCGACGATCGAGCGCACCGAGGAAGCCGTCGAGCAGGTCAAGGCGTTCTACGCCGAACATCCATTGGTCGAGGACGCGATCACGGTCTACGGCTTCAGCTTTTTCGGCCAGGGCCAGGCGCATGCGATGTCCTTCGTACGGCTGATCCCCTGGGACCAGCGCACCGAAGACGGCAGCTCTGCCCAGGCGCTGGTGCGCGAAGCCATGGGACGCTTCTCGCAGATCAAGGAAGCCCGGGTGTTCGCCCTGAATCCCCCCTCGATCCCCGGACTGGGTGTGGCCGGTGGCTTTACCTTCAAGCTTGAAGACCGTGGCGGCGCCGGTTACCAGGCGCTGCTCAACGCCCGCAATCAGTTACTGGGCAAGGCCAGCGAAAGCCCTGTGCTCCAGAACGTGCGACCTGAAGGCGCCGATGACGCGCCGCGCCTGCGGGTCAACATCGACCGCATCAAGGCACGGGCGCTGGGGCTTTCGATCAATGAGGTCAATGCAACGCTGGCGATCGCCTTCGGCAGTGCCTATGCCAACGACTTCAACCGTGACGGTCGCGTCCTGCAGGTGCTATTGCAGGCCGAGGCGCCCTATCGCATGACGCCACAGGATGTGCTCGATCTGAAAGTGATCAACGACCAGGGCGAGAGCGTGCCATTTGGCGCCTTCACTACGGTGGACTGGACCGAAGGGCCGACCCAGTTGCAGCGTTACAACGGCTACCCGGCACTGACCCTGTCCGGCAGCGCCGCGCCCGGGTCGACTACCGGTGAAGCGATGACCGAGATGGAGCGGCTGGCATCCGAGCTGCCAGGCAGCTTCAGCTATGAGTGGACCGGCGCCTCGCTGGAGGAACAGCAGGCCTCTGGACAGGTCGGTCTGTTGCTGGGGCTGTCACTGCTGGTGGTGCTGATGGTCCTGGCCGCGCTGTATGAAAGCTGGACGGTGCCCATCGCGGTCCTGCTGGTGGTGCCATTCGGCGCGCTGGGCGCCGTGCTGTTTGCGATGATTCGCGACCTACCGGCGGATGTCTACTTCAACGTCGGCCTGGTGACCATCATCGGCCTGTCGGCGAAAAATGCGATTCTCATCGTGGAGTTCGCCATCGAAGAAGAAGGCCACGGCAAGAACCTGACCGATGCGGTGATGAACGCAGTGCGCCTGCGTTTCCGCCCAATCCTGATGACTTCGCTGACCTTCATTCTCGGCATGCTGCCGCTGGTCCTGTCGACCGGTGCCGGCGCGGCGGGTCGGGTTGCAGTGGGTACCGGCGTGATGGGTGGCATGATCGTCGCCACCCTGCTCGGGTTGTTCTACATCCCCCTGTTTTATCTGTCTGTGCGTCGCTGGCTGACCAAGCGCCGACCACCGACTGCTGAAGACAAGGCGCACCCAGCCGAGGAAAAGGAGGCGCCGGACAATGCCTGACCCGCGGTTGAAATTTGCGCTCCTGCTCATGGCCGGCCTGCTTGCTGGCTGCCAGCTCGCGCCGCCCCATGAACAGCCGCCCTCCCCCAGCGCTGCGCAGTATCCGGCTGAATATCGACCGATGGACGGTGAGGTGCTGGCCAGCGAGATCGGCTGGCGCGAGTTCCTGGAAGATCCACGCCTTGAGCTGTACATCGAAACGGCCCTGCAGCGGAATCACGACCTGCAGATCGCCGTGGCCCGAATCGAAGAAGCTCGCGGCCAGTTTGGCGTGCAAGGTGCCGACCGCTACCCGACGCTGGCTGCAACGGCCGATGCCAGCCGCGGCCGCTTTCCCATCGGCAGCGCTGGTGCGGCAGGCGGCGCTTCCTCGAGAGCAGCCGGCGGTTCGAGCAGCCAGATCATCGAGCAATTCTCGGTAGGGCTGGGCATCTCCGCGTTCGAACTCGACTTCTGGGGGCGGGTACGCAACCTCACCGAGGCTGCGCGTACTCAATACCTCGCGACGGTCGAGGCGCAACGCGCCTTCCGGTTGTCATTGATTGCCGATGTGGCCTCGACCTACCTCGCCGTCCGCGGCGCTGAGGCGCGCATCGATCTGGCCGAAGCGACGCTGCAGAGTCGCCGCGATGGCCTGCGTATCGCTCGCGTGCGCTTTGAGGCGGGGATCACCTCAGCGCTGGATCTGAACCAGGCGCAGGCGCTGCTGACCCAGGCCAAGACCGAGCTGGCCAGCCTCCACCTGATTCGTGCCGAGCAGAGTAACTATCTCACCCAGCTGCTAGGCGGGCCGCTGCAGCAGCCATTGCCGGCGCCGCTACCGCTGGCCGAACAGATTGAACCGCTGCGGCTGGATGCCGGGCTGCCATCTGAACTGCTGCTGGTACGGCCGGACATTCTGGGCGCCGAGCTGGACCTGCGTGCGGCGCGCGCCAACATCGGCGTGGCGAGGGCTGCGTTTTTCCCGCAGATCTCGCTGACCGGCAGCTTCGGCTATATCTCCAACGAGTTGGACAATCTGGTCAGCCGTGACAACCGCACCTGGAGCATCGGGCCCAGTCTCTACCTGCCGCTGTTCGACTTCGGCCGCAACCGCGGCAACCTGACCGTCGCTGAGGCCCGTGAGAACGTGGCTGTAGCCGAATACGAAAGCGCCATCGAAACCGCCTTCAGGGAAGTGGCTGATGCCCTCGCCGGCCGCCGCTATCTGGCCGAACAGGTCGCCGCGCAGGCCGAAAACGTCGCCACGCTGCGACGCATCGCAGATCTCGCACGTGAACGCTATGCCGAAGGCGTGGTGAACTACCTGCAGGTGCTCGATGCCGAGCGCAACCTGTTCGACGCCGAACAGGCGTTCGTAGAGGTCAAGCGTGCTCAGGTGCAGAATCTGGTGAGTCTGTACATCGCGCTGGGCGGCGGAACGCAGGTTTCGTCAGCACCAACCGGTCCAGCGCAGCGGGACGCGTCCTCGAATCGCTAAGCCGCGGAACAGCGCCTTTCCCGACCTACGGCGACGAATCCTCAACCGGGCGTGGTGGTCCAAAAATCACCACATAACGACCTGAGGAAATGAAATGGGCCTGTTCGACAAGATCAAAGACAAACTCGGCATGGGCGGCGTGAGCAACGAAGCACACAAGCCGGTCGATCGGAACAACACACCGAACCAGCATGCGCCGGATACGGTTGTTGATTCGGAGCGGCCTACCGCTGCACACAACGCCACCACCACACCGCCCGGTGTGGCGCCCAGCCCCGAAGGCGTAGCTCACTCAGCGGGTTCCTCAACCAGCGCAGTGGACGTTCCAGCAAAGCTCGACGCCATGGCCGCCAATCATCCGGAACAGCTGAACTGGCGCACCTCCATCGTCGATCTGCTCAAGCTGTTGGGTCTGGACAGCAGTCTGGAATCGCGCAAAGAACTCGCCACTGAACTGGGTTGCCCGCAGGACAAGATGGGCGATTCAGCCCAGATGAATACCTGGCTGCACCGCACCGTTATGCACAAGCTCGCCGAACATGGCGGCACCGTTCCGCCTGAACTGCGGACCTGATAGACCTCCGCGCTTCGCCGGGTGCTGGTCACCCGGCAAGTACCGACTTGCAGCAGGCTGGCTCCTAGAAAAATAGGTGTGCACGCCATGTAGGAGCGAGCTTGCTCGCGAACTGGCTGAGACGCCTCGTTCCACCAGTTGTTCGTGCGAACCCAGGATCCACGCTGGCTAGACGTAATTAGCTAGTGCCACCGTTCAATCGTCCAGCGACGGCCCGATCATCTCGGCCAGTTGCGGATACACACCTGGACAGGCGACAAGATAAGGATTGCCGAGCAGCAACCCATCATTGCGGAAGAAGTTGTTGACCTGACCGCCCGCCTCTTTCACCAGCACCAGCCCGGCCATGCAGTCCCAACTTTTCAGCTCCGTTTCGTAGTAGCCGAGCAGTCTTCCGGCCGCCACGTAGGCGGTCATCAGTGCGCCTGAGCCGTTTCGGAAGAACATGCCACCTTCGGCCAGCAGCTTTTCCATGAACGGAATGAAGTGTTCTTTACCCCGCGGATGGAACGTGCCGGTGGCGGTCACGCCTTGCCCGACGTGTGTTGCCGTGCTGACCTTCAATGGCGTGTCATTGACGAATGCACCTCTACCCAGACAACCATGAAACAGCTCGTTGTGGTTGGGATCGGCGATTGCGCCCAGGTGCGGCTCGCCGTCGATCAGGAGGCCGATCGACACGCACCAGTTGTGCAGGCCATTGACGAAGCAGGCGGTGCCATCGATCGGGTCGATGACCCAGACGCAGCGTGCGCCCAGATCGGCCGAGCCACTCTCTTCCCCGAGGAAGCCGTCCTCAGGGAAGAGCCGAGTCAAGCGCTCACGGATAAAGGCTTCGATCTGCTTGTCGGCAATGCTGACCACGTCCTGCAGATCGTCGCCCTTGTGTTCGACGGTCAGTGCCTCACGCTTGCGATAGAAGTCCATGCCCAGCTGCGCGGCCTCGAGGGCAAGGGATTTGGCGCTGGCATAGCGCGCGTCGATATCGAGGAATTGCTCGGAAGTCATGACCGTCCTGTAAAGCGAGTGCGCGGCTGCCACGCGGAAGGCGGATTCTAGAGAATTGGTGGCGTTGGGCATACCGGACGATGCGTCTCACGCGCGGGAGCGCGCTGACAAGGGGTCCACCTGGCGCGACTGACCAGGCGGAGCCGCTCACCATGCTCAGGGCTATTCGTCGCCCTGCTCGTGCAGGCGCACATTGAGCTCATCGACCACCGGCGCCCATTCGGCGTCGTCCATCAGCTGCTCCTTGAGAAACGAGCCTTGGGCTTCGCTCCAGAACGGCGCTTCGGAGACCTTCATATGGTTCGGGATCGGGCGGTGGCTGGCGATGAAGGCGTCGATACTGGCCGGGTCCGAAGGCAGGCCGAGTTGTTCGAAAAGTGTACCGAGGTCTTTGTTAGGTAATTCCATGAACGGGCTCCGTCAGCTATGCAGGAAGTCTGGACCGCCTCGCCGGCAATCCTCTTCTAGATAGAGGCGGTAGAGCGCTGCACAGTTCAACCGGAATCGGGCTCGGGTCCAAGGCCTGTTCATTTTGCGTATCAAACGGAAACAAAAAACCCGCCGCAGCCCTGGGGCTGCGACAGGTTGGAAAGGGTCAAGCGGCCTTGTCGAACAGCTGCCGTCCCTGATCGAGGCATTGATCGACCAGCCACTTGCCATGGGCGATGGATGCCCGCTGTGCCTGTTCGAGCTCCGCCATGAAGGCGTGACCAACCGGAAGCGCCATGCGTCGGGTGGTCTGGCCCTGGGGATTGCTGATACGGCATCCACCGGCCCAGGGGGTCGGCGTGCCTGGATGTTCCATTACCTCTGCGGTAATGACGTGGTCACGGTATTCACACTGCATCATGGTCATGGTGTCACCTCGCCTGCTGGTGGCACGGGTTGGCCGCTGAAGCTCGCCTACGTGCCTGGTAATCCCCCTTCGTCTCCGTTGAATTGCGCAGAATCTCGAGCGCGCAATGGCTCGGCATCCAGTGCTGCTCCTCCATTGTGTATAGCACAGGCACAAATGCTCGCAGGCCCGGTCATCGGATCGACTGGGCCGTGCTAGAACGGGCTATGGAAGGTCTTTAGCGGGCGGCAGGCTTCGCGGGTGAAGCCTGCCAGGGGCGAGAGGACGTCAGAAGTCAGGAGCTGCGCAGTTGCTCGTCGGCAAGAAAATCTTCTTCAAGCAAGGCGTCACGGCCTTCGACTTCCAGGGTCTCGCCTTCGAGAGGCGTCGGGGCTGAGGCACGCTTGCTGCGCAGCTTGCCGAATTGATGATTCAACGCATTGTTGAGCTTGTCGATGGCGCCATCGACCGCCAGCTCCAGCGAGGCCGCCTTGTGCGTGACCGATACCGGTTGCAGGCCTTTGGGTCGAGCCTCGATCTGGCAGCGCTTGTCCTGCGCGCCAGCCTTGACGCCATTCTCGTCGTTCAGGTGCACCACGACGCGGGTGACTTCGTCGTCGAATCGATCCAGCTTGTCGGCAACACTGCCACTGACCCACTCAACGAGACGGGCGCTGCCTTCGATGTGGTTATCGCTATGAACTTGGATCTGCATATGCTCTTCCTTCTACGCGATCAGGTAACCACCGTTCAGCCACAAACGGCCTGATCTAGGAATGCCACTATTGGGCAGAATAAGCAAGGCCAAGAAAGCCGCGTTTCGCTTGTGGTCAATGGCCCGGTTCGGGCGGTGTGATATCGAGAAATCGAATCAGCTGTCAGCTGACAATTTCTTCTTCGGGTAGATGTCGTAACGGCTGGACTTGCCCTCGAGGCTGTAGCCCGGCTTGGGTCCGTCGATGGTCGGCGCTTTGCGTGGCCGCTTCACCACTACCCGGTGGCTGGCCAGCGCCAGAGCCTGTTCGAGCAAGGCGCCAGCGTCCAGATCGTCGCCAACAAAGGGCCGGAACAGGCGCATTTCCTTTTTCACCAATGCGCTTTTTTCCCGGTGCGGAAACATCGGATCGAGATAGATGACCTGCGGCGGTTCGCCCTGCCACTGGCGCATCAGCTCGATGGCATTGCCCTGCTGTAAACGCATACGTTCGACGATAGCGCGCACCTTGGCATCCTCAAAACCACGTCGCAAACCATCCTCCAGCAGTGCGGCAATCAATGGCTGACGCTCGAACATCACCATTTCGCAGCCCAGCGTCGCCAGCACGAAAGCATCTCGGCCGAGGCCCGCCGTGGCGTCGAGCACACGGGGACGGATGCCGGGTTGGATACCTACCGCCTTGGCGATCATTTGCCCGCTGCCTCCACCGAACTGACGACGATGCGCAGCGCCGCCTTCGACGAAATCCACCCGCACCGGCCCTGGCGCGTGCGGGCCGAGCAGCTGCAGCTGCAGGCCGGCCTCCCCGAGCTGCAGGGCGAACTCCGCCTCGTCCGCTTGCATCGGCAACCCCAGCCGCGACGCCCAGGCACCGACCAGCTCCGCAAATTGCGGTGCGAGGGCTTCGATACGGACCAACGGGCATGAGGCGGTCATAGGGGAAACTCAGGGTCGGAAAAACGCCGCATTCTGCCAGAGGCAACGCCCGGATGCCTCAGCGGCACATGCCGAAACCACCCATATCCACATGAAAATGATCGTGATGGGCCGCGTTGTACTCAGGGCTCAGGGTGATCTTGAAAACATTGCAGGCGGCTGCCTTTACTTCGCGCAGGAAGCGCGCTTTGTCGTCATCGCCCTTCCAGTCACGCGCCACGGTAATGCGCGTGCCGTCCTCCAGCCTGAAGCCGGCCAGGTCCAGCGCGTTTGCCGAAGCGTGCTGGCTTCGCCTGTTGCTTCGGGCGATATTGCGGCAGGCGAAGCTGCCGAAATGATCGACCCGAACGACAGGCTGGCCGAATACCCGCTGTGCGGCAGGCTGCATTCCATGCCTTTCGAACAGTGCATAGGCCGCAGCCAGTGGGCAGGTGGCTAAAAATGCATTGTTGAACCGAACCGCCGAACCACTGACACGTACCGCATTCTCCACCGGACAGCCAGACTGCGGCGTGCTGTCAGGCACGGCTACATAGTTCAGATCGGAAGTCTTCAATGCCTGCTCGCACAGTGCACGATCCTGCTGTAACCGCTGCAGTTTGAACGAGGTCAGCAGGTTCGGCGTCTCGCGGATATCCAATGGCGCCCAGGGGTTCCACTTCGCCGGGACGTCGACATGCCCACGCCAGACGGCGTAGGCGAACCCAGCCAGCGCGACGAGCAGCAACAGGAAGAAACGGCCGAAGGTCATAGGCGTTTCGGCAACGCCGAGACTTGAAGGTTGCAGCGCAGCCGCTAGTGTTCTGGACTTTCAGCGCTGCCCAGGCGCGCCGAGCAGTGAGAGCTGCGAATCGGTTTGCATGGACGACGCGGCTAATGGCGGCAAGCCTGGGAGCCGCACGCTGAGAAGGTCATGGAAGCGCATGGCCAGCTCCGGCGCCAGTTGGTTGTCAGGGGTATGCAGGTAAACATGCGGGCGCTTGCCCGCCTCTATCCACTCAACGACCTTGCTCAGCCAAGGGGCCAGAAAGCGATCGTTCGCTTCCAATTCGGGATGCCCGACGAATCTGAGCTGCGGAGATTCGCTGAACGCCGCAGGCCGCACCGGTAACCGTGGTTTCTTGCGCTGGGCGTGCAGCAACGCAGGATCGCTGGACCGGCAGCTGAACAGCGCACGAGTATCCATGCAGATCCGCTCGACGCCTCGCTCATGCAGCATCCGGTTCAACGCCCGCTCCTCTTCGCCTTTGGCAAAGAACGCGGCATGCCGCACCTCCACGGCAAGCGGGCGATCCAGCGTCTCGATCAGCTGCGCCAGCTCGTCAAGACGCGCCGGGCCGAACGACGCGGGCAGCTGCAACCAGAACGGCGTCACCCGTGACCCAAGGGGCGCCAGGAGGGTGCGGAACGAGCGGATCAGATCCTCGACTTCACGTAAATCAGGCGCCTGACTGATATCACGCGGCAGCTTGGCGCAGAAGCGGAAGCCTTCCGGCATCAGGGCTGCCCAGCGCTCAATTTTCTCCTCCGAAGGCCAGGCGTAAAGCGTGGTGTTGCCCTCGACCGTGTTGAACACCGAGCAATAGCGCGCCAGGTAATCGCTTGCGGGCAGCCCAGATGGATAGAGCGAACCGCGCCATCCGGCGTCGTTCCACGAGGGGCAACCGAGAAAATAGGGAAGGTTCAAACGCGTTCAATACGCCTCAGGCGTAGAGATCAAGGCCGAGCACTTCATGGGCGTCAAGGTCGGCCGTGAAGCTGGCGGTAGTGCCATAGCTCTGCAGCGCCTGGGTGGCACGGCTGGTGAGCGGACGTTCCATCATGGCTTCAAAGCGCGCCGGCATGAAGTCGCCGGAGATAACCGAACCGTAGTCGGCCGACTGGCTCTTACCGCCTCGGGCGAGGTGTTCGTAGGTGGAATCGGCCTGGCTGGCCGGCGTGACGATGGACTCGCGCGCCTGTTCCGCAGCCCTTTCGCTTTCGCGATAAGGGACCGGCGCACTGCCAGGATGGGCAGGACGTTCGATGGGATAGGCTGAGGGGGCGAGACCGTTGAGGCGCATCATTCACCTGTTCAAGTTCGTCGACTCTAGCGAGCCGATCCGCAATTGGCAATGCCGCTGGTCATCGCGGGACCTTAGGCGTAGCGACATTGTCACGCAGGTAGATCGGCTGGGCCTGATCGGCCTCTACGGCTTCTCCGCGCGCCCAGGCAAAGCCGGCCAGTGTGAGCAGATCCAAAGCATGCGGCAGCAGGGTCGCGTCGCTTGCAGAGGGCTGAACGGCAAGCCGCGCGCCATAACCCCAGCCGGTGCCCGCACCGAACCATTGGCCTTCGCTTCCGCGAGGCAAACTGACCTGCTCCGGCGGCAACACCGCTTCGCTGCCCGCCAGCTGCATTTCACCCTGCTGCAGCCTATAGCAACCCCAGTAGACCTCATCCATGCGGGCGTCGATCGCCACCGCGACCTGCTCTGCTCCCTGCTCTCGGTGCGCCCGCTGGGCAATAGTTGCCAGGGTTGATACAGGCAGTACCGGCCGCTCCAGCGCGAACGCCAGCCCCTGTACCACACCAACCGCAATACGCACTCCGGTAAAAGCACCGGGGCCACGACCAAACGCCAGCGCATCGACTGCCGATAGCGCGATGCCTGCCTCGCTCAGGAGTGTCTGGATCATGGGTAGAAGACGCTGGGCATGCAGCCGCGGAATCACCTCGTAATGGCTCAGCACTCGACCGTCATGCAGCAGCGCGACGGAGCAGGCTTCGGTTGCGGTATCCAGGGCCAGCAGCGTGGTCATCAGATGTTCCGGTCAGCAGGGAAAAGGGTCGCGATTGTAGCAGTTGCGCTTGTGTCGATTGAATATCGAACAACCTCGACAACAAGCGGATAGGTAGAAAACAAAAACGGCCCGCAAGCGGGCCGTTTCGAACACCCAGAAGTGTCAGCTGAGCGCTGCCATCACCTTGGCGGTAATCTCTTCCACAGTGCCGACGCCTTCGACGCGGCTGCACTTGGGCGTGCCTTGCACCGCTTCCTGGGTCTGGTAGAAGGCGACCAGCGGCTTGGTCTGGGAATGGTAAAGGCTCAGACGATGACGGATGGTTTCCTCGAGATCGTCCTTACGCTGAATCAGCTCTTCGCCGGTCAGATCATCGACTCCAGCGACCTTCGGCGGGTTGTGCTCGGTGTGATAAACGCGTCCTGAAGCCGGGTGTACGCGACGACCCGACAGGCGACCGACGATCTCCTCGTCGTCTACTGCAATCTCCAGCACGTGGTCCAGGTGAACGCCCGCATCACGCAGCGCTTCGGCCTGGGGAATGGTGCGAGGGAAGCCATCAAAGAGGAAACCGTTAGCGCAATCAGGCTGCTGCAGCCGCTCCTGGATCAACGCAATGATGATCTCGTCGGAGACCAGACCACCACTGTCCATGACGTCCTTGACCTGCAGGCCCAGCGGCGATTCAGCCTTGACCGCTGCACGCAACATGTCGCCCGTGGAGATTTGCGGAACGGTGAACTTCTCGGTTATGAAGCGGGCCTGTGTGCCTTTCCCGGCACCCGGCGCTCCCAGCAGAATGATGCGCATGGAGTAAGTCCTCAAGTTTGCAAATGGATGCCGCCAGGATCGATGCAACGCACTCTCAGCTCTGGCGAATCAAAAAATCTGGTCTGCCGCCATGCGACAAAAGGTTGAACACGATACACAGCGCACAGAATGCAGACAAGCGGCGCCCGTGGCGCCGCAACAAGCTGGTCAAGACGGGCCTGATAGGTCGAGAAAATGCCACAGACTGCGCATGAAAGCGTTTCCCAAACGCGACCTGAGCAGTCCCTATGAGCGTCAGCCGGTGTTGCGCAATCCGGCTGCAATGCCGGCCACGCTGACCAGCAAGGCTTGCTCCAGAGGGCTTTCCGCCGGGCTTTGCTGTTGCCGTGAACGTGCCAGCAGTTCGGTCTGCATCAGATGCAGCGGATCGAGATAGGTATTGCGCAGGCTGAACGCTTCAAGGCTGGTAGGGTTGTGCGCTAGCAGCACTGACTGCCCGGTCAACTCGAGCACCGCCGCAACCGCCTGCGACAATCTGTCACGCAAATCACACCCTAATGGCAGCAGCTCTGCGCTGACCAGACGCGCGTCATAGCGCTCGGCGATCTCCGCGTCGGCCTTGGCCAGAACCATCTCGAGCATGTCGATGCGGGTGCTGAAAAACGGCCAGTGCTCGCGCATCGTCTTGAGCCGTTCACGTTCGCCCCGCTCCAGCGCGCCACGCAGTGCCTGTTCCCAGCCCAGCCAGGCGGGCAGCATCAGTCGCGTCTGAGTCCAGGCGAATATCCAGGGAATCGCGCGCAGACTTTCGACACCGCCTTCGCGGCGCTTCGATGGACGGCTGCCCAGCGGCAGCCGTCCAAGCTCCTGTTCCGGCGTCGCCTGGCGGAAATACTCGACGAACTGCGGATGGTCGCGCACCACGCTGCGGTAGGTCGACACGCCGTCTGCCGCGAGCTTTTCCATGGTTTCACGCCAGTCCGGCTCGGGCATCGGCGGAGGCAGCAAGGTCGCTTCGAGCACAGCGGCCAGGTAAAGGCTGAGGTTTTGCTCGGCGATATCCGGCAGGCCGAACTTGAAACGGATCATTTCCCCCTGCTCGGTGGTCCGGAATCGCCCCGCCACCGATCCCGGGGGCTGGGAAAGAATGGCCGCATGGGCAGGTCCGCCGCCACGCCCAACCGTGCCGCCACGGCCGTGGAACAGCAGCAGTTCAACTTGATGGTCACGGCAGATCTCGACCAGGCTTTCCTGCGCACGGTACTGCGCCCAGGCCGCCGCGGTGGTGCCGGCATCCTTGGCAGAATCCGAATAGCCGATCATCACTTCCTGGGGTCCGTGCAGTCGCTGCCGATAGCCGGGCAACCCGAGCAGTTTGTCGATGGCCGGGCCGGCATTGTCGAGATCAGCGAGTGTCTCGAACAGCGGCACGACACGCATCGGGCGTCGCAGCCCGGCCTCCTTGAGCAGCAGCTGTACTGCCAGCACATCCGAGGCGCCCTTGGCCATGGAGATGACATAGGAGCCGAGCGAGGCGCCGGGGGCCTGCGCCACCACGCGGCAGGTTTCAAGCACTTCTGCCGTTTCGGCCGAGGGCTGGAAGTTCGCCGGTAGCAACGGTCGACGGTTGTTCAATTCCTGCTGCAGGAAATCCAGACGCTGCTGCTCATCCCACTGATCGTACTGGCCGATACCCAGGTAATCGGTAATTTCCGCCAGCGCCGCGACATGCCGGGACGAGTCCTGGCGGACATCCAGACGCACCAGAAACAGACCGAACGCAGCGGCCCGGCGCAGGGTGTCGAGCAAGTCGCCGTCGGCGATCATGCCCATGCCGCAGGCGTGCAGCGAGTGGTAACAGAGCTCCAGCGGTTCGCACAGATCGCGGTTGTCCAGCAACACGTCTGCTGGTGCAGACTGGTCATGCTCGATCGCCACACTGGCCCAGTCGCGCGTGGCCTGCAGACGTTCGCGCAGGGTCTTGAGCAGGGCTCGGTAGGGCTCGGCCGACTGCCCGCTGCGGCTGAGCAGTTCATCGCTGGCTGTCTGCATCGACAGCGCCGTGATCAAGCCGTCGATATCGCGCAGAAACAGGTCTGCCGCAACCCAGCGCGCCAGCAGCAGGACTTCCCGGGTTACCTTCGCCGTCACATTAGGGTTGCCGTCACGGTCTCCGCCCATCCAGGACGCAAAACGGATCGGCGCGACGTCCAGCGGCAGATGCAGGCTGATGGTGCGTTTAAGCGCCTGATCGGTCTGCCGTAATACATTCGGAAGCGCTTGCCACAGCGAGTTCTCGATCACGGCAAAGCCCCATTTCGCCTCCTCCACCGGTGTTGGGCGGCTGCGACGAATCTCTTCGGTGTGCCAGGCCTCGGCGACAAGCCGCTGCAGGCGCAGCTCGATCTTGGCCAGTTCACCCTGGCCAAGGTCAGTGTGATCACGCGCCGCCAGCTGCGCGGCAATGGCGTCGTATTTCTGGATCAAGGTGCGCCGCGAGACTTCGGTCGGGTGTGCGGTCAGCACCAGTTCGATATCGAGTCGGCCAACCTGGCGTGCCAGGAACTCCTGGCCGAATCCTTCGCCTTTAAGGCGTTCGAGCAGGCCATCCAATGCGCCGGCTTCGGAAGGAGCCGGCTCGTCGGGCCGCCGTCTGCGCACCTGATGATATTGCTCGGCAATATTGGCCAGGTTGAGAAACTGACTGAAGGCCCGGGTCATCGGCAGCATCTCGTCATCGCCCAGCCCGTCGAGCGTTTCCTGCAGCAGCCGAGCCCCGTCAGCCGAGCCGCGGCGCGCGCCCTTGGCGCCCTTGCGGATGCGCTCGATCTTGTCGAAGAAGGCATCGCCGTGTTGCTCGCGAATTGCATTGCCCAACAGCTCGCCGAGCAGATGAACGTTTTCACGCAGACGCGCGTCAATCTTCGCCATGTTCGCCTCTCTTTACAGGCCGCCGCATCGGAAGTTCGTAAACGAATGCCCACGATGCTGAACGGCTACGCTGTAGGAACCGTCCAAACAGAGTGCACAGCGTCTACGACGAAGACAAGGCATAGCAGAACAAGCCTGTCGATGCTTGCTCGTAATACCCGCCAATATTGCTCGCGAGGCGAGCTAAGGATGGAGCTAGATGAAAATTTCAGAACTGGTCCGTGAATGGGAAAGCAGCGCCAAGGGCCGCATGAGCGCCGCCCAGTACACCATCCCATTGGATGTCGAAAGCGCGGCAAGGCTGGCAGCTCTGGCCGAGATGTATCCGAAGCGCAGCACTGAAGAGCTGCTCGGTGAGCTGGTCGGCGCAGCCCTCGAAGGGATCGAGACCAGCCTTCCCTACGAGCAGGGTTCCAAGGTGATTTCGACGGACGAGCAAGGCGACCCGATCTACGAAGACATCGGACCAACGCCGCGCTTCCTGGCGCTCGCGCGCAAGCATCTAGAGCGTTTGCTTGCCGAACGGGCTGAGAATCCTGATCGGTCCTGAGACGCTGAAAACAGCCGTCCGTGGCGTATCGAGGTAGCGTTTTCTCGCCACCTCGCGCCTTGTTCGATGGCTCTAGATCGCTGCCTTCTCATCGTTGCGTTTGTTTTTTACTGGAACGATTACAGCCAGCTGGCCTCACAAAAACATGCCCGTTCTGATTGCTGACCATTTTTAACAAGTGCAAGCCACAGCGTAACGGGCACTGTTTTCGATATCCCATCCGATATCCCAATGGAGACTGGCCATGAAAATGAACACCATCGAAAGCCCGCTATCGCGATTCCAGCTACCCAAGCTGGCAGCCGTTGCACTTGGGGGCCTGTTGCTGGTTGGCTGTGCCGGCAATCCACCCAACGAGCAGTTTGCTGTAACCGAATCGGCCGTACGTAGCGCCGTCAGCGCTGGGGCAACCCAGTACGCTCCCGTGGATATGCGTGCCGCTCAGGAAAAGTGGAAGCAAGCCGAACTTGCCATGCAGAAAGAAAACTATGACGAAGCCCGTCGACTTGCACAGCAGGCCGAATGGGACGCACGCGTTGCGGAGCGCAAGGCACAAGCTGCCAAGGCCCAAAAGGCCGTTGAGGACGCCCAGAAGGGAATTCAGGAGCTGCGCGAAGAAAGCATGCGCGGCCTTCAGCAGTAACCCTATCCCTTCCGCACTCCCTTTAGCAGAGGATGAATCGACATGCATAAGCTAGTAGCCATCCCCACAGCGATCGCCATGAGCATCGGTCTTGCTGCCTGCTCGTCGCAGCCCAACCAGAATCTGGAAACGGCACGCAGCGAGTTCGCATCACTGCAGAGCAATCCGCTGTCACAAAAATATGCCGCCCTGGAAACCCAGGACGCTTCCAAACAACTCGACGAAGCCAACAAGGCCTATCTGAGCGACGCGGATGAAGAGCGCGTCGACCAGCTTGCCTATCTGGCCAACCGCCGGATTGACCTGGCCGAGCAGACCATCGAATTGCGCAAGGCTGAGCAACAGATCGAGCAGGCCTCCACCAAGCGGGCACAGGCGCGGCTTGAATCTCGCGAGGCGATGCTCAAGCGTCAACAAGACGAGATCCGCCAGCTGCAGCAGGACCTGCAGGCCAAGCAGACCGAGCGCGGCACTCTGGTGACCTTTGGCGACGTGCTGTTCGACCTGAACAAGGCCGAGCTCAAGTCAGCCGGCATGCGTGATGTACAGAAGCTGGCGGAGTTTCTAAACGAAAATCCGGAGCGCAAGGTCATGGTCGAAGGCTATACCGATAGCACCGGCTCCGACTCCTACAACCAGCAGCTGTCCGAGCGTCGAGCTGAAGCGGTGCGCCGTGCGCTGGTCCGTTCCGGTGTGGAAATCGATCGAATCCAGACCGTTGGTTACGGTGAAGCGTATCCGGTCGCAAGCAACGACTCGCCAGCAAGCCGGGCGATGAATCGTCGCGTCGAAGTGACGATCTCCAACGATAACAAGCGCGTAGCACCGCGCTCTTCGATGCAGCAATAGCCGCTCGGAAACGCGTTGGCAGTACCGAAGCCCGCCTTATGGCGGGCTTCTTGTTTTCATGACTTCGAACAGTGCAACGCTACGGCTTGGTTGCCGGAGCCCGCTCGGTTGGCACCTGCTGACCCATGCAGCGGATCGCGCGCTTGCGGTTATCCACCAGCACACCGGTCAGGCCTTTCTGCTCGGTATCGAAAAGCACCAGTACACCGTCGATGCACTCCGCGACCTGGGGCGCGGGCTTGAGCGAGACCCGATAGTCTTCACCGGGAATGGTCTTGAGCATCGTGTAGTCGGCCAGCAACAGGGCGTCCTCCGGCTTGGCGATGTGCACGTAACCATAGAAGGAGAGCACCGCAACGGTGCCTATGACGCTGCCGATGGCGGTGAGAATCAGCGGAATGGGGTTGCGTTCGGACATGACGGGGTCGCCTGATCAAAGGGCCGGTATTGTCGCAAAAATAGTGGCTCGAGCGCGAAACCCGCTCGCTGCCCGCCCCGATCATTCGAGGTAGTGCCCGTCCGCCAGCGCCGGCTTGCCGCGAAAGTGCCAGCAAACTTGTTTGGCAGTAATCGTCCACCATTGCCAAGACGAATAGCCCTTCCGGCACACACGCTAACCACCGAAGGTTGTTTGACTGCTGCGCTGCCATGCGTGCCGTTGCACGCGAGCGTCCACCTGCCTTCAATAGAACGAGCCCGACATGGTCCTATCCGCCAGCCCCGACGCCCCCGACCTGAACCAAGCCTTCGCTGCAGTCCCAGACCTGATCGCTTATTGGGCCAGGCATCGGCCGGACCAATCGGCGCTACTTCAAGATGGGCGCCGTCTGAGTTACGCAGAACTCGACACCTTGATCAGCAGCGTCGCCGCCGCGCTGCAGCGTGACGGCCTGCAGCCCGGTGACTCGCTGGCGATCTGTGCTTACAACTCGATCGAATACGCCATCGTGTTTCTCGGCGCGTTGCGCGCTGGCGTAGCCGTGGCACCCCTGGCGCCCTCGGCCAGTGCCGAAAGTCTGCTGACCATGCTCGCTGACGCCGCGCCCCGCCTGCTATTTATTGACGCTCATGCGGCGCAACACCTGGAGCCGGTAGCAGCACGCTTGCCCTGTCCAACCCTGCGCCTTGACCAGACAGCGGCGAATGGACTGTCCGGCTGGCTGAGTGATGCCACGCCGGAGCCTGTAGCGATCCAGCCGAAATGGGCGTTCAACATCATCTATTCGTCCGGCACCACCGGCGAGCCCAAGGGCATCGTGCAATCGCACGCCATGCGTTGGGCCCATGTTCGACGCAGTGCCGCCTACGGATACGGCGATGAGGCCACTACGCTTATCTCCACGCCGCTGTACTCCAACACCACGCTGGTGGCGTTTCTCCCAACCCTGGCTCTGGGCAGCTGCGTGGTGCTGATGAGCAAGTTCGACGCGGGCGAATACCTGCGCCTCGCCCAGCAGCACCAGGTGACCCATACGATGCTGGTGCCAGTGCAGTACCAGCGGCTCATGGCGCGCGAGGACTTCGAGCAATACGACCTCAGCCGTTTCCGCTACAAGATGTGCACCAGCGCGCCGTTCGGTGCCGCACTGAAAGCCGAAGTCCTGGCGCGCTGGCCCGGCGGGCTGATCGACACCTACGGCATGACCGAAGGCGGCGGCACCTGCATTCTGGCTGCGCACGAGTACCCGGATAAATTGCACACGGTCGGCCGTCCGGCTGAGGGGCATGACATTCGTGTGATTGACGATGAAGGCCACGAGTTGCCTGTCGGCTCGATTGGAGAAATCGTCGGACATTCTCCCGCAATGATGACCGGCTACCTGAACAAGCCCGAGAAAACGGCCGAAGCCGAATGGTTCGACCCCAGCGGTAAACGCTTCATCCGTACCGGCGACATTGGTCGCTTCGATGCGGACGGGTTCCTGACGCTGGTTGACCGCAAAAAGGACATGATCATTTCCGGCGGTTTCAATCTCTACCCTAGTGATCTCGAGGCGATTCTGCGTGAGCATCCGGCCATCGCCGATGTCGCTGTGGTCGGCGTGCCCTCGACGCGCTGGGGTGAAACGCCGGTCGCCTTCGTGGTGCTCGCCAAGGGCGAGATGGCGACCCCCGAGGCGCTGTTGGACGGGTTCAACAGCCGCGTGGGCAAGACGCAACGCCTGGCACAACTGGTGCTGACGGACGAGCTGCCGCGCAGTGCCATCGGCAAAGTGCTCAAGCGTGAACTACGCGATCAATACCAGGTTGAGCACGGCGCAGCTGACTGAAGAGAACCAGCCAGCGCCCCCAGGCGCTGGCGCTGCGGCCCGGGCCGTGATTCGACCACAGCGGACACCGCAACGTGCGTGGCGCGGATCAATAACCGCGCTGGATATCAATCACGCCGCTAATGGTCCGGCCGTCTTCCAGCGCGACGATCTTCTCGGCGATCTGAACGATGGTCGCCTCGCGCAGCGTTCGCGCGGAGACATGCGGGGTGAGCGTCACCTGCGGCATCTGCCAGAACGGATGCGAAGACGGCAGCGGTTCCTCACGGAACACGTCCAGCACAGCGCGAGTGACCTTGCCCTCTTCGATGGCACGGCAGAGATCCTCGTCAACCAGATGCTCGCCGCGGCCCACGTTGACGACTACGGCGTCAGGCCGCAGCCGTGACAGCAGCGAGTAGTCGATCAGATCGCGGGTGCTGTCAGTCAAGGGCAGCGTATTGACCAGCACGCGCGTTTCGCCAACAAAATCATTCAACCCTGCCTCGCCAGCAAAGCAGCGCACGGCGTCGAGGCGGTGGTCGGAGCGCGACCATCCCATAACGGGGTACTCCAGCGTCGCCAGCGTTTTGGCGACACGCTGGCCGATATGCCCGAGCCCGAGCACGCCAATCGGCCACTCGCTGCGTTCGATGGGCCGCCGAAGCTTCCACTGACCGGCCGCCTGCTGTTCACGATAGGCGTCCATGTCACGGCTAATGCCGATCACGTGATAGGCCACGTATTCAGCCATTTGCACTGCCATGCCCGCGTCTTCCAGGCGAACAATCGGAATGTCGCGCGGCAGATTCGGCATGCGTACCAGCGCATCCACGCCAGCGCCGAGGTTGAACACGGCCTTCAGCTGCGGCTCTTTATCGAACAGCGCCGCTGGTGGATGCCAGACGATGGCGTAATCGGCACCGCAACTCGGACTGTCCGGCTGCCAGACCTGGATATCGGCGTCTGGCAACTGTTGCTGAATCAGGCTGGTCCAGCGCTCGGGTTTGGGATCGGCGGCGACGAAGAGGATTTTCATGCTCACTCAGTTTTATTCCTTGGAAGACATCTGCAACGCGCAAAGCGTACTGCTAAATCGCATAGACATGCCCATTGGCTTCCAGCAGGCGCAACAACGCAGGCCAGGTCAGCTTGGCGGCGCTGCCCAGCTCAGCCGATTGCTGGCGCGTCGTCTCGATGGCTGCCGCTGAAGGCATATGGGTCGGGCCACAGGCCTGAGCGCGCACCTGAATCTCGCAGGCCTTCATCAGGAAGTAGAGGTAGGTGAAGGCTTCGGCGACGGTGCCGCCCGCCGTCAGCACGCCGTGGTTGCGCAGCATCATCATGCGCTTGTCGCCGAGGTCGCGGATCAGCCGCTCGCGTTCGCTCAAGTCCAACGCCACGCCTTCGTACTCGTGATAGCAGAGGTGATCGAGGCAGAGCATCGCGGTCTGGCTCAGCGGCAGCAGCCCATCGCGATGCGCCGAGACTGCCACACCGTCGGCGGCGTGAAGATGCATCACCGCACCAGCGTCCTCACGCCCCATGTGCACGGCGCTGTGGATGGTGAAGCCGGCCGGGTTGACCCGATGCAGGCTGCCGCTCTGAACAATTTGCCCTTCCTGATCCACCTTCACCAACGACGAGGCGGTGATCTCCTGGAACAACAGCCCGTACGGATTGATCAGGAAATGATGTTCCGGCCCCGGCACGCGGGCGGAGAGATGGGTGAACACCAGATCATCCCAGCCAAAGTGCGCGACCAGTCGATAGGCGGCCGCCAGATCCTTGCGCACCTGCCATTCGGCTTCGCGATTCGTAGCGGTTGAATCTTGCATCGCATCTGCTCCGTTGATTTGGAAGGCGCCAGCCGGCGCGGGCCCTTGCAATTGCTTGTCGCCCCTCAGGCCTGTTCGGCGCCGACGGCGTGTTTGCGGTTTTCTTCTTCCTGCAGCGCACGCCACATCAGCTTGCCAGTGGAGGAGCGAGGCAACGAGGCGACGAACTCCACATAGACAGGCGCCTTGTAGGCGGCCATCTCGGCCTTGCACCAGTCGATGATGTCCTGCTCGCTGACCTGCCCGGCCTGGCCCTCACGCAGCACAATGCACGCCTTCACCGTCTCGCCGCGCTTGGGGTCGGGCCGCGAGATAACGCAGCACTCCTGAATGGCCGGGTGGCGATACATCAGGCTTTCCACTTCCGACGGCCAGACCTTGAATCCGGAGGCATTGATCATCCGCTTGACCCGATCGACCAGGAAGAAATAGCCGTCTTCATCGTAGTAGCCCATGTCGCCGGTGCGGAAAAATCGGTGGCCGTCCAGTTCGATGAAGGCGCGTTCGGTCTCTTCCGGGCGGTTCCAGTAGCCCTGGAACAGTTGCGGCCCACGGCTGACGATCTCGCCCACTTCATCCGGGCCAAGCTCCTGCCCGGTGTTCAGGTCGATAACGCGGCTGTCGACATCGAAGACCGGAATCCCGAGGCACTGCGCCTTGGGCCGCGGCACCGGGTTGATGTGGGTGGCGGCGATGGTCTCGGAAAGCCCATAGCCTTCGATGTAGCGCAGGCCGGTGAGCCGATGCAGTTTCTCCTCCACGGCCTTCGGCATCGCCGCACCGCCACCGCCGACGCTGACCAAGCTGGACAGGTCGTAGCGCTCCAGATCCGGATCGGAGAGAAAGTCGATGGCCATGGTGGCGATGTTGACCCAGCCGGTCACCCGGTGGCGCTCAATCAGCTGCGCGGCAACCTTGCGGTCCCAGCGGGTCATGATCACGGCGGTGCCACCGTTGTAGATCGGTCCGCTCATGGCGCCCTGCATACCGGTCACATGGAAGTACGGCAATGTCGCGAGGATCACCGATTCGCTGGTGCTGTTGGTCCAGACCACCCGATGAATGATGGTCGCCATTGCCGAACGATGGGTGTGCATGCAGCCCTTGGGCGCGCCGGTGGTACCGGAGCTGTAGGGGAACACGCAAAGGTCGTCCGGGCCGGCCGTGTGCGGGCCGGGCCTGCAGCCTGCGTTGAGGGCATCACGCCAGCCGATGCCCCCCGTGAAACTCGGGGTGACCGCCGCAGCCTGCACTTCAGCCGGCAGCGCCAGGTCCGTGGGCACTCGCACGTAATCCGAATACGCGGCAACCACGACATGCCTTAAATTCGCGGTTCCGACCAGCGGAGCAATGAAGCCGGTCAGCTCCTGCCCACAAAGGCACACGGAGGCGCCGGTGTCGTGCAGATAGTGCTCCAGCTCGGCGCTGTGGTTCATCGGGTTGACCGGGATCACCACAGCATCGGCGCGCAGAATCGCGTAATAGGCGATGGTGAATTGCGGGGAGTTCTGCATGTACAGCAGTACCCGATCGCCTTTTTCCACGCCCAGATGCTGAAGTGAACCGGCCAGCGCCTCCACCTCGCGCAGGAGTTCGGTATAGGTGATCAGGGTGTCGTAATAGACGATGGCTGGCTTGTCGGGAAAACGCCGCGCCGAGATCTCGAGATTAGTGAACAGGCTGGTTTCCGGCACGCTCAGGTGCTTGGGCAGATCGTCAGGCCAGACCGCATGATGACGAGTGAACATTACAGAACTCCTGAATCGCAATTGTTGGCCAGATCGGCCACCGCCCACTCTTCGCCCCATTCGAGCCAGGCACGGGTTTCGCGCAGCGGGGTAATGGCGATGCGCTTCTCGCGCAGCGCTGCGACGTCGAGTTCGGGGTCCGTGAGGTGAGCCGATGAGTGCTCGAAGCCAAGCCACCAGTACGGCAAGCCTCGCCCGTCATGGCCCGCCTGCAAACGCGGCCGGGTGATCGAGCCATGGGACTGACGGGTCATTCGCAGATGGCTGACAAGGTCAGCCGAGCACGCCGGGAAATTCACATTCCAGCAGCAGCCGTTCTCATCGCGACGTGCCCACAGCGCACGGATGGTGGCCGCGGCGTAGCGCTCGACGCTTGACCAGTCGATGGCGGTTCGATCAAGGAAGGCCTGGCTCAGACCGATAGCCGGCACGCCCAGCAGATCAGCACTGAGCACCGCGCCAAGGGTGCCGGAATAAGGCACCGAGTCACCGATGTTCGCCCCGCTGTTTACGCCGGACAGCACCAGATCAGGCGGCGCGTCCTGCAGCCATTCGGCCATGGCAAACATGACGCAGTCCGACGGCGTGCCGGAGACGGCGAAGCGGCGTTCACCGTGGTGGTACACCCGCAGCGGCGCATGCACCGAAATGCCCTGGCCCGTGCCGCTCTGGTCGTGCTCGGGTGCGACCACCCAGACTTCCTCGGCCAGTTGCGCGGCAATTCGCTCGAGCAGTGCCAAACCCGGCGCGGCGATACCGTCGTCATTGGTCAGAAGAACGCGCCGTAATAATGGGTTGCTCATGCCACCACCCCGCTATTGCCACGCTGGGCGATCCGCCAGCCCGCCTCAGCCAAGAGACCGGCACGCTGGCCAACCTGCAACGCATCGGCATTGCTGGCATTGCCCTGCAGGGCTCGCGCGTACACGCCCTGCAGGATCGCCGCGAGCCGGAACAGTGAAAACGCCACGAACACATGCCAGTCGTCGATGCCGTCACGCCCGCTCTTCAGGCAATACCGTTGCAGCACCTCGTGCTCTGACGGAATACCCTGCGCCCGCAGATCGATGCCAATCAGACCACGCAAACCGTCGACGCCGGCTGGCAGGTGATACGGCAGGCAGAAGTAGGCGAGATCCGCCAGCGGATGGCCGACGGTGGACAGCTCCCAATCCAGAATCGCCGCGACCTTCGCCTCGCCCGGCGCGAAGATCAGATTGCCGAGGCGGTAGTCACCGTGGGCAATGGCGCATTCGTCATGCTGCGGGACCTGCTCCGGCAGCCATTGCATCAGATGTTCCATCGCCGGCATGTCGCCGGTGCGAGACGCCTGATACTGACCGGACCAACGTTTCACCTGACGGGCGAAATAGCCCTGAGCCTTGCCGAAATCGCTCAACCCCGCCGCTTCAACGTCGACCTGATGCAGCGCGGCCAGCGTATCGATAGCAGCCAGGTGGATCGATTGGCGTTCGGCGACCGGCAATTCGTCCAGGGCCGGGTGACTAAAGATTCGTCCTTCAATATGGTCCATTACGTAGAACGCGGTGCCAATGATGCTTTCGTCTTCGCACAGCAGATGCACAGAGGGCACCGGCACGCTGCTGTGTTCGGAGAGCGCGCGGATCACCTTGTATTCGCGTTCGACCAGATGCGCCGAGGGCAGCACCTTGCCCGGCGGTTTCTTGCGCAGCACGTAACGGCGCCCGGCGCTTTCCATAAGGTAGGTGGGGTTGGACTGGCCGCCTTGAAACTGATGGACCAGCAGATCGTCACCCATCTGCGGCAGATGCTCGCGCAGGTATCGAGCCAGGGCCGCCTCGTCGAATCGATGCGCAGGCAGCACGTCGATCAGCTCGGGTTCGTTCATCGACGGGTCCTCAACATGCGGTTTCGCCACCATCGGCGACGATCACCTGGCCAGTGATATACGCACTGGCGGGCGCTGCCAGGAAGACCGCGAGACCGGCGATGTCCACCGGCTCACCGATACGGCGCAGCGGTGTCTTTTCGGCGGCGCGGCGAACCCGCTCCGGATCATCGAGCAATGCCTTGGCAAAATCGGTACGCACCAGCCCCGGCGCGATCGCGTTGACGCGGATGCCCTTTGGCCCCCACTCCGCCGCGAGATTGCGCGCCAGTGCCGCTTCGGCGGCCTTGGATACGCCGTAGGTGCCGATCACCGTATTGCCGCGCAGCCCGGCGATGCTCGAGAGCATGATCACCGCACCCTCCCCTCGCTCGGCCATTTGCGGCAGCACCATGTTGGACAGCCAGAAGGTGCCCTTGACGTTGGTGTCCATGATCTTGTCCCAGGCGTCGTCGGTCAGCTCGCTGGTGGGACCGTAAACCGGGTTGGTAGCCGCATTGCAGACCAGCACGTCGATGCGCCCCCAGGTCTGCAAAGTGGTGTCGACCAGCCGTTGCAGGTCTTCCTTGCGCCCCACGTGGCACGGCACGGCGATGGCCTCGAAGCCAGCCGCGTTCAGCTCGGCAGCAACGGCCTCGCAGGCGTCGGCCTTGCGGCTGGAAATCACTACCCGTGCGCCGCAACGGGCCATTTCTTCGGCGATGGAGCGACCGATACCGCGAGTGGAACCTGTGATCAGCGCCACCTTTCCAGACAGGTCGAATAAGGGATTGGTCATCGGACGGCATCCTTCTTGTTGTTTTGGTGGAGGCTCAGCGCTTGCTGGCGTAGTTCTTCAGTTCCAGCTTGGCGATGGTGTCCAGATGCACCTCGTCCGGGCCGTCGGCCAGCCGCAGGGTCCGCTGGTGCGCCCAGGCTGCCGCCAGAAAGCTGTCCTGGCTGACACCCTTGGCGCCATGGACCTGAATCGCGCGGTCCAGCACCCGCAGCGCCATGCTCGGTGCGGCGGCCTTGATCATCGCAATCTCCTGACGTGCCACCTTGTTGCCAACGGTGTCCATCATGCGTGCCGCCTTCAGCGTCAGCAGGCGGGTCTGTTCGATTTCGATGCGCGAACGGGCGATGTCCTTGCGGATCGAATCGAAGTCAGCCAGCGGCTTGCCAAACGCAACACGCGAATGCACCCGCTCACACATGGCTTGCAGGGCACGCTCGGCCACGCCGATGGTGCGCATGCAATGGTGGATGCGCCCTGGGCCGAGCCGCCCCTGGGCGATCTCGAAGCCGCGGCCCTCGCCGAGCAGCATGTTGCTGGCAGGCACGCGGACGTTGTTGTAATGGATTTCGGCATGGCCATGAGGCGCGTGGTCGTAACCGAACACGTGGAGCGCACGAACGATCTCGACGCCCGGTGTGTCCAGCGGCACGAGGATCATCGACTGTTGCCGATGCCGCTCGGCCGAGGGATCGGTCTTGCCCATGACGATGGCGATCTTGCAGGTGGTGGTCATTGCGCCCGACGACCACCACTTCTGCCCGTTGATCACATATTCTTCGCCTTCGCGACGAATCTCGCACGCGATGTTGGTCGCGTCGGATGACGCAACCTCGGGTTCGGTCATGGAGAAGCAGGAGCGAATCTCGCCATTGAGCAACGGCTTGAGCCACTGTTCCTGCTGCTCGGGCGTGCCGTAGCGCGCCAGGACTTCCATGTTGCCGGTATCCGGCGCTGAGCAGTTGAACACCTCGGCGGCGACATGGGAGCGGCCCATGATTTCGCAGAGGTGCGCGTACTCAAAATTGGTCAGTCCGGCGCCGTGTTCGCTTTCCGGCAGGAACAGATTCCACAAACCTTGCGCTCGGGCCTTGAGCTTCAATTCCTCGAGGATCGGCGGTGGTGCCCAGCGGTTGCTGGCGGTGGCGACCTGCTCGTGAAAGACGTGTTCGTTCGGGTAGATATGTTCATCCATGAACGCCGTGAGTTGCTGCTGGAATTCCAGCGCCTTGCCGGTCAGTTCATACATCGCCGTCTTCCTTCTTGTTGTTGGGCACGAGGAAATCCACAGGCACGCCTTGCGCCTGTTCGCTGCCAGAGCGTAGCCGGAAGGTCGCCTCGCCAATCGCCAGCAGGCGATCGTCCGCGTCGCGCACCTCACCCGAGCTATTGAAAATGCGTGTCCCACCGGCCCGTCGCCGACCAATGGCGCGTATCACACCGCCCGAGCATTGGCCGGTGAAGGTGGTGTTGAGCACCAGGGTGATGGCCTTGCGAACGCGTCCCGGATAAGGGCAATAGGTGCCAGCCTCCGCGAGCACCACATCCAGCAGCGCAGTCATCACGCCGCCATGAAGCACGCCGGCCATATTCAGATGACAGGCCTGCACATCGAGCTCGATCACGGCTTCGTCTTCGGTCCAGGACACCTGACGATAGCCAAGCACCTGATGAAAGCCAGGCAGGTCGCTGCCTCCACTGATGGGCAAATGATTGGTCCGGCTGTCATCGACCGGCAGCTCCGTTTCCTGACCGTTCATCGTGTCACTACCGCATAGCCACCGGCCGCTGCAGAACCGGAGCCTGGACCTTGCGTCTGGGTGTCTCTTGCATCGAGGCGCATGACGAGTCCTCTCGATTGTTTTTGTGGGGGAGTCCTCTTCTTTTCGAAGCTGGCATGCAGGAAACGCTGAGTCAATTCGGAATCCAGTTCCATCAGGCAGAATTATGATGCCCCACAAACAGAACCGTCTAAGCTCAACCTTTGCTGGACAGACCACGATCAATCAGTCGCTGCACACCGGACCTGTTATCGAGAAAGGCAGCGATAGCCTTCTGCTAGCGCTTGAAAAAGCTCCGCGCTATGTTAGCTTTCGAGCAGCTTTGCAAAAGTCAGTTCTGCTGTGCGAAACAAGCATGCGACGCACGTGATACAAAGATGGCCTCAGCCAGACAATTACAACAAGAGGACGCGTTATGAAATCCATGCTCAAAAAGCTACTCGTTCCCGCCGGTTTGTTAGCGATGGCGGTCTCTGCCATGGCTCCGCAGATGGCTGCCGCACAGGACGTCACCAAATGGCGCGTGCAATCGCATTGGCCGAGCGCCAGCAGCTCCTACCAGGACAGCCTTGTCAGACTCAAGAATGAAATCGAGCGGCGCACCGACGGGCGCCTGCAGTTGCAGTTGTTCGAATCCGGCGCGCTGTTCAAACCTCAGGAAACCTTCAATGCCGTCAGCCGCGGCATCGTCCAGATGGGCACCATCTCTCCCGGCTACGCGCAGGACAAGATGACCCTCGCCGGTATCGCTTCCGGCCTGCCCTTCGCCTTCCAGAATGTCTGGGAAGCTGCCTACTTCCATAAGCAGATGGGCTTCGAAGACATGCTTCGTGAAGAAGCCGCGCAACACGGCGTCTACTGGTCGACCGACAAGGTCTACCCAACCGAGATGGTGGTGAAGAAGCCAATCAACAGCTGGGAGGATTTCACCAAGCTGAAGATTCGTTCATCCGGTGCGCTGCAGAAGTTTCTCGACGAGGCTGGCGCCTCGACCACCTATCTGCCTGGCGGCGAGCTTTACCCGGCGCTCGATACTGGCGTGGTTGATGGTGCCCATTGGGGTGCCGTGCAAGGTGCCGCCAGCATGAGCTTCTACGAAGTGGCGAAGAATCACGTGCGACCCGCACTGAATATCGCCGGCACCGATGTGATCATCATCAGCCAGAAGGCGCTGGACAAGCTGTCCGAGCGCGACCAGGAGATCGTCAAACAGATCCTCGATGAGCAGTTCTGGTACCGCACCAACGAGTATCTGTATCAGGAACAGATCGCCTTGCAGAAGGCCATCAAGGAACAGGGCGTGAAGGTCAACGTACTGCCGGATGACGTCCAGGCGCGGCTTCGTGAAGTCGCGAAAAAGACCTGGGAAGAAGAAGGCAAGCGTAGCGACAAGTCGGCTGAAGCCTTGCAAAAGCTCAAGACCTTCCTCAGTGACCTCGGTTACCAGTAACCCCCTCGCCTGACCCACTCCCGACGCGGTCACGCGTCGGGGGTGCGATTCGCTCAATCCTTGCTCGTGGGGCCCGTCATGCGCCTGATCCATGCCTACATCAACGGCATCACCCGGCTCAACGAATTCATCGGCCGCTGGGTGGCCTACCTGATCTTTCTTATCTTCGCGCTGCTGCTGCTCGAAGTGTTCATGCGCTACCTGTTCTCGAGCCCGACCTCCTGGACCAACGAATTCGGACAGATGCTGTTCGGCGCTTATGTGGTGCTATCCGGCGGCTACGTAATGGCGCACCGCGACCACGTCAACGTCGACCTGCTCTACGCCTCGTTCAGCCCCCGCACACGCGCCTGGGTCGACATCTTCACCTCCAGCATGTTTTTCCTGTTTATGGCCGCGCTGCTGTATTTCGGCAGCTCCATGGCCTGGGAGTCGGTTCAAGGCATGGAAACCTCCTACTCCGCCTGGAATCCGCCGATCTGGCCGATCAAGGCGATGATTCCACTCGGCACCTTGCTGTTGTTGCTGCAGGGTATTGCCAAGCTGTTGCAGGACATCCTCATTGCGCTGGGCCGTGAATCGGTCAGCGATACCCGCCACGCGGGGGATGCGCCATGAGCATCGAAATCACCACCTTGCTGTTCTTCCTGACGCTGGTCTTCTTTCTTGTACTCGGGCTGCCGCTGGCCTTCGTGCTGGGCGGTGTCTCGGTGCTGTTCCTCTATTTCACCTGGGGCGTTGACGCCTTCTACATGGTCGCTTCGCAGATGTGGGGCACCATGGAAAGCTTCACCCTGGTGGCCATCCCGCTGTTCGTGTTCATGGCCATGCTGCTCGAACGAACTGGGGTCGCGCGCGACCTCTATCGCATGATGCACCTGTGGTGCGGCGGCATGCGGGGCGGGCTGGCGATCGGCACGCTGGGGATCTGTGCGGTGTTCGGCGCCATGGTCGGAATCAGCGGCGCGGCGGTCGTGGCGATGGGCACCATTGCCTTGCCGGCCATGCTCGAACGCGGCTATGACAAGCGCATGGTGCTCGGCTGCATCAACACCGGTGGCGGTTGGGGCATTCTGATTCCGCCGAGCATCATGATGATTCTCTACGCGATGATCAGCGGTCAGTCGGTCGGCAAGATGTTCGCCGCCGGCGTCCTGCCGGGCCTGTTGCTGGTTGGGCTGACGGTCACCTACGTGCTGGTGCGCTCGTTCCTGCAACCTCATCTGGCACCTGCACTACCCAAGGAAGAGCGAGGCAGTTGGGCCGAAAAGCTGCGTGCGGTGCGTGCCGTGCTGCTGCCCATCGGCATCGTGGTGATGGTGCTCGGATCCATCATCGGTGGTTTGACGACCCCGACCGAGGCGGCCGCCATGGGCGTGTTCGGTGCACTGATCTCCGCCGCCGTCTATCGCAAGCTGAACTGGCCTGTCCTGCAGGAAGCCGCTATCCGCACCTTCAAGCTGACCGGCATGATCGCCTGGATCCTGTTCGCGGCTCACGCGTTCAGCTCGGCTTACCAGGGCATGGGGGCGCAGTCGCTGATCGAGGGCCTGATGATGGACCTGCCCGGCGGCCGTTGGGCAATCATCATCGTCATGATGGCGATCGTCTTCGTCATGGGCATGTTGCTCGATCCCGTCGGCATCATGCTGATCACCCTGCCGGTGTTCCTGCCGATCGTCGCTTCACTCGGCTTCGATCCGATCTGGTTCGGCGTGCTGTTCGTGATCAACATGGAGATCGGTTACATGACGCCGCCGTTCGGGTTCAACCTCTTCTACCTGAAAGGCATCGTCCCGCCCGGCATCACCATGAAGGACATCTACTGGTCAGTGATTCCCTTCGTGATCGTCAACATCATCGGCATGGGCATCATCATGCTGTTCCCCGAGATCGCG
>Ga0208814_1000349_pt1 | contig 30755 bp, 49 predicted proteins | sample MalvirAntarct_55_FD_184253 | JGI IMG/M metagenome (GOLD analysis project Ga0208814, IMG submission 184253) | Marine viral communities from the Global Malaspina Expedition - Malaspina viral metaG Antarct_55 (SPAdes) (version 2) | ecosystem: Environmental > Aquatic > Marine > Oceanic | place...
CCTTTACAAGCCACCATTTAGCTAAATAGCGTATAAATAACTGTTTATTTTGAAACTCTTTGCCTTGTTGTCTACCATCTTGAAATTCAATTAAGTATTCTAAACCTTTTACGTTTCCTATATTAGAGTTTAAACTATTGTTTTGTTCTTCCCCATCATAAAACCTGTCTTTATCTTCATAACCAAAGTGCGCTAACTTTCTAAAGCCAAATGTTTTTATTTCATCGGCTGGGTTTTTAATTGTGGTTTCAAATAGTTCTGAATTTTGAGATACATAAAAAGTTTTATTCCCTTGTATTGAATTGCTTTGACTATATGCGCCATAAAATGTAGCATATTTAAAAACATCTTTTAAAATGTCAGCTTGAGCGTTTAACGTAAATAATAATAATAGTAAGTATTTCATAACTTTAAAATTTATCTTGTAGTAATTCATCTATTTTTTCTGTTAGTCTTTCTGTAGTGCTGTTAGGTAGCTTCATAGATATACCAGCTTCTATTTTAAGAATTAAATCTCCGTTGTTATATAAACAAATAGTAGGTAAGTATATAATTTTGTCATTAGCATGAATTTCTTTGCTCTTTGCTAAATAAAAAGTATTGGTATTGTGTTCTTTAAATGGTTTTAATGAAAAGTCATCATTTTTAATAAATTCAGCACTATATAAAACAACGCTAATATTATCTTTATAAGATTGGCTAACAGCTATAGTTGAAACAAATAAAGCAATTGCAAAACATATTTTAGTTTTTAGATATTTCATATAATCTCATTTCTAATAGTTTAAGCGTTTCTTTCATCTCTTGCACATCTTCTTGAGTTGTTATAATAGCTTCACGTATTATTTGATCTTTATACTGAAACTCTGTAGAGGTAACCTCTGGAGCTGGTAAAGTCATTGCTTTGGCAATGTCAGCCTGTAAAACAAAGTACATTGAGGATAAGCTAATAGCAAACCCTACAATCATTCCTATTGACTTTAAATCTAAAGTTACTTTTGTATCTTCTCCTATCTTGTTCATTTATTTCTTTTTGAAAGCATCATAACAAATAGCAATAGCTTGATCTTTTTTGTGATAAGGCGTTAACATAGGAACGCAACGAATCATAAAATCGCTTTGCTTTTCAGCTAGTTTAGGCTTTGGTATTGGCATATTACATTTTATTGTCTTGGTACAAAACTCCAAAGAATCCATGTACTCCTTCAGTGGATAAACTAACAGCTTTAGACTTCCATCCATGTGGGTGGTCTATAGTTACATTGCCATCTTCATCAGTTTCTTCTAAATCTTTCCATAGTACATCAACAGAATATTTGTCGGATAATACAGGTGCTTTAGTTTCTTTTCCTTCTGCATCGTACTCGCCTTTTTCTAATGTTATAAAACCAAGCTTAACAATGGTATGGGAATGGGTTGCGTAGTCATTACCATCTTCATCTGTTGCGTGTGGTAAAGCAGCTATTTTAGATAAAGCACTTGCTTCATCATTAAATTCATATTTTGAAATTTTCATATTATAAAGTTGTTAATGTTTGTAATTGTGCGTCTGTTAATGCTTCGTTATATACTCGTAAATCTTTTGTGTTTCCGTAGAAATTATTTCCTCCATCCCCTTGCGTAAATAACAACTGATTTAACCCAATAGGAGCCGCTCCACTTGTATCTGTTGCAACTTTCACTCCATCAACCCATAAAGCAAAATCATTAGCCTTGTATTTTAAGGCTATTTTGTGAAATTGAGAAATACTAATTGGAGTAGACATTGTTGATACCACAGATCCTCCGCTACTAATAAAAGAAGTAATTGCTGAGCTATTTCCTGGCACTCCAAAAATAACTCTATTAGATGTAGAGCCATCGGATAAAGCTACATATCTTGAACTTGGATAGACATTACTTGGGTTTATCTCTGCATACAAAACACCTTCAGTAGAATTAAACGTAGCAGCATTACCAGCACCAAAGCAAGTTTCTGCAGCTCTTGTTACTCCTCCTGATTGTCCAAAATTAGGAATGTATGAGGTAGCGTAGGTTTGTTGTTCTGTTTGAAATCCATATAAATATATTCCATTTGTTCCGTTTCCTGTGTAGGAATAAGTGAGTGGGTTGCCTGATGTATAAGCATTATCAAGTAAAAAAAATCTTGCCCCTGTTGCAGGCGTTGTATCATCCCAACTAACAGATAATCTTTTCCATCCATTAGTCATATCGGTAGAAACAAAATCATTCGTTATTGTTTTATCTAAAGTTGTTCCTGTTGAAATATCATAGGATATATATTTTCCATCATTATTACGGATACCTATTTTTGTAACTCCATCTGGTTTAACGAAAAATGATATAGTTCTAACCGCATCAGCTCCAGATGTGCTTGGGGGATACATTTGGTGTTGCCCTGTACTCGTATCTTCAACCAACTTATCAGCATTTAAACTTCCGTCTGGAGAAGTAGTTGTATCTGAAGTAATGCTTGAACCTGATTTTGTCCAATAAGAATTACTAAAATCTTCACTATAAGTAATAATGTTTGTAGAAGCTGGCTCTAACAAAAGCGAAGGGCAAGATTGTACTACTCCATTTGATATATCGTAGTTTAGTCTTGGTTGGTCGCCTAATACTTCTTTTACAGATACAAAATCTATTGAGCCAGTAAAACTGTCATTTGAGCCAAATATTATATTAACATTACCTCCAGTTCTAACGACATAAGCTATGTATTTGCCTAAAGCATTTGCAGATACATTAACAGTTCCTATACCTTGATTAGCTCCACTATATACATTTAAAGTTCCACTTGTATAATTAGTAACAGTAAATTCGACTTTTACAGTTCCTGTTTGCGTACCTATATCTTGAAATAAAGATACTCCTGTAGCGTTTACAAAGTTTGCGTTGCCACCAGATATTGTTGTTCCTGTTCCTTTAGTCCAATCACTATCTGTTGCAAAATCTCCGTTTACTACTAACTCATTACCAAAGAATCCTACTGTTTGTATTAGTCCATTTTGTCCTACTCTTGTCGCAGAGCTATCTCTATTAAAAGTAAAGTCTCCATCTCCATTATTTGGTAATACTGAATATACTTTAGAATCTGCATAAGCAGATGGTATCATTGCTAAACTTGGTGTTGCCATAATTATACGTTAAAGGTTTGTTGAGCGCAGTTAAGAGCTTCTGTATTAGCTCCTGCATACTGCATTCTATAATAATAATTTAAAAATATTTCTCTGTTGTTTGTACTTGTTAAACAAGCTAATTCTGTATCTGTTAATGCTTCTTTAAATACTGCTACTGTTTTGCATTTTCCGTAGAAATTAGCACCCCCAACTCCATTATCAAAATCTAATTCACTTAAATTTATCGCTGAAACTGCTATTGATTGTGTTCCTTTTAAAAATCCATTAAGATATAATTTAATACTACTTGTTTCATATTTAACAGCAACTTTTGAATTTTCAGTTATATTTAAATCGGTTACAGTTATAGTTCCTTGAAGATTATTTGATATTGAATAAACTTGTGCAACTAAATTATTTGAAGAATTATAATATAAAACTATTCGATTATTTGCACTCCCATCAGATAAACTTAATACCCTATCAGTCCCATCATTAGCCAAAGCACTACCTTCAAAATATAGAGTTCCCTCTTCAGAATTTATTAAGTCGCTATTACCAGCATTGTTTAAGGATTCTGCTGCTCTTGTAACTCCTCCTGATTGCCCTGATGTTGGTATGTAAGATGTAGCAAATGATTTTTCTTCTAATTGTGCGCCAAAAACATAAATCTTATCGTTAGTTGTTGTTGTTTGGTTTGTCCTTCCAAAAGCAATAAAAGTAGGTGTTCCGCTTGGAGATTTATTAAATTCAAAATTCATTGCATTCCCTGAAGAAGAAGTTATTGCTGCGGATATTGAAATTCTAAACCAACCATTACCAAAATCTTGTATGTTTGCACTTGTATTTTGAGGAGTGCCATCGCTATCAGTAGCTGTTACAGTTCCACTTATAATATCAAATACAGATGTAAAATGTTCGCCTGTATTGAAATTCATATAAGATAATCTGCAAAATTGAAAAGTGTTATATTTTACAAACATACTATAAGTGTAATTAACATCATTACTGTAAGTAGCATTAGAATCTATTCTAAAATATTGGTTGCTGCCTGTGAAGTTTCCACAAACATACAAATTTGCCCCACTTGCACCTTCAGGGTTTACTGTGGCAGAACTTAAAACCGATGAGTTAAATTTAGACCAAGTACTATTTGTTAAATCATTACTAAATGTTAATAAATTAGTACTCTGTGGCTCAAGTAAGATACTTGCAGTTCCATTAGTATAATCTAATCTTGGTACTCCGTTTTCTTGTATTTCTATTACGGATATGTTTGTAACAGAGCCTGTGAAACTACTTCCATATATAAAAAGCAAACCACTCGCTGATGTAGGAGTTATTGTTGTAGAATATGTGCCAGATGAGGTAATGTTTGTTCCTAAAGAGCCTCCTATTTCTGCTCTTAAAAAACTTCCAGAAATAAACTCAACTTCAAACTGTATTTTTAATTTAATGCCTTGTTTGTTGCCTATATTTTGATTTATATTTACACTTGTATTACTTGCTATTACTTTGCCAGCTCCATAACTCCATCCAGTTCCTAAAGTCCAATTATTATTAGGGTCTACTTGCTTAATTGATACGTTTTCTATCGAACCAGTGAAACCTAATGTTTGGTCTGATTGAAAAAAGAAAACCTGACCAGTATTTGAAACAACATAATCTGTATATGTTCCATTTGCAGATGCCGAACCTCTTCTGGTAGCACCACCAATGTTATAATCTATATTCCCACTAACATAGTTGCTTATTGTAAAAGTTATTTTATATGTTATACCATTAAATACACTTGCACTTTGGTTTATGTTTGCGTTTGGTACTCCAGTAAAGTTTGCAGAGCCTCCGCTTATTGTAATACCAGCACCTTTAGTCCAATCTGTATCTGTTTCAAACCCTCCGTTAGTTACTTCTTCTGTACCTAATTCACTAAAGTTTCCATTCTTTACTAAATTAGCAGAGTTTATAGATACTGTTTCTATTAAGTAATCTGGATTAACACGTGTGGCACTTGATGTTCTTGTAAAGTCAAAGTCGGCATCTGTTACTTCTACAACTGATACGTTGTCTACAAACATAGTTCCTGCAGAGCCTAATCTTGGTCTTACTCTAAAACTTGTGCTTGTTGCAATTGAATAAAAAGAATTAACGCCTTGAGGAGCATCTAATGTTGGGTAATTACCACCTGTAATTATTAAAGCACCTGATGTCGCTGTACCTAAAGTAAATTCGTAAGTAACTAAATAAGTTCTACCTATAATTGCTGTTACAGTTTGTTCAGCTGTTGCGCCACTTATTCCGTCTAATTTTAACCTATTATTATCAATAGATATTGCGCCATTTAATACACTCCAATCCGTAGTTCCATTACTAAAATTACCATTTGTTACAAGCTCTTCTGAAAAGGATTGAGCTGGTTTAATAGAATTTAACACACCTACTCCATAAGCTGTTGGAGTGGTTACAATACTTGCTTTATATAATAAATTACTACCCATTACATTCGTTTATATCGTTTAACAATTGAATAGTCATTATGTTATTCTCATAAGTGCTAGTTCTTCTTCTTAAGTCTGACATTAAATAAGAAACCAAATACGTAGAACCCCATTCAGAAGTAGTAGTTGCATTACCCCACCATGAATAGCTATAATCCAATCCCCAATTTGATGTATTTGCTGTTATCATAACTTTTTAATGTTTTTATTTATTACTAAAATTTTCTTTTTTAAATACTGTTTTAATTTTACAATATTTTCTTTTTTTTGCTTATATCTTATAACACCCATCCACCGAAATCTGCATTAGCTGAATCTGGATATGTATCGTCCTCTGTATTTGAACTATATTCTGGATAACTACTGGAATTGTATACCATAAAATCTATAAAATTATTCGTGTAGAATTGTGCGATGTCACGGTATTTTTCAACTAAATAATCTACCTCATCTTTGTCAACTGTTATACTGCTTTCTGAAGTATGTTTATAAACACCGCCGTTAGCCACTGTATAAGCAGCAAATGGCATATAGCATACTAAAGCCCAATAAATTGTCATTGGCTTAATATAAGTCTCTAAAAGTGTCTTATATGCAGCATTAGCGGGCAGATCAATAGTGCCAGCAAGAATTAAAGCTTGCAGTTTTTCTAAAAGCTTAGTTCCTAAGTAATGTTGCACTTCTGTATCTTGCGCAATTTCTACCATGTAAATAAATTTGTCAGGATCTACTGAACCTGAAAGGACTGAGTACCTTTTAATATCTTTTGTTGTTATAAATAATGCTTTAGCCATGTTTTATCTTCCTTGTGGGTTGCCTGGTAAAAAACCTTTGTTAGGCATGTTCATTGGTTTTTGACTAACTTTTTTATCGTTAATAATTTTATAACCGTCTTTTCTAGCCCTCCTAGTTGTTATTAAGTCTTGAGTTGATTTAACATTAATTTTTGCGTTCATAAACCTATAGGTCAACCTTCTCCAGGAATGATGGCAATTACCTCCGCCCTTGTAAAGCCATATAGAATATTTATTTGCGCCTTCTGGTCCCCAACCTGGATTAACAGATTGTTTGCCCATTTGTATTATATCTTGTTTTCTATAAATTTTATTAGCGTTAACCATTGCCTTGCAGAATGACCTAGCATTTTTACCAGCTTTTTTAGGGCTATAATAATATCTAGTTCTAAAATATTCATCGCCTATTTTTTTATCTTGATCACCTTTACTATTAGGAAATGGGCTACCAGTTTCAATAAATTTCCAAACTTTACTTAATATGTTTTTAGGCTCAGCGTTTAGTTCTTCTATTAGTTCATCAAGCCCATCTTCAATTTCATAATCAACATCGGCATCATCTATAAGTTCCCAATCTTTTTCTGGAAAATTTTCACCTAAATTTATAAAGTCTTGTAGGTCTTTTGATAGTTCAGTAACAACCTCATGAGACTCACATGCCATGTACCAAGTTTCGCCATCCATTTCATGTGTATGGTAACCGCTACACCCTTGTTTTAAAGCTGCAGATTCTGCATCTTCTATAGTTTTATAAGCTTCAACACCGTCAATCATTTTAAGATTAACCTTAGACATTTCGTAACCAGTTTCTTCTTCTATTATTTCTTTGTTAACTACATCAATTTCGCTAAATTCAAGAGGTTTAAGAGTCTTAAAGTATAAATCTAATGCTATATCATTAACTGATAAAATAGCGTCAATACATTCTATAACTTGATCTTGAAAACATTGTATAACAATATTCTCAAAAAGCAAAGTAGCGTTTTTAATTTCTTCTGCATTATTTCCTAAACCGTCACTGCCTTCACGTATCCCAAGAAGCATTGGAGAAGTAACCCTATGACCAACGATTAGCTTTTTAAAGCACTCATCAGCTAAATAAGAATAATGAGCTGGAGCATCGTTCAATGGAATGTCATCTATTGTTGTTTTTGATTCGGCATTATTGTTAAATGCAACGATTACTTTTTCTCCTCTGCTTCCTGTTAGTTTGTTTAATACATCACTTTTAATTGATTGCATTTTTTCAGGGTCAGGCACTCCGTTGTTAAAATTAACAACCTTAGTTCCACTAAAACCATTTATACAATCATTTATAAGGTAATCGCCTATTTCGTCTTCTAAGACAGCGTAAGGCATTGCAGAACTCCAGTCTGGAGAACTATAATAGTACTTACCAGCTTCATAAGGCCTTAATACATACATTTCAACTTCTTTTCCATTACCAAAACCAAAAGCAGGTATTCTTTCAGGTTGTTCGTTAGGTTTTAAGTTATCCCAATGATTTGAATAATACCAAGCTTCTATTTCGCCGTCTTCATTGCATTTTTCAGCCCTTAAAGTTTCCATTGGAAAATGATGTACTTGCTTTACTTTACCTGCTTCATAAACTAATTGGAATGAAGCCATCCCTAAAATTTTATAATCGTTTATAAATCTTCTTAAATCAGCCTTTTTAAATAAAGACATCATTTGAGCGTATTGCTCAGGCTTTTTACCTGCGTCATGTGCTGCAATACCTTTACCATATATCATGTTAGAAACTCCTATAGTAATAGCTCTACAAGTAGTTGAGTTATTATTAACATCTATGATATAATTAAAATAATTATTATCTAGGCCATATTGTACCCAATTCTTGTTTTTAACTTCTACAACTTCTGGAGCTGTATATGCTGCTAAATTAGTTAAGAAAAATTCGCTCATATTACCACGTATTCATTAGTTGTTGTGTTTTTTGTATAAACCCCATCATTAATGCTATATGTGCTAATTGCTTGGTCTGTACAAAATATATTATCTTTATAAACTACACTTGTTCCGTTTAAAACTTTTAAAGTATAAAACCTTCCCTCTACTAATATTGGATTAAAAATTACATTGCCTTGTAAATAATATTTATTTGTTGCAAATGTTAACCCTGTATATGTAACTGGTGTGTTTGTGTCGTTATCTGTAATAACAATACTATCAGCTGAATACTCACGAGGAATAAACTTTAATTGCTGTGCACTTGCACTTGTAGTTAGTATTATCATTAATAGCTTTTTTAATAAACAATAAAAAGGCAAAACTGTTATATAAAAAAAAGGGTACTCTATTAGAATACCCTTAATTTAATAAAAATAAAAGAAAAATTAACTTCCTAGAACTACTATTATATCAGCAGCTGTAACCATTGCAGCAAATGCTACAAAATTAGCAGGAGTTTTTTCAGTTCCTGTAAAAGTTACGTTGTATCCGTTTAAATCTCCCATAGCTGCTCCAGTTGCTGTATTAGCAGCTACTTCACAACCGTTTTCTATTCCTGCAAGATAAAATTTACCATTGTAATCTTCAATAATTATTTGAGGTCTACCGTATGAAAGTAATTTCATTTCTTTACGCGTAGCGTTATCTTGTTTTTTTAGAACAATAGTTCCTGTTTGAGTCCAAAACGAAGTTCCGTTTTCACGAGAATTTTCGTTTGTTTGTTCGAAAGAATTAGCACCCTTTAAGTCGTACTTGTAAAAAGTAAGTGGAGAAGCAAATCCAGTAACTTCCTCATCTACAAATGTAGCTGTATTTAACAGCCCTGTTGTATAATTGGAAATGTAAATTGCTATAATTCCTCCGACTGAGTCCTTGCATGGTTCTAATCTTCCAGCTGTAATATCACATGCCATTTGTTTATATGTATTATAACTCTCTGGGTATCAAGTAGTTACAAGATACCCTTTAAGTTGGTTAGTATTAATTTATTAATTATCCAGCATAGTAAACCACATCAGCACCTACTCCTATAGCGGACGCCGCGGTAAAACGCATTATCATACGTACATTTTGTGAACCATCAAGTGGAGTCATATCTAAAACACGTACTTCATTATAGTCGTTCAAAAGCCCTGTCGCAAAGAACAAATTACTCGATTCAGCTGCTATCATAGTGTTGTCAGACATTCCCCTTGCTACAAAAACTGGAATTCCTCCAAATGATAAACTTCCGTTGTTATACCATTGAGTTCCTTTGTTATCAGTACCTGAAGCACCAATAGTAGCAGAAAAACCTCCTAAAGCGCGAATGTATAATTTTGCCGCTTTATTTGATATATATAGTTTTAAATCTTCTTTTCCAAATAATGCATTCGGAATTAAATCAACTACAGCTTGCATTTTATCAATAATATTTGCAGCAGTTAAAGCTACAGGAGTAGGAACGTCAATTACCGTTGCGTCAGCAGCAGCCAAAGTTTCTAGTCCGTTATATTCGCCAGCTTGCGCTCCGCCTAAATTACCAGTCCAAACGTTAGTTTCATTAGCAGCAGCAACTTTCGAAGCAACGTAACCAACTAAATAGTCAGCAAATGATGTTGGTAATCCATTTGGATTAAATGCGCTGTATCCCATTGAAGCAGCTTCCCATGTATTAATAAAGTCACTTTTGCAAAGTTGCAAATTAACCTGAAATTCTTCCGGTTGAATTACTACTTCAGTTAAATCTACGTTAGAACTAGGTGTGAAATCACAAGTTCCATCAGCGATTAAAGAACCAGTTTCAATTTTTTGAATTACAGATTTAAATTTTACGTTTGGCATTACTGTTACACCACCATCTTCAATAGTTGAAGAAGATAATAAAGCTGCAGAGATGTACTTTCCAGCAAATTCTCCAGCATAAGTTGAAGTAATGTTAACAGTAGTCGCTAAGTCTATTCTTTTTGACATAATTTTTAGTTTTTAATTTTAGTTGTTAAATAATTTCGCAAATACTCTATCTTGAGTACTCATCGGTTTGTTTTGAGCAAATAAATTTTGTTTTATTTCTCCTTTGTTTTCAGGGTTGTGTTTTAAAGGTTTTGATTCTTCAGATAGTTCAGTTTCAACTGAAGCTTCTACTTTATCAGCTTTTAAATCAGCAATTGCATCTTCAAGGTTTTGTATTCTACCCATCATATCACGCATTTCGTCTTCAATAGCAGCTTCAACTTCTTCCACAACAGGTGCTTCAACAGTTTCTTCTACTACTTCTTCTTCTGCTTGTTTTACTTCTGCAATAAGACCATCTTCTTCAACAACAACAACCATGCCGTCATCAAGAATATATTCTCCTTGAGGAACAGGAATTCTTTGATCTTCATCTGTTACAATAAAAATCTCTTCACCAGATTCAAAAGCTTGAGCTTCAAAGCGAGTACCGTTTTCCAGTTTTCTCTCTTCTAACTTAACTTCTAAACCCAATAAAGTTTTAACTTTGTTTAAAGTTTCTTTTGAGTTCATATATATAATTTTAAGTATTTACTTTTTTTATAAACAATATTTTAATTGAACTGTTTTAAATTCAACTATTACCGCCTGTTGTTGCTCCTATGCCTTGATTTTGTAAGTCTCCATTACAGCATTTTGAATTATAAGTATTGTCTTTGCATAAACATCCTCTTGTACCTCCAGTTGGAGATGTTCTACTTGGAGTTGGTGTTTGATTCTTTGAGTACATCTATTATTTTGTTTAGTAATTTATCATCTTCAGTTAATTGGTCAACTTGTTTATCTTTAGGCCTGTTAAGCTTATCTGCAAAATAGCCTTCTATTGAAAACCCTTTTACTTTTCCTTCTTTTACATAGTTATTCCAAATATCATCGTTATCTACTTTCATAGCTACCATCCAGGTGCCTAGGGGTAATTCTAAGCCATACTTTCTACTCTTGTCATGTGTTTCATCCTCTATTAACCAAGACTCAACTACAGTCATTCCTTCTAACTTTTGGTCTGTATGTTCCATTGTTGCTTGTCCTTGATTACCAGACTTTAAAAACATTTGAGATGCTTTTTCCACAGTTTCTTTAGAAAAATAAATATAAAATTCATGATCTCCAGATTTTCTATATATAGGTTTGTCTGGTATAAGTGCAGCACCTATTAATAAACGTTTTTCTTTACTTATTTCCGCAAGTCTAATAAGCTCTTCATTTTTAAGAGCTATAAAATCTTCTTCTATAGCCGGAGATTCTACTACCGATATAGCCTCTATTCCAGAGTACTCTTCGTTTTCGTCAATTATTAATTCTATTATTTCCATTAGTCTTTTTTTATAAACAATTATTTTTGGTTTTTGTTATATTAACTTCCAAGCGTTGCGCCTGTTATTATATTATTTTGTAAACTTTGTGCAGATGTAACATCTTGTGCTACTACAAATGCTTGTACCGGCGCTTGTTGGCCTAATGCAGAAGCTATTTGATTACTTTGACTTGTGCCTAATATATCAAAGTCAGGAGTTTGTAAATTTGACATTGCCGTTGAAGCACTTGGTATACTTGGCATTGTAACGCTAGCACTAGCACCTCCTCCTCTTAAACTTGCTGGCGGCTCAGGTGGCTTTGTTGATGCTATTTTTTTAACATTACCAATACCTCCAGCTATTATTGCAGCCGCACCAATAAAACCAAAAATACCACCTTGCGCTAAAGCTTTATCAGCTCCTGCGTAAGTATCTTGGATAGCCGCTGCTATTGCAATAGCTTTACCAAATTTAGAATTTGCACCTACTATAGAAACTATATCTTGTAATCCTTTTTGTAATTGTGCACTTTTTTCTTCACTTAGCTCTTTGTTTATTTGTACTTGTTGGTTAGCGTTAACTTGTTGGTAATCTAATAATTCATTATTAGCATCAATAAAAGCTTGAGTACCTTTTTTAAATATATCTCTCTTTTGTGTAAGCCTTAAAGTTTCAGCTTTATTTTCTAAAGCTAAATTATCTAAAGTAGTTTGTAATCTAGTAACGGCATTTTCATCCATTTCAGCTTCAAACAATCTTTGTTCATTTTGTCTTAAAGCTGTCGCTTCATCATTTATTAAATCAAGGTCGATTTTTTCTTTTAATAAAGCTACTCTATTAGATTCTTGCTCTGACATAAAACCTTCAATCTGAGCCTCAACAGCCTTAACTTCATTTTTAGCCTCTGCTAATATTATAGCGTTTTCATCTGTAGCATTTTTATCAAATTGAGCTTGTGCAGATTTTTGAATAAGCCTTGCGTTTTCAAGCATTAACTTTTCTTGTTCTTCTAATTTTTGTTTTAACAAATCATTAGCAGCAATTCTATCTGAAATAGAAATTAAGTCATTATCTCTTATTTGTCTTTGTTGTTCAGCTTGTCTGTCGTAATCTTCAATTAAACCTTGATTTGCAACCCTTGCAAGTTCAGCTGATTTAGATAACGCTACATTTGTTTTAGCTGTTTCTAAGGCAGCTTCAATGCTTATGGTTTTAACACCTTCAATAACTTGATTTGTTATATCTCCAAACTCTGTAATTGCTTCTCCTATATTAGTGGCAATACTTTTACCAGCACTTATAGCTTCGTTACCTGTTTCGGCTAGACTTTGTTTAGTTTCTAAAATATCAGCGTTTAGCCTTTTAATTGTTTCTGGGTCTTTACCTCCAAATATTGATTGTTCAAATGCAAGTTGTGCAGATTGTATACCTAACTTAATACCATCAAATGCTATTTTTAATGGAGTTACTGCTAGAGTTAATAAACTTTTTAAAACATTACCTAATGCATCAAAATTTTCACTAGCAGAAGCCACGTTTTGATAAACAGAAACAATAACATCAGATACCTGACTTCCAATAATAGCTAAAGTTTCAAATACTACATTAAAAGCATCCATTACAACTTGGTTTTCCCTTAGTGCATTAACTAAAAAGGTGAAACCACCAACAATTAAACCAATTCCTGCGGCTGCATAAGCCTTACCAATACCTTTTAAACCAGTTCCTATTGCTTTAAGACCACCACTAGCAACCTTTTTACCAGCTTTTCCTACTGATAATACTCCTTTTTGTATTAAATTTAGGTTTTTTTTACCTGTATTTCCTGTTTCAGTTAATGCGTCGTTTACTTTTTTAACGCTTTTAACAGCTCCTTTAGAATCTATATCAAATTCTAGTGCTACTTTTTCCATTTTGTATGTCTTTTAATCTGTTTGTAACCTTCTTTTAATGTTTCTGGTAATTTGTTTTTTCCTTTTGCTATTTCTATAGTTTCATCTATACCAAAAAAATTATCAATATTTAATAGTTTTATTATTATCATGTTAATAGGCTTGCTGTATAACCACTTTGTTTAGTTATTAATTCTAACTCTGTTTTGTTAGTTAATAAATTAGTAGTTAAACTGTTTATATAATATTCTTGTCCGTTAATAATAAATACATCATTTAGTTCATAATTTAAAACTATAGAGGATGGTAACTGAGCTGTAAACTTTACAACTCTAGCTTGTTGTTCAAATAGCTTTACTATGTATTGAGAATAAAACCTACTAAACAAACTGTTCTCGTTTAAGTTTCCGTTGTATTCATTAAACTCTATTCCAAAATTTAATGTATGACTACCATTAGAAGTAACATTAGAAGGTGCATTATATTGATCAAAAGCACTTGAAGTTATTGGGTAATCAGATGCATCTAATAATTCATTAAAAAACATATATGGACTTCCTAAAGCTGTTTTACTTTCTGCATCAACCCACCATGCATAAACAAGACCAGTTAAATCATTGTTTTCATCAATTAAATTTATTAGCTGGCTACGTTGACCATTTACTTGTACATTATAACTTTGGCCATCATATTTTTCTGGTGCTGAATAACTTAAGTTTCCAAATTGTTGACTAAACTGATTTAAGTACCTTAAACTTGTTTGTGTAACTGGTGGAGAATATTCAAAATTTATTATTGAATACGGAACTGGTCTGTCTATAGTATTAGAATTTACTATTATATGGTTTGATATATCTCTTGATATGCCAGTAGACATAAAGTCGTCAAAAGTTTCTACATATATTTTATTACTACCTCTTTTTGTATACGCAGTTAAATTAAACATTTTAAATAAAGTTGTTAAATAATCTATCACTTTCATGTTAGGTAGATAATCTTGTATAAAAATATTACTGCCTAAGCTAAATTGCGAATAACCAAAAGTACCGGTATCTACAGTACTGCCATCAGTTTTTAATGTTCTTGTTATAAATACACCAGATGGTTTAGCTTGGAATATAGTCCCTAAAGTTGTAGTTGCATTTATTCTAAATTCTAAATCATAAGTTCTTGATGACAAAGTACCACTTGATAAATTACGAAGTGTAACATTAAAGTTGTTAGCGTTTGTAATTCTAGTTTGATAATCTAATAACTCGTTAGTTGGTTTATCTATTGTTATAATTTCTAACTCTCTATCTGCACTTGTTTGAAATGCTATTCTTATTGTATACTCATATAAATCACTAACAACTAAATTACCGCCACTTAAATAATTAGTTCCACTAACATAAGTAAAGTCTGCAAATGTTAGCTTTTTATTTTTTTGTAAAGTATTAACTCCAAATGTAGGTGGAGTTGTTTCTGGTGCTGTAATAGGAGCCTTTTCTCTATGTAACCACAAATACAATTCACCAAACAAATCACTTCCAAAAAAACTTGTTATTCCTGTTTCATTTACCATATTAAACTCAATGTTATATTGTGTTTGTATGGCTTCAATTATTCGTTTAGATTTTATAGCTGGTTTTAACTCTGTTTGTAATTTTGTAAAAAAATTAACATTGTGTAAATTAGGGCTTACTATTGTGTTTGTTGAATCATAACTATAATAATTTTCTAACGTAATTAAAGGCACTATAACGTTTCTGTTTTCTGTATTTGATGCAACAACTCCAGCTGACTGTAAACCATCTGTAAAAGCAGTTCTAAAGTCATTAGTTGAAGCATCAAAACTTATGTCATAAGCACTTAAAGGATTCAATGAGCTTATAGTTTCATCTCCAAATATATCATTTAAATTTACTGTATTTCCAAAAAATACAACTTTATAAGCGTAAGCTTTATTGTCTTTCATAGAAACTGAATCAAGTCTTATCTTGCCTATTTTATAATCTGCACCATCAAGTTTAATAATAGCTTCTACTCTAAACCTTGCATCATAGCCATTTATTATATCATTATTATAATAGTGTTTAAAGATTTTATTATTCACTGAAGATGCTGGCAAATTAAATTGTTGGCTAAATGGAGCAAAGACTAAACCTATATCTCTAATGTTTTGTTGTGAGTCGGTTAAAGTAATAGCTTCATCTTTAAATAAATCAACCCTTACATTTTCTATGTATAATTCTAAATTCATTTATCTTATGTTGTTAATTGTATCAAATGCAAAGCTTACATTTATTGTGTAGTTTATTAAACTATCTGTAAGGCTTGTTTTATAATTAATTTGTTTATTCTCTACATTTACGCCTAATGTTTTTCCTTTGTATTCTATCCAAACTTTTTCACTTAAAAATAATTGTCTAAATACTTCATTGTTAGATTCTGGATAATAACCGCTATTAAGAGTTAGCTTTTGATTACCATTTTTAGTAAGTAGTTTTATTTGTGGGTTGTAAGTTTGATAACTTCCATTAACTAAAATATTAGACTTGTATCTTTCTTCAGTTGTATTCATGTTTAATATTGAATTCTTAAACATCCAAATATCTTGGTACGCTCCAAACTTATTTATAAAGGTTAATTTGTAAGGAGTGTATTTACATTCTTCTATATTCTCTACTTGTAACACTGTAACTCCTTCTATTGAATTTATTATAACTTTGTCTACTGGGTATATATCAAACTCTCTTAAAAAGTCTTGTATACAAGTATTGTTTTCAAATGTTCCCCCACTTGTTTCAACTCTTTCTTGATAGCTGTCTACAGTGTTTCCAGCATTAGAAACATATACAATTTGATCTTGTACTTTTAAACCACTTAATAAAGTTTTTAAATAAATTTGTTGATTATTATAAAAAAAAGCAACTGTTGTTGTGTTTTCGCTATCTACTGGCACTCTTAAAGGCGCATCATTGTATTTTAATATTGTTGTATTAGACTGTAGGTAACCTTGTAATAATTGAGGGTTTGAACCATCTTCAAAAAAGCCATAACCATAAAAAGCTCTTACCCCTAAAACTGGATTTAATAACGTAGGCACTCCTGAGATAAATTGTGTTATTCTATAATCTACATACATAGTTGTATTGTCATCTGCTAAAGTTGAAGAGCTTGGGTAAGTTCCATTAAATGCCGCTGGTATATAGTCTTTAATTAATTCTGCTATTTCAAAATTAACTTTAGCGTTTATAGCTGTTGAGCTTAATGTGTATTGTGGATTATTAATCCATGTAGTTTCAGGTCCACCTTCGTATATTCTTATTTCAAGCGTTGCGCTTGTTAAGTTTGTATTTGTGTAATTTACAAAGTATGGACTTCTTACGTTAATTTTGCTCATTGTTGTTTTTTATTAAATCTATTATATCTTGTGTCATTGCTTCTATTAGTAATGGTGGAAACCTTTTAAGTGCATTATCAAAAGCTTTAGTGAAAAAGAAACTAGGCCTTATACCTTTTTCTTTTATTGATCTTGCTATTACAAACCCGATGCTTTTATAGTTACCTTTTTTAAATTTACCTTTTTCATCTCTTAATCTAATATTTTTTTTCTGAGCCCATTTAGCAAATATTCCAGTATGGTATTCTAAGCCCATTAAACTTGAGCTTTCTTTGTATTTAAACGGACTATTTTTTGCAGTTACATAACTGCTTTTTGTTCCATGAACACCTTGGTCTAAAAAGTTTCCATAATTTTCCATTATCCATTTTATAGAATAACCATTTTGTGTTTCTGTTTCTTCGTATTTAATACTATTATATAAGTCTTTACTTACATTGTGTTTTTGTTTAGTAAGATTAGACCTTGATTGTTGTACTACATATTTCCCTAAAGCTTGTATTTCAGCTTGTAAATTTTTTAACATATAGTCATGTCATTAGGTATTAATACATTAAAAGTAACAGTCCATCCAGCAAGTTTATTCTCAAACCTATCTACAAAAGGTTCTAATGTAGGGTTGCCATCTAATTGGTATTTGTCTACATATAAATCACCTCTAAGCAATAATTCTAGTAATCTGTTGGCAACTGCTAATTGTGTGTTAAATACGTCTTGTTCGTTATTGTTTCCTCTAAACTCATCTGGTATACCACTAGCAAAGTTTTTACTTTCATCTACTATATCCATACATAATAATGATATATTAAAACTCCAGACATTGCTTTGCATAGTTGCGCTGCCTATCATGAAATGTGAAAGTGGAAATATAGTCTGTTTATTTAAATCAACGTCAAAGAGGTCGCCGTACGTAACGGTATTAACAAATGCGTCTAATTGTAAAGTTTCTCTAATTTTGTTTGATAGGTTGTAAAATCCTTGCATATTATTTTAATTTATTTTTAATCATTCTTGATTCAAACTCTGCTTTTTCTTTTTCAAATGCTAAATACATTAAGCACTGGTGTAATGGAAGCTTTGTAACTTTTTTAAATCTGGTAATGTCTCCTTGACTAAGTGTATATAATTCGCTATATGAACCCCATTTTCTTGCGAAACCTGCTCTTGCGTCAGTTCCTTCTGTAGTTCTTGTTCCAAATAGTTCGGCATATATTTCAGCAATGCGTTCGTTAAATTGTAAAAAAAAACCATAGCACCAAGCACAGCACTTAAAGGCATTTGTTTCATAAGCTCACTATATTTGTGGCTTCCTTCATATTCTTCAATTAAGTATTTAGAACCTTGCTTTTGTTTTATAGGCCTAAACAATACGGCCATAGCTTTATGCATGTTACCCCATTCGTTTATATAACTTGTAACGTCTTTGTTTTCCCCATAGGTTATATCATCAAGGTTTGGTATAAAACCAAATAGAGTGCCGTTTAAATTAAACGTAGGAATAAACTTGTGTTCTGTATCAAATAGTTTGTTTGTGTGGTTAATTAAATACTCTATGTCTTTATCTTTTATTTTACCTAACTCTTTAGTATTTATATTAAGTATGCATTTAATTAAATCATCATCGTTAGGGTTTTCTATAAGTAAAAAATCTTGATAGTTTTTTAATTTAACCTCTTTTAATGAGCTTGGTATTGATACTTCTAATTGCATATAATCTTTTTTAATAAACAAAAAAAGAGCCGCTTTGTATAAAGCAACTCTTTTCTCAGACTAATCAAACAAAATTATCTTAATGTTTTATGTAAATACAAATACAATTCTTCTATTTTATTATGTAGTTTTTTATCTTGTCTATAAACTTCTTTTCCTGTTTGTATACTTCCTTCTCTGTGTATTTCAATTACAGCATTTGGCTTTCCTGTTTTAGAAAGAGGTTTTATTATTATTTTAATATTGTTTTTAAAGCACCAGCTTATAGCCTTACGCGTTTCTTTTACCAATTATTAATTAAGTGTAATAAATAAGATGGTATAAATATAACAGCTAAAAAAACTATAGCTTTGTATATATTATTATATAGCTTTTTATAATGTTTCATGTCTGTGTATTCTTTAAGTGTGTAAACTTCTACGTTGTTATTTTTGTTTACAATTACTAAACCTGTTTTTGTTACTTGTATGTTTTTCATACTGCAATATAACTCTTATTTATTTACTAACAAAGTTTTTAATAACTTAAATTAAAATATATAGTAAGCTCCTTTATTGGGATTTTCTAATTGTGAAGTTAAAGCATAACGCATAGCATCAATACAATGATTAAACGCATCTATTGGTTTATTAAGTGTTTCGCCTTCTTTGTTTTTAAGCCAAATGTAATTCTGTAATTCTTTAATTAAGTTGTGGCTTCTACTTGTTATATATATTTCATTTTGATTTATTAAGTTTATGCCGTACACTATTGAATCTTTACCTTTTTTTACTGGTAATATTAAATGGCCATAACTTGATAATTCAGCAATACTTTTCGGCTCTGCACTATCAGCGTATATAAGTTCTTTGACCTCATGTGTTTTTAATAGGTTACTTATTTGGCTGTTTAATAATCCACGTTGATATATTACCTCATCAAATATATAAGCGTTGTTATATTTATAAAGTGCTATTAAAGAACTTGGATCATTTGTGTATCCAAAATCCATACCATAACAAAGTAGTCTTGCTTCGTTAGGTAATTCAATAGGCGTCCAATCTTTTATACATGCACCTTCTAAACTTCCTATTTCACCTAAGCCATATACATTCCACCAGTTATTCCAATACGTAGATGTTAATGCTTTTGTTTTAGCTTTTTCAATATCTTTTATTATAGTTTCTGGTAATGCTTCATTATCTAAATAAGTAAGCTTTATAAAGTCTGTGTCTTCTTTGCCTTGTAATTCAGTATGCGCCCAAAATGAAGAGGTTGGATTAAAATCAATCCATATATCCCCAGATGTTCTTATTGATAGTTGATTGTAAGCTTCAAAAGGTATGTTGTTAGCTTCATTAACATATAATACATTACGTCTTGCTCCTCTTAATTTATCAGCTGATTCAATACTAAAGAATTCAATATAACTTCCATTAGTAAATTTATACTTAAGCATTGATTTATTATACTGTACATCATTATAACGATTAGTCATCATCATAATCTTTAAGAAGTCTTTTAATGCACCTCTACGCAAATGTGGTATACTTTCACTTACTACGCTTATTTCTAAGTTAGAAGTTCTTATAGCTCTATCTATAAGGATAGGTAGTATGCCAAATGTTTTACCCGCTGACGTTCCACCCTGTATTATCTTCTTACGTTTCTTAAGCTTAAGAAGTTTTTTAATTGCAGTTGTAACTACAAACATTAATCAATAATATTAAATAAAGGTTGTTCAGAGTTTAATGTAATGTCTTTTGTTTCTCTTGGTTTACCAGCATAGTAATGATAGAACATTTGTATAAACTTAAAATCTCCAGATTCTATTCCTTTTTTTAGAGCTGCATATGCTTGAGGTTCTAATGGTGTTAGTCTTTCAATTAACTTTACTTCTTCTGCTTTAGGCTTTCTACCTCCAGTTGTATGTCCTCCGTTATTTTTTCTTCCATCCATATTTGAAATATTTTGATATCAATCTTTTTTTATATAACAATATGTTTGTTATTTTGTTATTAGTAGGTCTTTAGCATTTTAACCATAGCATCTATTCTTACGTTTGCTATTATTAATTGTTCTTCTGGTATTTCTTTAATTATTTCTACTAAAGATTTATATTTACTTTCTATCCTAACATCTTTAAGCTTATCGTATTTAGTCTGTAATAATGAGTAATCTTGTTTTAGTATTTCATATCTAGACTCAACTGGTATATATTCATCTGTGTTTATTATTTTTTTGTATAAAGCTAAATACTCAGGGTTGTATAATTTAAAAGAAGGAAATACATTTTTAACTGCATGTAATACTGTTGCATGATTTAAGTTTAATGTGTCTCCTATCTCTTGTAAAGACAAATACGTTCTATCTCTACAGATTTTAAAGTATATAGCTCTAGCGTATACTAGTTTTCTTTTTCTACTTTTGTTTGATATGTCTATATCTAACTCAGTTTCTACTAAAACTTTTATCTCTTTTGTTGTCATCTATTTTATTTATATATTTTATTAATTCTATTGTAATTAAAAACTCTATATATTCTATGGCCAAATGTATACCGGCACATTCTAAATACATTTCTTTTTCTTCGTAATCAAATAAAATTATTTTTAGTTCTTTTATATCTGTACCTTTTTCATAATCATATACAGCAAGATTGTAAAATTCTCTTATTGTTTTGTTTTTAATCATATAGACAAAACCTGCTGTAATAAATTTTCTGGTTTAATATATGAAGAATTGTTATAATTAAAACTTTGTATTATATTATCAAGTATATATTGTTTTGTTTTTAATTTTTCTATATACGCGTATTCGTTTTTCAATTGTACTAAAACATAATAATCACATGTTAAATGCTTTAATATATCTTCACTTGAACAATTAAATGTATATGAATTTTTGCTAGTGGCTTTCACTTGGTATTTATACCCCTTTTCGTCCGCGTAGTCTATTTTATTATAGTCTCTATCAGCTTTTTGTTTAAACAAATGCTCATCATTAAAGTTTTTCTTAAACCAATGTTCAAAAACCTTTTCACCAATAGAACCAACAGATTCATTTTTTATATTATCTGGTATTTTTATTTTAGCTAAATATGTTCTCATTCTGTTCCTGAAATTATATCTTTTACGAAGTTATTATTTATCATTTTACCTTTTCTATTAGATATCTCAAGCCAAGCTGAATTTATTGCTTCTTCTATTTTAAAGCCTCCAAGTTCAGACAGTGAAGTTAATACAACTACTATATCGCCTACAGCATCTATCATTTCTAATTTGTCTTGTTTTAATATAGATTCTGCTAACTCTCCACATTCTTCTTGAAGTTTTATGTATTGTGTTTTTACATCTCCCTCGTCTAATATGCCTTTATTTTTAGCCCAATCTCTTATTTCGTTAAATTTCATGTTATTTTGTTTAAAATGTTATTGTATAAATGTAAGTTATGCGCGTGATGATAATAAGTACCTATTTGTAAATTTATCTTGCTAGCGATCATTTGTTGCAATGTTGAAAATTGATATTGATCATTGCAAAAGCCATACCAAATATCGTTAGAACGCATATAAACAGACATGTTAAGTTTGTTTTTTAATATTGTAAACTGAATTGCATACGTGCATGGTGTATCTTTTTTATAAGTTTCCCATTCTTTACCGTCATAAATACTTATTGTCGCTTGTCTAGTATTTTTGTTTTGTTTAAGCTTTGCAACTACTAAATCAATTTGTCCGTTTCTTTGCCATTGCCAACCATAATTTGATCTTACTTTTCTATCTGCGTCTGCCATGTTTTCCCATATAGATGGAATTTTACCGTATATTTCACCTAGCTTTTCTATACTAGGATCACCTGTTAAATACCAATCCCATTCGGCTATAGCATATTTTAAATTCCATTTTCTATCTTTATTTGTAATAAGATTTTGTTCTGGATTTTGCATTGTAAAACCTATATTAAATAAAGCTTTAGTATTATCAAAATTAATTCCTTCTGTAATTAATCTATTTAATTGATAATTATACGCTTCATTTGCATTTTTAAATAATGTTTTTAACATGTTTATTGTTTTTTTAATAATTCTTTTACAGATTCTAAATACAATAAAGCATCCATTAATTCTTCTTGAACATCTATAACAAATTTATTTAAATCTTTTACCTCTCCTTTTATTTCTTGCATCATAGTAGACCCATATTTTTCTTGGCCAATAATGCTTCGCTCATCAATTTTACTTATTACTTGTCTAACTATTTCATCTTTTGTTTTTATTTTCATTTTGTTCTTAGTTTTAAAAGGTTATAGCATTGTATATATTTTAACTTTGCTTTTGATTTGTATATTGTTTTAAATAATTCGTATGTTTTTTTAGTAAATTGATAATGTGTTGTGGAATCTTTAAACAATTTCTTTGCATATGCCTTTCCATAACCTTTACAGTAGTTTACATTATCAGCAGAATCACCAACAATCATTTGCTCATAAAAGTTATATAAAGCCTCGTAAGGACTTATATCTATTATCTCTTGGTGTTTGTAGTGATAGTTATACATAACGCAAGGTAGTTGCTTATAATCCTTGTCAAGTGATACTATTATCACGTTGTTGTGTCCTAACTTGTCTGTAAGTGTTTTCCAATACGTTGCAACTAAATCATCTGTTTCAATTCCATAAGAATTTTTAGTAGAATATATATTTGAAATATGCTCGTGCATCTTAAATAATAATTTAGGATGTTCTTGTTTTTTTCTGTTGGCCTTGTATTTAGGGTCAAGTAGTTTTCTAAAATTACCTTTACTATTATTAAAAGTAATTACTCTTTCTATTTCGTAGGTTTCCTCTAGCTTATTTATTATAGACATAAACACTTGATCAAACTTGCCTATGGCCTCATCTAGTATATCGTCAACACCGCAACAAGAAGAATAAACTAAACTATCAGCATCAAATAAAACAATCATATTCGTCCTCCTCTATTTCTTTAATTGCTATAATTTCTAAATCATCTATAATATGCTGTTCTAATATATCCATTATATCTTGGCCACCGCAAAAAACTTTATATATTGTAAAGTCCTCGTCCCCGCCTGGATACATGTAAGTTCTTTCCTCGCCTTCATAATGTTCTCCATGTAAAACTAAATCAATGTTTTCGTATTCTACTGTTATTTTTTTCATGTTGTTTTGCTTTTTGTAAATATACTAAACATTATTGTTAACTAAAAATTGTTATTCATCTTTATAATCTTTTGTTGCTTTAGTTAAAAACTGATCAACAACATCCGCTCTTTTATTTAGCTTTTCTATAGCTACATATAATATAGCTACGGTTTTTTCTAATACTTTAAATCTTTCTTTAGTTGTAAATTCTTTGCGTTTCATAAATTCATTAGTTCGTTAATTACTGTATTACCTCCTAACACTACAGCGCATGCTATAGCTGGTTTTTTCCCTCGTTTAGCGTATGCCATCGCGTAGGCGGAAGCGTTAATTCCACAGCCTACCTGTGTTCCAAAAATTTTAAAGTTCTGTCCAACAAACCACTCTGTATAAACCTGCGTATGTAAATGACCTTGAATTGTGCTTTGCATATCTGCTCTACATTTGCTTCTAGCAGTACCAGCTTCTCCGTGAATATACTGTACATCATCAATAACAATTCTATCTAAAAAATTCCAGTTAGGAACTTCTAAAACTTCTTTATATGCTTTAATCCATTTTTTAGGAACAGCGCTTGTTTGTGCTTTACGCATAATTAATCTGTCGTGATTGCCAATTGTAACATCAGCTTTTGGAAATGCTTTATACCATTTAGATATTTTGTTTATAGCTAACTCAAGCTCTTCCCCGCCAGCCATGCCATCCGCATCAGATTCATGGTAACTACTATAGTGGTTATCAATTACATCACCAATAAAAACTACTCTATTGCAATTGTACTTGGCATATGTTTTTTGGCAATGCTCTAAATAACCTTCTAAACAAAAAGGCTCATGAAGGTCTCCAATAACTAATACTCTGGTTTCTTTTTTTGTTAAATTTTCAAAAGCAATTTTTTTATTACCATTTAATCTTGGTCTAATTTCCATAAGTTTTATATAATGCGTTTAAATTATTAATAATATTTCGTATACAACTACCGCAAGAAGTTAATTGTTTTTTATCGCTAAAAACTCTATTGTAAATCTTTAATAATTCTTTTTGTTCGTTTGGCTTTACTCTACTGCGAGGGTTGTTAAACCATTCTGTTAAATAATTATATTCATTTTCTAAGAAACATTTAGGTTTTTTATATCTAAACATTTTATTCATAGCTATTTGTCGAGCATCACACCCGCAGTCTTCTCCAGCTAAAAATTTAACTGCTTTATCAATACCAGTTGCTTTAGTTATTTTTGCTATTGTATCACCAAGACCTTTAGATTCTTTGTTATAATTAGCCTTCCAGTTTTTATAGGCTTTAGTGCGTTTGTCTTTTGGTTCTTTCATATTTTATTATAATCTTCGTTTATAAAGTCTTCGTAATCTTCATTGAATTTATCGCGCATTATATTTTTACCTTTTTTTAAAGTATGGAATATATTTACTGGGCTAATTTTAGTTTCAGCAGCTAGGCCTCTTATACTAAATTCTGTATCTCTATATAATTCATAAATGTTTTTATCATACCAATACCATGAATCAAGTTCTTTATCCATTTTACTGCATAACCTTCCAAAAGCTTCTTCTTTTTCTAAATCATCATTAGAAGTAAACTTTTCAATATCTTTTTCAGGAATCTCTACAATGTCTTTATCTTTATAAAATTCTTCTATTTGTATTTTACGAATTTTATTTTTTTGATTTACATAACTTAAAAAAACTGATCTAATAACAAAGTACATGTAGCCCTTAGATATAACTCCATCTTTAAACATTTTATCTTCGCTAGAATATTGATGTAATTTTAGATAAGACTCTTGCACTATATCTTCTGAAAAACTTTTTGCACCTAATGTTTTAGCAATTTTTATCCATTCTTTATGATGTTTTGCTACTTTATTTAACCAATTTGCCATATTAAAAACTTACACCTTTTAAAGGATTATATAAATCTCCTACTATTTCAGGAAGACCTATGTTGTTAACTTTAAAGCTAAATGTTTCAAAGGCGTATCCTCTACTTCTTTTACATTTAACTGTTATCCAATCCTTGTTTACTGTGTTTGTTTCTAATTGTATCTGGGTTTCCGTTTTTTTCTCAAGTAAAGAACCAAGGTGACCTGTAGGTTTGTCGCTACCAAAATTACTATGTATTACTGTAATAATATGGCAATTAAAACGCTGCGACCATTCCATTAATTTTTGAGCAACCTCGTTACTTTGCTCAAGTGAATTAACATCTGAAACTAAATCAGCTATGCCATCAATAACTACTAGGCCTACTTTACCTTCTTCTATTTTTTCTTTTAAATAGTATTCTATAAAATCTATTCTATGCTTAAAGCTTATAGTTCTAAGGCCAAAAGTATGATAACATCCAACATCATCACCGCTATTCATATCTACAACTCTGCGAAACACTCGCTGAGCATGAAACTTTCCTTGCTCAGTATCAAAATGAATTAAACATTTGTTATCCCTATGGCCTTTTAAAGAACCTCCAAACTTGTTAGAGCCACCTAAATAAACAGAAGCTAACAAACTAATAAAAAAAGTTTTCATCGTTTTAGGTGGCGCTTGCACAAAACTAAAATTACCATATGTTCCTAAAGGAATTGGTAACACTTTTGAGCCTTTTAACGTTTGTATTGTAGTTTCACCCATGCTTAAAGCAACAGGTGGATATTCTACTATATCACTTGTATTAATTACACACTCTTCTTCTATGAGTTGCATGTACATTTTTGTTTCTTCTGTCATAAAAAAAGAGGGCTATTAATGCCCACTTATATTAAAATGGTAAATCTACACTGTTGTCATTTGGTTCTTCTTTAGGTTGATCAAGTGTTGCTCTAACACATGAACCGTCAGTCCAAACAACCTTACCATTTCCGATATATTGCTTTGGCTTTTTAGCTTCTCTTTCTTCTTTTGTTTGTGAATCAAAAGCAGATACGTTTTGGCCAAACTGATTAGTATCATCATTTACACTTACTGTAAAATTATAATAAACTCCTTTTTTTCCTTTTACAAATTTTTCTTTTGGAAGGTTTTCCACATTGATACTTAAATTTAATAATGAACTCATTTTTTATTTATTTAAATTAATTAATTTTTCTTTATTACTTTGTTTAAAATCTTCAGATTCGTCTTCTCCAAAAACACCTAACTCATAAAAGCCAGTTAGTTTAAGTACTGCTCTTGATAAGGCTCGTTTCTCTGCCATTTCAGCTACATACCAAGTTTGACAATTGCCTTTTCTTGTTGATTTAATATCATCCACAAGTAATTCAATATTTTTGCCATCTTCATTTTTCTCAAATACTTTTTTCTTTATTATTTCTTGGTCAGTAGTTGTTACTAATGCAGAACCAAATGTTTCTATTATTGTGTTTGGTTTTGTACTAATATAAGCGTTTGCTTTAAAAACTGCAAAGTTAGCTTCGCACTTTATAACATCATAAGTAATATTAATGTTTTCTTTAGCTTGTATTTTTTCAATACCTTTTCGTGTAATAATTACATAATGTTGATGCTTATATACATCTTCTTTTGTAAGCTCATATTTTTTGTAAAGTTCTACTAGTTTTTCTCTGTTCATTTGTTTTTGTTTTGCATTATTAACATTGTTGTTTGTATTCCTAAAAGTATTCCAAGTAATAAATATACTATTTCTATTTTTTCCATTTTGTTTTGTTTTTAAATTCATAGAATTCATTAGTTTGATTTCTATATTCTTGTTTAATGTCGCTGTTATCTTTTAATAATTCCCTATTATCTATTTGTAAAGTGTTGGTATAAAAATACATTTCTTTTAAAGCTCTTTGGCAATTATCAACCATTTTGTTTTCTGGGTATTTAATACCTAAATGTATAAAATATTGTGCTAATATTTGAAAGTTGTTTTCGTAGTTTGTTTTATCCATTTAATATTTCTTTTTTTACAATGTCTTTATATGCAACTGGGCAATCTTCTTCGCATAATTCAAATATAAAAGTTTCTAAATTAAGTATTTTTTTATTTGCTTTTGCTACTTCTTTTTGTAAAGTATCTATTTGCATGTTTTTAAATGAGTGTAAGTCTGTTATCATAAGTTACTAAAATTATTTATTTCTACTAATTTCCCGGAATCATCTTTGTGTAATAAAATACATTTATTAAATAAAGCATATTTATAAGCTTTAAAATAATCATCAGTAGGGTTTGCCCTGTCTCCGTCTTGTGTTATTATTATATATTTCATAGTTTTAATTTACTAATAATATAATACAGCTTTTCCTATTCTATACTTAGGCATTACTATTTTACCTTTAAAATCATTAGGCAGTTTGTTTACTTCATAATAATAAGATATATCATTTGTAATATTAACATAAGGGGTTTTATTACATATCTTTAACCCTTTTGAATACATTAGTAAATACTCAGGTACAAGTTTAATAATATCTTTAGTCCCTTTTAGTTCTTGTTTTGTCCATTGTTTTAAATAATCTTTTGTTGTCATTTTTTGTTTTGTTTTCGTTTGTTATGTAAATATAATAAATATTATTTAATTAACAACTATGTTTATAAGATATTTTATAAAAAAAAAAGAGGCTAACCGAAGTCAACCTCTTAAAAAACAAAACAAAACAAGGATTATTTTAAGTTAGTTAGTAATTTATTATAATATTCTATTAGTGTTATTAATTCGTTATCGCTGAATTTTGTTATTTGTCTACTTTTAATTTGTAGTTTTTCAGCTATTCCTTTTTCATAAACATTTTCTAAATATAAACCGTATTTATATTGCTCTCCGTATCTCATTACATTACAACTGTAGCATTGCACTTGTACATTAGTCTCGTCCCAACGCGTAGAATAATGCTTCCTACTCATGAAATGCCCAGCCTGTAATTTTTTATAATGTGATTTCGTGCCACATGTTACGCATTCCGCTATTTCATTAACAGCAAATCTACGTCTTATGTATTGACTAAATACTGTATCAAGTTTTTTAACAATTGTTTTTCTTGATGGTTTTTTAGGCATTATACTATTTCGTTGTCTATTTGCTGTATTAAGTACCGTAAATCTTCTTTAGTGAATTTACCTTCTATGCTTTCTTTATAAGTTGATAGCCTTAATTGGTAGTATTCACTTTGATCTTCATTACGAGTAATGTTTACTTCAATATTCATAATGTAAAAGTATACAATTATATAATATTAATAAAATAAAGTTGTTTTGGTATTTGTTAATAAAATTATTTACTATTCAAAATAAAAAGTAATAACTTTGAAATTTTTAATTAATTAAGCTTTTAAATAAATATTATTATATATATAACAAATTATAAATATAAAGATATATGAAGAATATTCAATTTTTTTTTACTTAATTGATTTGAATTTTTCAACTCCTCTTGAACCAAAGTAAGCTACGTAAACAGTTATTAAAAGTGATTTAAGTAAATCAACCCAGCTAGAATTTACGCCAAATTCAATATTAAAAGAATCTAATAATATTAAACAAATCATTGAAACAGTTAAAAAAATTAAAGTCATTGGTCGTGTATTTTTACTTAACCAACTATCGCTTTTCATATCGCTGCTCCAACGCTTAGATACTTCTTGCATTTCAATTATATCTATTTCTAATAGTTTTAAAGCCTTTTCTTTATCTTCTGGCGGTAATGTATCATCTTTATCTATTAGGCCTTTAACTATACCCAATACGCCTTGAGAAGGCAATATATCACCTAAAGTATTTATAATACCAGAACCATTGTTTTGTAAAAACATTCCTACTTTAGTATCTTTAAATAATTTTTTAGCCATTCCATCTAGCTTTAGTTCCTCTTATATCGTAATGCACAAAAGAACTATATAGACCAAGACCACCTTGTAACATGTCCCCGTTTTCTATTAGCCTTTCTATAGTATTGTGAACTTCTAAAGGGGTCATTCCTTTTACTACAACATCGGATGCTCTTCCCATTATATGTTGAGAGTTTGAAACTCCTCCAATAGAAGCATTATATTCTTCAGACCTATATGCTGAATTTATATGAATTGGTTTTTTTAATTCATCCCTTAATACCTGTAATTGATTAGCAACCTTTACCATATTATGATAAACATTTATAGGCATTTCACAGCCATCATTACAATCAAATTCTTCTTTAGTAAAGTTCTTTGTCATCTATTAAATTTTAAAGTTAATACCAGCTTTAATTGTTTTTAGCTCTCTGCTCCAATATCTTTGATTAGTTATCTCTGCAAACAGTCCAAGCTTTTTGTTAAGTCTAACACCAAACACTCCACCAAAAGAATAGTCTAACCAATTATTATCTCCTATAAAGTTTCCGTAAGAATATTTTTCATCTCCTTTTTGTAGTTTGTGATGAGGTAATATATTTCCGTAAGCGTGTACCCAGAAGTTCTTTCTGTAATGGTAAAAATCTAAACCTATTACACTTGATAAGTCTGCAAAGTCTCCTATTAGTGCTAACTGTTCAGCATTATATTGGTTTACTAATTGTCCGTATATGTTGTTTCTATAGTCTAAATCAGAGTTGCTTATTAATTCTCCATCATCATTATACCAGAAATAATTATAACCAGTTTCTCCAGTAATTACGTTAGTCCACTCATAAGGAACGTCTGTATGACCATAGTTATAGCTTAAATTCCACCAAGCGTTCTCCTCTAAATACTTTTGTATTGGGTTATAACCATAAGCTTTGTCATACGTTCTGTACATTGCACCAACACTTAAAGATAGTTTCTTTCCTATTGGTATTCTAAAGCGTAAATCAGCAGATTTATAATCTATATCTACTAACTCGTTTTTGTTGTATTCTACCTTTACAAGCCACCATTTAGCTAAATAGCGTATAAATAACTGTTTATTTTGAAACTCTTTGCCTTGTTGTCTACCATCTTGAAATTCAATTAAGTATTCTAAACCTTTTACGTTTCCTATATTAGA
>Ga0208814_1000350_pt1 | contig 30743 bp, 25 predicted proteins | sample MalvirAntarct_55_FD_184253 | JGI IMG/M metagenome (GOLD analysis project Ga0208814, IMG submission 184253) | Marine viral communities from the Global Malaspina Expedition - Malaspina viral metaG Antarct_55 (SPAdes) (version 2) | ecosystem: Environmental > Aquatic > Marine > Oceanic | place...
CCTGGTCGCTCAATGAATCGTTCAAGGCATCGTGCCTTGCATGGGCTCGAAAATGGTCCATCAGTTTGTAACGCGCTATCGCCTGTACCCAGGCGGTCACCGGTTGCTCGCGGCGATAGGTATGCCGCGCGTTGTGCACCGCCAGCAGGGCCTCCTGCAACAGGTCTTCAACCTCCGGCGATTGCAGTCGGCGCCTGAGGAAGCTGCGCAGATGCGCGCCGAGCAGCGTCAAGAATCGCCGATAGGCCTCATCGTCGCCGTCCAGCTCCAGAAGTAGCAGCTGTTGCAGATGGGCTTCGCGTGCCTTGAGCGCCTCATGACTGGTAGTTCGTTGCATCGGTCGCTCTGGTTACACGGAAGGAAAAAAACGATGCTGTGCGTCCGTTGCATCCACCCACGGCAGGGTGGCGGCGCGCCGCTACGGTAGGACGAGATGGAAGAAATCTCAAAAATAAATTTGTTGCTCCCGCTGTAACCGAGCGACCGAACAGGGCGAATTACTGGTCGAGACTGCCAGTAAACCACTGTCAGCAACACTGCCTGGAGAAACATCAAATGAATAATCTCGCCCTTGCTGCAGCAGCTGTTGCCCTTGCATCCATCGCCGCCGGCGCCACGGCTGCTGAAAAAACCGAAGGCGCCATGGAGAAATGCTATGGCGTCGCGCTCGCCGGCCAAAACGATTGCAAAGCCGGCGCCGGCACCAGCTGCGCCGGCAGCTCGAAAGTGGATTACCAGGGCAATGCCTGGAAGAAAGTACCGGCCGGTACTTGCACTGAAATCAAGACGCCCGAAGGCATGGGCTCGCTGACGCCGATCGAGTCCTGACAGGAGCCGCCGCATGAGCATGTCAGTTCTGGGGGCTGGTCTCGGCTTGAAGCCCGAGCATTACGAGCCGGCGTACGACTGTGCCGCGCCGGGCCTCTGGTTCGAAGTGCACCCGGAAAACTACATGCTCGGCGGCGGCCCCCGTCTGGCCTGGCTGGACGCCATCGGCGAGCGTCATCCGCTTTCGTTGCATGGCGTATCGCTGTCACTGGCTGCCGATTGCCCGCCGGACGAATCCCATCTGCAAGGCCTCAGATCATTGATCGAGCGGGTTCGGCCTGCACTGGTTTCCGAACACCTGGCCTGGTCTGCCTGGCGAGGTCAGTACAACCCCGACCTGTTGCCTTTTCCGCGAACCGAGGCGGCTCTGGCTCGAATCGTCGATAACGTCCAGCGCACCCAGGAGGTGCTGGGTCGGCAGATCGCAGTGGAAAACCCCAGCCACTACCTGCGCCTCGAGGGGCATGAGGGGGATGAGATCGAGTTTCTGGCTGAGCTGGCGCGTCGCAGCGGCTGCGGCCTGTTATTAGACGTCAATAACGTACACGTCAGTGCTCACAATCTCGGCTTTGATGCTGCTGCATATATCGATCGTTTTCCCGCTGAAGCCGTACTGGAGGTGCATCTGGCCGGGCATAGGCAGGACAGCTCCGCGCATTCAGGACTGTTGATCGATTCGCACGACGCGCCGATAGCGGCCGCCGTCTGGTCGCTCTATGACCGATTGATCGAGCGTATCGGCACACGACCCACATTGATCGAACGTGATGACCAGCTGCCCACCTTCGCCGAGCTGCTGATCGAGCGCGACCATGCGCAGCGGCTGCTTGAGAAAAGGGGGCGACATGACGCTCACGCTCGCTGATTTTCAGGATGGCTTGGCTGAAGCGCTATGGACCGACGAACCCATGGGCCCTGGTCCTTCTGCTGCCAATCCCCCCACTGAGTGGCTGGCGAGGCTGGCGGCGCAACCAGGGTTCGCGGTCTACCGCAACACCGTGCTGAAGGGGTGCGTCGATGCGCTGCGGGCGAACTTCCCGACGGTCGAGCGACTGGTGGGTGCCGAATGGATGAGTGCAGCAGCGCGCGTATTTGCACAGCAGTTCCCTCCGACCCAACCGCAGTTGATCCGCTATGGCGAGGGCTTTGCAGACTTTCTTGAGCGTTTCGAACCAGCCCGCGACTTACCGTACCTCGCCGAGATCGCGCGCCTCGATCGCCTGTGGCTTTTAGCCTTTGCCGCGCCGGAACACCCCCGCCTTGAACTGCATACGCTGAGTTCGATGGCGCCGGCGCAACTCGCCGAACTGCGTCTGCGACCCAGCACAGCGGCGCACTGGCGCTGGTCCGTTGTGCCGGCCTTCACACTGTGGCGTTGCAACCGCGAAGGCGCCGAGCTGCCCGATCCGCTGCGCTGGCAAGGCGAGGGCACGTTGCTCTGCCGGCGAGACAACCGGGTGGTCTGGCAGCCCTTGAGTCTTGGCGGTTGCGCCTTTCTCGACGCCTGCGCCGCTGGCCATACCCTTGCCAGCGCCTCGGATCTCGCGCTCGAGTCCCAGCCGGCGCTGGATTTCAGTGCATTGCTGGCGGGTCTGTTTGCTGCCCAGGTCTTCGCCGCCGAGTGATCACCCACTGGAGTAACCGACATGCACACCTCGCACAGGACCACAGCCAGCCCGACATCGAGCCCGTTGCAGCACTGGAATCGACTCGCCTTATGGCTGCAACACCATGTCAGCGACTCGATGTTGAGTCTGGTGGCGCGCCTGGCTATCGCCGCGGTGTTCTTCTATTCCGGGCGAACCAAGGTCAGCGGATTTCTCACGATCAAACCCAGCACCTTCAACCTGTTTGAAACCGAGTACGCGCTTCCGCTGTTGTCGCCTCAGCTGGCAGCGCATCTGGCTACCTATGCCGAGCATCTGTTCCCGCTTCTGCTGGTCATCGGGCTCTTTACGCGGCTATCAGCCTTGGCCCTTCTGGGCATGACGCTGGTGATCCAGCTCTTCGTATACCCCGATGCCTGGCCCACACACCTGACCTGGATCGGGTTGATGCTGCTTGTTATTGGACGCGGTGCCGGGCATTGGTCCGCAGACCGGATGTTGGGCATTCGCTGAGCCGGCGTGGTTGAACGGTCGCGTTAATGTTGCAGGCTAAACTCAACGCTGCCGGTGCAGTCCAAGCGGCTGTCTCCAAACCGGAGTCGCCGCGCCTTTCTGCGCATCAATAAACGGAGATTCGATGGCCTCTATCGACTTGCTGATCAGCGACTGTGACGGCGTCATTGTCGACAGCGAAATCATCAGCCACCGCGTGCTGTTCGAGGCGTTGAGCCTGCATGTTCCGGCCGAGCAACTGCACGCCGCTTTGGAAGGCACGTTCGGTCTGACCGTCCCGAGCATCATCGATCTGATCGAAAAACGCTTCGACCTGACCATGCCGGAAACTTTCGATGCCGATCTACGCCGGCAGAGCGAGAAGGTCGTGGCGGAAGAAGTTCAGGCGATCCCTGGCGTGCGCGAAGCGCTGCTGGCCATCAAGCTTCCATTGGCGGTGGCCTCCAACAGCCGTTTGCACAACGTTCAAGCATCGCTGCTGCGGGCCGGGCTGACCGAGCGGGTCGCCGGTAATATCTTTTGCGCCGAGATGGTCCGCTCGCCCAAGCCGGCGCCCGACGTCTACCTGCTGGCGGCCGAACGCATGGGCGTCGCGCCCGGCCATTGTCTGGTCGTCGAAGACAGCCCGACCGGCGTGCTGGCGGCGCGAACAGCCGGGATGCAGGTAATTGGCTTCACCGGTGCCAGCCACATCCCCGCCGGGCATGACCACGCGCTGCGGGAATTAGGCGTGGCCGCCGTGATCAATGACATGCGTGACCTGCCAGCGGCGGTCGAGGCACTGGCCCGCTAAGCACTGGCGAACGCGACGGCGTGAAGAAACCGGCGAGCCTGCGCAACGGTCGTTCAGCGCGCTTGTCTGTACTGAAACGGACTTAGTGTGAGTACCCCATGGTCGAGCGTTGGAAGTGGTTTTTAATCCGCATCAGTAAGCGACCCTGGTTCCGGGCCAGCTTGTATTCTGTGTTGGGAATAGCGACTGCGTTGGTGGCGCTGGTGGTGGCTCCTTACATCCCGGATGATCTATCAACGAAGATCGGCTCCGATGCCGTCGACAACATCCTCGGTGTCCTGGCGTCCAGCATGCTCGCGGTCACCACCTTTTCCCTGAGCATCATGGTGGCGGCCTACGGCTCAGCGACAAACAATGTCACGCCCCGTGCCATTTCTCTGCTGGTAGAAGACCCCACCACGCAGAACACGCTCTCCACCTTTATTGGTTCATTCATTTTCAGTCTGGTCGGCATCATCGCGTTGAGCACTGGCCTATATGGTGATAACGGCCGCGTGGTGCTGTTCGCGGCGACGATCATTGTGGTCATGCTGGTGCTTTACGCGTTGTTGCGCTGGATCGATCAGTTGTCAGGGCTCGGCCGGGTTGCCGAAACGACGGCCAGAGTCGAGAAGGCCGCCACCCAGGCGTTGTGCCAGCGGATGGAGCAGCCTTTTCTGGGCGGCCGCCCGCTGGAAGTCGATCCCAAAGCCCTGCCGGGTGCACGCCCCTTGTACCCCAAGAAGATCGGCTTCGTGCAACACATCGATATGCCCGCCCTGGGCGAACTGACCCAGGCGGAGGATCGCGCGGTTTATATATGCATACTTCCGGGGATCTTCGTGGAGCCATCGCAGCCAATCGCCTGGTCGGTGGGGATCGGTGAAGACTGCGACGACGCGTTGCGTGATGCTTTTGTCATCGGCGCGCAGCGAACCTTCGACCGAGACCCACGCTACGGCATTATCGTCATGGCAGAGGTCGCCTCGCGTGCGCTGTCGCCTGCCATGAACGACCAGGGCACCGCAGTCGATGTGATTGGCCGAGGCGTTCGCGTACTGTCGCACCTGTCCAGGCCCACCCCGCCGGAAGACCCTAAGTTCGACCGGGTATTCGCGCCGGGACTGAGCGTAGCGGACATGCTCGACGATTTCTTCACGCCCATTGCGCGTGACGGTGCGGCGGTGGTCGAAGTGGGCATTCGATTGCAGCAGGCATTGGCATCGCTCGGGCGCCTTGGCGACGCGGCTATCACACTCGCAGCGAACCATCACGCCCATTCGGCGCTCAAACGCGCGGAGGCAGGGCTGTCGTTGCCAGATGACTATCAGCGGGTACGCCAGGCAGCACAGGAGATAGGGCTGCTCGACGTTTCGGGCTAGCAGGGTCAGCCGACCCTAGGTGTTGTGGCTCCGCTGGACGTTGTTTGTAAAACCTTACTTTTCCTTTACGCCCGCTACACACCAAGCTGACTGTCTTACGCGTACAGTCTGGTTCAGGCTGACGGAACAGCCAGCTCCTTTGGGTGGGTTTGCCGCAACCCGGCTGTCAGCTTAGAGTCAGCCATTGTGCATGCGGCAACCCGCTGCTTTTTTTGACCAGGATCGGCTGTGGCGCGAGACCGGTCGTTTTCAACCCCATTTTTTCATCGTGGAGAGACCCGTCACTATGATTCTTCGTAGAAACTTCCTGGCTGCCGTGGCCGGCGTAGCGCTGTTTGGACAGACGCTCATGGCCCACGCTGACCTGCCGGACTTCACACCTCTGGTGGAGGATGCTTCGCCCGCGGTGGTGAACATCAGCACCAAGCAGAAACAACCGATGCGCGGCAACGCGCAGGCACAAATGCCTGATCTTGAGGGCATCCCGCCTATGTTCCGCGAGTTTTTCGAACGTGGAATGCCTCAGCAACCCGAGCGTCGCCGTGAAGCTCAGTCGCTGGGTTCGGGCTTCATCATTTCCGAAGACGGCTATGTTCTGACCAACAACCACGTTGTCGCCGACGCGGACGAGATCATGGTGCGCCTGCCGGATCGCAGCGAGATGCAAGCCAAGCTGGTGGGTGCTGACCCGCGCAGCGACGTGGCCTTGCTGAAAATCGAAGGTGACGGCCTGCCGACCGTCAAGATTGGCAGCTCCGAAGAGTTGAAAGCAGGGGAGTGGGTGGTCGCGATTGGCTCGCCCTTCGGTTTCGACCATACGGTGACTGCAGGCGTGGTCAGCGCCAAAGGTCGCAGCCTGCCGAACGAGAGCTACGTGCCTTTCATCCAGACCGACGTGGCAATCAACCCAGGTAACTCCGGCGGCCCGCTGTTCAACCTTGAAGGCGAAGTCGTAGGCATCAACTCGCAGATCTTTACCCGCTCCGGTGGTTTCATGGGGCTGTCGTTTGCCATCCCGATCGACGTTGCCATGGACGTGGCCAACCAGCTGCGTGAAGACGGCAAGGTCAGCCGCGGTTGGCTTGGCGTAGTCATCCAGGAAGTGAACAAGGACCTGGCCGAATCGTTCGGGCTTGATCGTCCTGCTGGTGCGTTGGTGGCCCAGGTGATGGATGGTGGTCCGGCAGCCAAGGGTGGTCTGAAGGTTGGCGACGTGATTCTTAGCGTCAATGGCAACTCGATCGACATGTCTGGCGACCTGCCACATTTGGTTGGCGCAATGAAGCCGGGTAGCAAGGCCAAGCTCGAAGTGGTGCGTGATGGCAAGCGTCAGACGCTGAACATCGAAATTGGCGCGCTGCCGGAAGACGGTGACGTCGTCGCTTCGGCCGATGGCTCGGGCGCCAACACGCAGAGCGCCAATCGCCTCGGCGTTTCGGTAGCCGAACTGACCGATGCGCAGCGTCAGGCGCTGGAGATCTCCGGCGGCGTGGTGATCCGCGACATCAGCCAGGGCCCGGCAGCGATGATCGGCCTGCGCCCGGGTGACGTCATTACTCACCTGAACAACGAAGCGATCGATTCGGTCAAGCAGTTCACCAAGGTGGTCAAGGATCTGCCGAAGAACCGCTCTGTTTCGATGCGGGTACTGCGTGAAGGTCGCGCCAGTTTCATCACCTTCAAGCTGCCCAAGTAAGCGGTCATCAAGCAAGACCAGAAGGCCCGCCATGTGCGGGCCTTCTTGCGTCAAAGAGGGATATCAGGGAGTGCAAGGCCAGGCTTCGCGGCGTTGGTCGCGAACTCCCCGGCCCGGTAGTGGCTCCATATGGTTTGAACCACGCTCTGGAGGTTTCCATGAATCCGTCCCTGACGCTGGGATTATTGCTAGTACCTGCGGTGGCCATGGCCGAGCCGCTGCATCTTGAACGTGAGCTGAATGACTTGCGTGTCGATGTCGAGGTCAGTGAGCTGGAGACAGATCCCGGCCCCGGAATCGAGTCCGGGCTGGTTCAGGTTCTGATCACCAATCACGAGCGCTTCAAAGTAGCGTGCCAGCTCCATCCCGGAGAAACCGAAGCCTCGCCTGGCCTGGATAGTACGCCCATCACCATCATCGCGCCGGAAGGGCGCCGAGCGCTCACGATGAGCGGCGAATACGGTGATTCAACATTGAATGCCTTGCTGACCTGCATCCGAGACGAATGACGTCGGGCACTCCGGCTGGGGTACTGCATGCCAGGGCACGCCCAGGGGGTAGATGGAACCTGTTTGGCACCCGGGCATTCCAATTAAATGCACGCCATCTACCGATCGCTTAAGCTAGCGCGCTGCGCGCCACGCTGTACCCGTTTCGGCAGAATATTTCGCGGCTGATCCGTCTGGGCGTCAAAGGACACGATATTTTGAATCACGCACCGGGAGCCAAATCGGGACGGTCGGTACCGTTGCGCAGCCGTCTGTTGACCATCGCATTGGCGGGAATTCTGCCGCTGGCCCTGGTCGCAGGGCTGGGTATGCTCTCGATCGTCTCCGAACAGACAGAGCTGGCCAAGCAGCGCAGCCTTGAAGCGACTCGCCTTGCCGCGACCGCCGTGGAAGTAGAGCTGAGCCGGTCGCTCAACGTGCTCCAGGCACTGTCGCAGTCGCCCTTACTGGATAACGGCGATATTGATGGCTTCGCCGATATGGTTCGCCGCGTGTTGCCCTCGGTCCCCAGCTGGTATGCCTTGCTAATCCTGAGTCCGGAAGGGGAGGTGCTAAGGCGGGTATCGCTGCACAATCCTCCAGCTTCCAGAACTATGGCCGAGCCGCGCAGCTTTACCGAGCTGATTCGAACGGGCAAACCGCAGGTCGGGAGCATGAGCCGGGGACCCGGCGGTATCTGGGGTGTCCCTCTGCGTGTACCGGTCCAGCAAGGCGATGTGGTTCAGTACGTGTTGACCGCGGTGCTCAAGCCGCAAGCTGTGGCTGATGTGATTGCAAACCGCAGGCTGCCGACCGGTTGGGTCAACACCGTGCTGGATTCGAACGGAACGCGTATCGCGCGATCGCTCCATCACGAGCAGACGCTGGGCATGCCGGCTTCGGCTACGCTAGCGGCCATGCTGCAGGATAATTCCAGCGAAGAGGGCATCGGCCTCTCTACGACCATGGAAGGCAATTCGGTCTATACCTCGTTCGTGAGATTGCGGCCGTCCGGCTGGGTGGTGGCGACCGGGGTGCCCACCGAGGCTGTCGAAGCCGGGGCGACGCGGGCCTACACGCTTTACGGTGGCGGACTTCTGCTGTCGCTGGTGTTTGCGGTGGCCGCAGCACTGTTCGCAACTCGGCGAATCAACGTCCCGATGAGGCATTTGCGGCGCGCGGCTCAGGCTATCGGCCAGGGGCAGGCATTTCAGGCGCCCAAGAGCGAGATCGAAGAAATCCGCGAAGTCGGGCGCGCGCTGGAAAGTGCTGCGCAGGCGCGTCTGTCGAGCGAGGCCGAGCGTGACAACATGCTTTCCCGGCTGGAGCTGGCGCAGCAGAACCTGACGCAGCAGGTCAGCGACCTGGAGTTGCTACAGGATCTGAGTAATCGCCTGCTGCAGATGCCCGCGCTCGACGATCAGTTGCAGGCCATTCTCGATGCGCTTTGCACTCTTCACGGCGCCTCACACGGGCTAGTGATGCTCAGCGATGGCTCGTCGCCGCTGCGCATCCATGCTTCGACGGGGTTTTCTGATGACTCGCTGACATTCATGGATAACCTTGAGCCCGGCTCAAGTCCCTGTGGCATGGCGGTAAAGGATGGGACACGCGTGACCCTGGCCAGTACTGAGACCGAGCCACGCTTCGGCGATCTGGTAGCCATTTCGCGCAGCGAAGACTTCCGCTCGGTGCATAGCACACCCATTCGGCACAGCGACAACAGTGTGCTCGGAACGATCACGGTGCACGGCCCAGTTCCTCGGCTACCCACCGCACGGGAGATTCGTCTGGCTGACCTCGCGGCCGGGATCGCCGCGGTGTTCATTGACCGGGCGCGGGCGCAGACCAAGGCAGGCATGTTCGAGCAGCGCCTGCAGGTCGCGCTCAACTCCTCCACCGTGCCCTTCGCAATCCTGTATCCCCAGCGGAACCCGGCGGGCGAGGTGGATGATTTCCGCTTCGACTTCATCAACCTCACTGGCGCGACCAGCTTGCGCGGAACAGTCGCCGAACTGACTGGGCGGCGGCTACGCGAGGTGCTTGGTGATGCTGCGAATCCGCAAGCCTTGGAAACCTTGCTGGAGGTGGCACGGTTTCAGCAACCGTGCGATCTGGAACTCCGTAGCACGGCGTTCGAAAACGAGCGCTGGGTGCGGGTGATCGCGACGCCGTTCGATCAGCGCCTGGCCGTGTGGTTCGCTGACGTATCCCAGGCCAAGCGGCATGAGCAGGAGATCCGTGAATCTGCGCAGCGCAAGGATGAATTCCTTGCGACCTTGGCCCATGAGCTGCGCAACCCACTGGCGCCGATTCGCCTGGCTGCCGGGATTTTCGGTTCAGCAGCGGCAAGCGATGCGCAGAAGATCCGCAGCCAGCAGATCATCGAACGCCAGGTACGGCACATGGCGCTGCTGCTCGACGACCTGTTCGACATTTCCCGTATCACGCTTGGCAAGCTGGCCCTGCGAAAGGAGCAGCTGGATCTGCGGAATGTCATCGAGGCGGCTGTCGAGACGGCCCGAGAGAAGATTGAAGCGAAGCAACATGAGCTGATAGTGACGCTGCCGGCCACGCCCATCCTACTGGACGCCGATCCGCTTCGTCTCGAGCAGATTCTGACCAACCTGCTCAACAATGCCGCGAAATTCACCCCCAATGGTGGTTGCATTCGCATCACGGCAGCTCGGGACGGCGAAACCGCCAAGGTCTCGGTCATTGATAACGGGGTGGGTATTGCGCGTGAAAATCTCAGGTTGATATTCGAACGGTTCGCTCAGGTGCCCGTCGCCGGATCGCACATCAACTCCGGCCTCGGCATCGGCTTGGCATTGGCCAAAGGCTTGGCGAAGCTGCACGGAGCAGACCTTCGGGTGCGCAGCGAAGGGCTGGGTCACGGCTCGGAGTTCATCCTGACCCTGCCGGTGCTGCCTGCCAGTAGCATAGGCACGGACGATGACGTCAGCGAAAGCATCACCCTGAACAAAAGGCTCGTTCTTGTCGCGGACGACAACCGGGACATTGCCGAGACCATGGCCGAGATCTTGCGGCTGGAAGGGCACGAGGTGCACCTAGCGTTTGATGGCATCGAAGCCTTCGAGCGTTACCTGCAGCTCAAACCGGAGGTGGTTGTGCTGGACATTGGCATGCCCGGCCAGCGGGGTGACGAAGTGGCACGGGCGATCCGTGCTCATCCAAACGGCGCCAGCGTGCGATTGATCGCCATCACCGGGTGGGGCCAGCCGAGCGATCGTGAGCAGGCTCTAGCCGCAGGCTTCGATATTCATATGACCAAGCCAGTCGACCTGCGTCGGTTGATCGCCGTAGTCGGCGGTTGAGGTTAGGCGATGTTGGGGCAGGGCTAGCTTCTGTCTCGCTACTGCGCTAGAAAAGCGCATCCGCTTGCGACTCGCACTGATATTGAGCTGTGGCGGTGCAGTATCAGGGCCTTGCAAAGGGCTGACTGCAGCCGAGGCGTGCGAGTGCTGAGTGGCGCGCATTGTGCTAGTGACAAGACTGCCGTGAGCACGTGTTCATGGCATTGAAGTGATATCGGGAGAGACTGCAGCGGTTTGGCCGTGTGCAGCGCCGAAGGAGCAACCGCCCCGGAAACTCTCAGGCAAAAGGACCGTTATCACGGGTGAACTCTGAAGAGCCGTCGGGCCATCGTCGCCCGTCGCACCGAAGGAGCAAGCGAGCGGTGCTCGTGAAACTCTCAGGTCCAGAACAGAGGGGGCGCCTGATCCGCATAGTGTGGACGGGCTCTGAGCCCTTGACGTTCTGGAGCTGTAAGCATGAAAACGATCGCTGTCATTGGTGGCGGTATCACCGGCATCACTACGGCCTACGCGCTGGCCAAGCGCGGTTTCGCCGTCACGCTGTTGGAAAAGCATCGCTACGCGGCGATGGAAACCTCGTTCGCCAACGGCGGCCAATTGTCCGCCTCCAACGCCGAGGTCTGGAATCACTGGTCAACCATCCTCAAGGGCATCAAGTGGATGCTCAAGAGCGACGCGCCTCTGCTGGTCAACCCCAAACCGAGCTGGCACAAGCTGTCCTGGTTCGCCGAGTTCATCGGCTCTATTCCGCAATACCGCCAGAACACCATCGAAACGGCTCGCATGGCTATTGCCGCTCGCGAGCACCTGTTCGCCTGGGCCGAGGAAGAGGGCATCGATTTCGACCTGAAAAAGGCCGGCATCCTGCACATCTACCGTGACAAGGCCGGCTACGACCATGCCGGCCAGGTATCCAGCTTATTGGCGCAAGGCGGGCTACCGCGGCGTAGCGTGACACCCGACGAGATGCGGGCTATCGAGCCAACGCTGGCAGGGAAATACTACGGTGGCTATTACACCGAGTGCGATTCCACTGGCGACATTCACATGTTCACCAACGGCCTCGCAGCCGCGGCCATACGCTTGGGTGTCGAATGCCGTTACGGTCAGGAAGTGAAAGGCGTGTCGACTAACGGCAGCCAAGCAAGGGTGACGCTCGCTACACCGGGTAGAGACGAAACCGAAATCTTCGATGGCGTGGTGATCTGTGCCGGAACCGCCAGCCGCGCGCTGGCTGCGCAACTCGGCGATCGGGTGAACATTTACCCGGTCAAGGGCTATTCGATCACGGTGAACCTCAACGACGAGACCAGTCGCGCCTCGGCGCCTACCGTTAGCTTGCTGGACGACGAAACCAAGCTGGTCACCAGTCGCCTGGGCGACAGCCGCCTGCGGGTAGCCGGCACCGCCGAGTTCAACGGCTATAACCGTGACATTCGCGCGGATCGGATCCGTCCGCTGGTGGAGTGGGTAGCCGAGTGTTTCCCAGGGGTCAGTACCCAGAGTGTGGTCCCCTGGGCCGGCCTTCGACCGATGATGCCGAACATGATGCCCAAGGTCGGCCGCGGCAGTTCACCCTGTGTGTTCTACAACACCGGTCATGGCCACCTGGGCTGGACGCTGTGCGCCATCACCGCCGACATGCTGGGAGACGTGGTCAGCGATTCGATGGGCAGCTCCTCATCGACGACCGCGGCTAGCGGCCAGCCCGCCCACGCCTGAAGCGTATGACGGCTGTTGCGCTGGCTGCAGCCGTCATCGGTGCGAGTAGCGTCTGCTTGTGGAGCGGCTGCGGAACAGGCTGCTCTCTATTCAACCCTGCAGTGAGCGGCTGTGCTCAGTCGTCACGGGTCAGCACTTCCAACAGCTCGATCTCGAACAGCAGGTTCGAGTTCGGCGCGATGTGTTCACCTACCTGCCGTTCGCCGTAGGCGAGGTGGGCGGGGACGAAAAGTCTGCGTTTGCCGCCGACTTTCATGCCTATCAACCCCTGGTCCCAGCCCTTGATCACCCGGCCGGTGCCGATCACGCACTGGAACGGCTTGCCGCGATCATAGGACGAGTCGAAGACGCGGCCGTCTTCGAGTTGGCCGTGGTACTGCGTGGTGATCAGGGCGCCTTTGACCACGGCCTTGCCGTCGCCAAGCTGGATGTCTTCGATCCGAAGTTCGTTGCTCATCGTGTCTCTCGTGATGTCTTGTTGTGTGCGTTGCTAGACCAGCACCTGGCGTGTGCTGGCAATAAGTTGATGCACCTGCTTTTCCACGTCTGGCGCGGTGGGCGTTTCCGGGCCGCGGCCGCGCGGGCAGGGCAGGCTGGCGGTGGTGCCGAACAGTCGACAGATCAGCGGTCGCTGCGCATAGGCCTCGCAGCCGTTCGGCCCCAGGTGCACGCAATTCCAGTGGGCGAGGGCGGCGTCGTGCTCAGCAACGCTCTTGTGCGGCAAACGGGCCATTTCTTCCGAAGAAGCGGTGACCGGGCCACAACAATCGTGACAGCCAGGTTCGCAGGCGAAGCCAGGAATCTGGCGGCGCAGGTGATCGATTTTGCGGTTGGTACAGGTCATGCGCGGCATTTTGATCAGGGGGCCGGCATGGTACTCGCCTGAGCGATAAATGCCTGCCCCTCGGCGTGCTTTTATCGCGGCTCGATGATGTCGTCCCAGTCGTGGTGTTTTTTCACGTACGCCGCAACGAACTCGCACACCGGCACGATGCGCTTGCCACTCTGACGGGTGTCATCAAGGGATTCACGGATCAACTTGCTGCCCATGCCCTGACCCTCCAGGCTTGAGTCGACCTCGGTATGGCTGAATACCCGGCGATCGCCATCGTCTTCATAGCTGGCGACGCCTAGCGCCTCGCCGCCAACGGCGAGGACATAGCACTGCTGGGACTCGTCGTGACGCACGACTGCGTTGTTGTCGTTCATTGAATTTAATCTCCGGTTGGTCTGGCCGCGGTTAGGCGGCAGGGCTGTTCAGGTGTTGAGCGCTAGAGCTCGTCGACCAGGCGCTTGCCCAGGTCGGTGCCGTGTGACAAGGCTTTGTCATAGCTGCTGAAATGCTGTGTCTGGTCGACGCTTACCGGGACGACGATTTCCAGATCTTTCACCACTTCAGCGCCTACGGCCCACAACGTCTCGCCAAAAGTCTCGTACTCATACCCGGTGAGGTGCACGATCACATCGTGGTCACGGTAGACCAGCCGATGACTGTGCGGAATCTGATGGTTGCTGCCGCTGGGTATATGGGCAGGGGCTTCGAAGTAGGGCTCTTCGGCGTCCGGTTTGACTGCCTTGGTCATCGCTGGGCCTCCCTTTGGGTTGTGTAGCTTGGGCCCGCAGTTGGCGTGCATCGTTCCGTCACGGTGAGTGCGCGCGACGGGCGCGACATCAGCCGCCGAGGGCTGGGTATGCGACTGAAGTAGCGCCGTATCGACCAGCAAGTCGCATGGCGGTGTGTCGAGTGGGGGATAGCATGGCCGTATAACAATACGACTGGAGCATCCATGACACGTCGCGCCAGCTTCTTCTCGCGCATGTTGTTGCTGTTGAGCCTGCTGGCCTGCCCAACGCTGTTTGCGCAGGAGTTGGACGTGCAGATCCAGCAACTATTTCCCAAAGCTACGCGCATCGAGGCGAAGCAAGACAACCCGCCGGTGCACAGTGTCTACCAGTTGGACGAATTGCTCGGCTATGCCTTCGAGTCCACCGACTATTCGAACCTGCAGGGGTTTTCCGGCAAACCGATCCGTCTGCTGATCGGCATGGACACTCAGGGTGTGCTGGCCGGGGTGAAAGTGCTGGAACATCATGAGCCGGTTTTCCTGCACGGGCTGGGCGAACAACCTCTGTTCGACTTCGTTGACCAGTACCAACAGAAATCGATCGGCATCCCCATTGTGGTGGGCGGTTCACAGGGATCGGCCAGCGCCAGTGAGTCGATTGTCCGAATCGACGGGGTGAGCAAGGCAACCGTGTCGGTGGTGATCCTCAACGAAACCGTGTTGCTCTCCGCCCTGAGCGTGGCTCGCAAGCTGCTCGAAGGGTTCGCCAGTGGTCCCTTGGCCACGGCCAAGCCTGACCTCTATGAACCGCTCGACTGGTCACAGCTGCTGCAGCGTGACTATCTTCAGCACTGGACGATCAGCCGCGAGGAGGTCGAACGTGGCTTGGGCCATTCTATTGATGGATACCTGGGCATCGAGCCGGAGAGCGATACCCAGCCCTTCACCGACCTCTACTTCGCCTACCTGAACGCGCCAACCATCGGTCGCAACCTGTTGGGTGACGCAGGATTCGCCAGACTCAACGAAGAATTGAAAGCCGACGAGCAGGCTGTGCTGGTGCTCTCTTCGGGCATGTACCGCCATGTGCCGGACGACTTCGTGCCGGCCACATCGCCCAGCCGACTGGTGTTGATGCAGAACGGTCGCGCCATCGACCTCTATGACATGAACTTCAACAACGGCGCGGTGATGGAGTTGCTCGACGCACCGCTTGAAGAGGGCGAGGCGCAGATCTTCCGCATCAAGGCACATAGCGCGTTCAACCCAGCCGAGCCTGCCGGATTGCGCCTGAACGTGAACCTGCAGCGCAACCATCTGGTGCAAAGCAGCACGGAAGTCACCCGTGATTTTCAGCTCGACCAGGCGCTGTTCAACATCGAAGAGGCACAGGCCGCAGTCGAGCCGACGCCCATCTGGTTGCGCATGTGGCAGGAGCGGGTGTGGCAGATCGGCGTGCTTGGCGTGTCGCTGATCCTGCTGAGCGGGGTGTTTATCTGGCAGCACCGCATCAGCCAGCACAGCCGCGGTTTCCATCTGTTCCGCGCGGGGTTTTTGTTGTTCACCCTGGTGTTTATCGGTCTTTATGCCCAGGGTCAGCTCTCGGTGGTGAACATCTTCACGCTGCTGTTGGCGCTGGGGGAGAACTTCGATATCCGTGTATTCCTGATGGACCCGGTGATCTTCATCCTCTGGAGCTTTACCTTTGTCAGCCTGTTCATCTGGGGCCGTGGCGTATTCTGCGGATGGCTCTGTCCGTTTGGCGCACTGCAGGAAATTCTTGGTTGGCTGGCCAAGCGCCTGCACATTCGCCAATGGAAAATCTCCGATCGCAGCCATCAGCGCTTGCAGTGGTTGAAGTACCTGATCCTCATCGGTCTGGTGCCGACCGCCTTCTATTCACTGACGCTGGCCGAGAGGCTTGCCGAAGTGGAACCGTTCAAGACCAGCATCACGCTGTTCTTCGTGCGCTCCTGGCCGTTCGTGCTTTATGCAGTGGTTCTGCTCGGGCTCGGGCTGTTCGTGCACAAGTTTTATTGCCGCTATGTCTGTCCGCTGGGCGCGGGGCTGGCGATGCTCGGCAAGTTCCACCTGTTCTCCTGGCTCAAGCGCATCGACGCGTGCGGCCAGCCCTGCCAGCACTGCAAGCATCAGTGCGAGATCGGGGCCATCAAGCGCGATGGGCGTATCGACTATGACGAGTGCATCCAGTGCCTGGAGTGCATCGTCATCCTCAACAACGATGACCAGTGCGTGGCCACCATCAGCGCGCGCAAGCGAGCCGAGAAGGCGGCCCGACAGGCGCAGAGCGGGCTGATCGCCAGTGATGCCATGGCGCCGCGTGCACCGGCCTGCTGATCGTCGCTTCTGGCTGACCGCCCGGTTCTGCAAAATCGCACAACGCGTCTGCGCTGCTGCGTATTGTTCTCCTGCCTCAGGTCGCTAGGATCGAGCAACTCGCCGTGTCGGCATCCCCGGCACGCACCGAACTTGGCTGCAGAGAGAAACTCATGGCTGAACGTGAAATCGTGGTTGTTGGTGCAGTGCGCACGCCGATCGGCTCCTTTGGTGGCGCACTCAAGGACGTCGACCTGATCACTCTCGCCACCACCGCCTGTCGCGGTGCGCTTGAGCGTTCCGGCACGCCAGCGGACGCCGTCGGTCACGTGGTGATGGGCAACGTGATCCCCACCGAACCACGGGACGGCTACCTGGCGCGGGTCGCTGCAGTGGACGCCGGTATCCCGTTGGAAACTCCTGCATTCAACGTCAACCGACTGTGCGGCTCGGGCTTGCAGGCGGTGATTTCGGCGGCCCAGTCAATCCTGCTGGGTGACACCGATGTGGCTATTGGTGGCGGCGCGGAAAGCATGAGCCGCGGCCCGTTCATCCTGCCGAACCTGCGCTGGGGCGCGCGCCTCGGTGACAGCCAGGCAATCGACTACATGAACACCCTGTTGCATGATCCTTGGGGCAAATTCCACATGGGCGTCACCGCGGAAAACGTGGCCGAGCGTTATGGCATCAGCCGCGAACAGCAGGATGCGCTGGCGCTGGAAAGTCAGCAGCGCGCCGTGCAGGCAATCGAAAGTGGCCGCTTTCGCGAGCAGATCGTTCCGGTTGAAATCACCACCCGAAAAGGCAGTGTGCTGTTCGACACCGACGAGCACCCGCGCGCGGACCTGACCGCCGAGCGCCTCGCGGCGTTGAAGCCGATCTTCAAGAAAGACGGTGGCAGCGTGACGGCGGGTAACGCCTCCGGCCTCAACGATGGTGCTGCTGCGCTGGTGCTGGCCGAAGCCGGGCGGGCGCGTGCGTTGGGGCTCAAGCCCATGGCTCGGCTGGTTGGCTACGCGCATGCCGGCGTCGACCCGGCGTACATGGGCATTGGACCGGTGCCGGCTGTGCGTAGGGTGCTGGAACGCGCTGGGATCAGTCTCGATCAGATTGACGTGATCGAAGCCAACGAAGCCTTCGCCGCCCAGGCTTGCGCAGTCATGCAGGAGCTGGGCATGGACCCGGCGCGAGTCAATCCCAACGGTTCGGGTATCTCCCTCGGTCATCCAGTGGGCGCGACCGGTGCGATCATCACGGTCAAGGCGATCCATGAACTGCAGCGCGTTCAGGGCCGCTACGCGCTGGTGACCATGTGTATCGGTGGCGGGCAGGGTATCGCGGCGGTCTTCGAGCGCTGCTGAATCCGGCGGCGCGGCAACAACTCGTCCGGCCGGCGCCGATTGCATTGAAGATTTGCGCGCAGCAGCCGACAAGGCTCTAGCGAGGTGACCACTCGGCACGAGACCGGCTTTCCACAGGACCATCCATGAACAACGCATCCGCTACCGACGCCTTATCGCTTCTGCTGTTCACGCTGCGCAGCGGCAAGCAGATGGCGATCAACCTGTTGAAGGTCAGCGAAATCATTCCGACGCCGTCACTGACGCGGCTGCCCGAGTCGCATCCCCATGTCCGCGGCGTCGCTACGCTGCGCGGCCAGCCGTTGTCGGTGATCGACCTCAGCCTGGCGATCGGCATGGCGCCGTTGCAGGACCCCAAAGGGGGCTGCCTGATCGTCACCGAGATCAGCCGTTCCAAACAGGGGTTGCATGTCCAGGCGGTGGTCAAGATCGTGCATATCCAGACGTCGAAAATCCTGCCGCCGCCCTATGGCGCTCGCGCCAGCTCGTTCATTACCGGAACGGCGGAAGTAGATGGCGAGCTGATCCAGATCCTCGATGTGGAAAAGGTCATTCACAACATCGCCCCCGTGCCCGGTGAGGCCGATATTTCTCATCTTGATGACCAGGATGCGCAACTGCTCACCGAAACCCGCGCGTTGATCGTTGATGACAGCCAGGTAGCCATCCACATGTCGGTGTCCGCGCTGACCAAGATGGGCATCACCTGCCATGCGGTGAGAAGTGCGCGTGAAGCATTCGAGACACTCGATAGCCTCAAGGGTGGCTACGAGGCGATCAATTGCGTGGTGTCGGACATCGAGATGCCCGAAATGGATGGCTACTCCTTTACCCAGGCACTGCGCAAGCACCCGGACTACGCGTCCATTTATGTGCTGCTGCATACCTCGCTGGACAGCACCATCAGCACCGACAAGGCCAAGGCTGCTGGTGCCAATGACATCCTGACCAAGTTTTCACCACCCGAAATGACCAAGTGCATGCTACGTGCGGCCCGGGTGATTCACCTCGGCGAGGATGCGTCGGTCGCTTGAAAAGCCTGTTGTCGTATTTTTCGCGAAAGCCTTTCCTGCGTAGCGGCGGCGCTGGAAGCGCCGCCTTGATCTTCACGCGCCGTACTTGCCGAAGCTCGCATCACGTGTGTTGACGTAGAGCGCATACAGCGAGTGGCTGCTGGCCATGAACAGGCGGTTGCCCTTGGCGCCGCCGAAGCACAGGTTGGCACAGCGTTCCGGTAAGCGGATCTTTCCGATCGCCTTGCCCGCCGGGTTGAAGATCATCACGCCATCAAGGTCGGCGGTCACCGCTTCCGGGGCGCCTGAGCTGCCCCAGCCACACCACAGATTGCCGTCCTCGTCGCATTTGATGCCGTCCAGTGCGCCATACGCCGAGGCTTCGATGTGCTTGCGGCGTTCGCCAAGGGTGCCGTCGTCCTTGACCGGGTAAGCCCAGATCAAACGGTTCGGCTTGGCCCGACCTTCCACGACATAGAGCGTCTTCTGATCAGGGGAGAAGCACAGCCCGTTAGGCCCGGATATCGAATCGATTACGCGGGTCACGGCGCCGGTTTCACCGTCGATACGGTAAACGGCATCCGACAGCTCAGTCTGGACCTTGTGGCCCTCGTAATAGTTGCCGGTCTGGAAAGGCGGGTCGGTAAACCAGATCGAGCCGTCGCCGCGAACTGCCAGGTCATTGGGCGAGTTGAAGCGCTTACCCTCGAACTCGCTGGCCAGCACAGTGATGCTGCCGTCGGGCTCGGTGCGGGTCACACGACGACCCAGATCATTGGTGGTCGAACCTTCGCACGTCAGCAGCCGGCCCTGAAGGTCGCGCGCGAGGCCGTTGGAATGGTTGGAAGGCTGGCGGAACACATCGAAGGAGCCGGTGATTTCGTCCCAACGCATGATGCGGTTTTCCGGAATATCGCTGACCAGCAGGTAGCGACCGTCGCCCACCCAGACAGGGCCCTCTGCCCAGCGCATGCCGGTGGCGAGACGTTCGACGCTGGCGTTGAACAACCGGTACTTGGCGAAACTCTCGTCGAGTATTTCAACCAACTCGTCTGGGTAACGCTGGGTCAGCGGTTCAGCTGAAGCAAGCCTGGGAAAGCCGAGGCTGCCCATCGACGCAACGCCGGCTGAGAACATCAGCGAGCTTTTCAAAAAAGAGCGCCTGTCGTTTTCTGGCTTGTCGCTGGTCAGTGGCGCGTTGATGGTGATCGTCATGAGGGCTTCATCCGTTGTTATTGTTGGTTTAGTTGTCGTACAACCGTGATGAGTATTGTTAGCGTCTTCGCGCTTGTCAAAGCGAAATGCCGCTGAATTGGGGGTTCTTGAATTGCTCAACACATAGTGTTGTCCGATAACTATGGTTTTTCATTCAAGGGCGCTCCTGCGGCCTTAGCCACGTAGAATGGCTGTCACGGCAATAGGTGGGGCGGCGAACGGTGGATCTGCAGCAAGGATTTGTGCTCACTCGGCACTGGCGCGATACCGCGGCGGGTACAGAGGTCGAGTTCTGGTTGGCAACTGATGCCGGCCCACGTCGCCTGCGGGTGCCGTACCAGCCTTCGGTTGCCTTCATTCCGGAGGCTCAGCAGCGCAAGGTTGAAATGCTGCTCAAGGGCGAGCGCGACGCTGAGCTGCGGCCCTTGAATCTGACTGATTTCCGCCACCGTCCGGTGGTCGGGCTGTATTGCAAGCAGCACCGTCAGCTGATGAACCTCGACAAGCGCCTGCGCGACGCGGGACTGGATGTTTACGAAGGCGACATCCGCCCGCCAGAGCGTTACCTGATGGAGCGCTTCATCACCGCCCCGGTCAGCTATACCGGCCAGCCGAACGAAGAGGGTGTGTGGGTCGAGGCGCAGATCAAGCCTGCGCCGAGCTATCGGCCGCAACTCAGGCTGGTCTCGCTGGACATCGAAACCACCATGCGCGGCGAGCTGTATTCCATAGGGCTGGAGGGCTGCGGAGAGCGGCAGGTCTATATGCTCGGTCCGGCCAACGGCAATGCCGAAACCGTGGATTTTCAGCTGGAATACTGCGATAGCCGCAAACGGCTGATCGAAAGACTGAACGACTGGATGGCACGTCACGACCCAGACGCCATCATTGGTTGGAATCTGGTGCAGTTCGACCTGCGGGTGCTGCGTGATCAGGCCCAGCGCTATCAGGTGCCGCTGCGCTTGGGGCGTGGTGGGGAAGAAATGGCCTGGCGTGAACACGGTAGCCGAGGCAACCATTTTTTTGCTGCAGCGGCGGGCCGACTGATCATCGATGGCATCGAAGCCCTGCGCTCGGCCACTTGGAGTTTTTCTTCATTCAGCCTAGAGAATGTCGCGCAAACGCTGCTTGGTGAAGGCAAAGCCATCGACACGCCCTATCAGCGGATGGATGAAATCAACCGCATGTTCGCCGAAGACAAGCCGGCGCTGGCGCGCTACAACCTCAAAGATTGCGAGCTGGTCACGCGGATCTTCCACAAGACCGAGTTGCTGACTTTTCTGCTCGAGCGCGCCACTGTCACCGGGCTGCCAGCCGACCGTAGCGGAGGCTCGGTGGCGGCGTTCGAACACCTCTATATCCCATTGATGCATCGCCAGGGCTTCGTCGCGCCCAACCTCGGCGAGCGACCACCGGAGGCCAGCCCTGGCGGTTTTGTGATGAATTCACAGCCGGGCCTGTACGAGTCTGTGCTGGTGCTGGACTACAAGAGCCTGTACCCCTCGATCATCCGCTCCTTTCTGATCGATCCGGTGGGGCTGGTCGAAGGCATGCGCCAACCGGAAGACAGCGACTCGGTGCCAGGCTTTCGTGGTGCGCGTTTCTCGCGTAAGCGGCATTGCCTGCCGGCAATTGTCGAGCGCGTCTGGGAAGGGCGCGAATCGGCCAAGCGCGAGGGCAACAAACCGCTGTCGCAGGCGCTGAAAATCATCATGAATGCTTTCTACGGCGTGCTCGGCTCAAGCGGCTGCCGGTTTTTCGATCCGCGGCTGGCCTCATCGATCACCTTGCGCGGCCACGAGATCATGCGGCGCACCCGCGAGTTGATCGAGGCAGAGGGGTACAGCGTGATCTACGGCGATACCGACTCCACCTTCGTCTGGCTCAAGCGCGCCCATGATGACGAAGTCGCCGCGCGTATTGGCAAGCAACTGGTGCAGCGCATCAACGATTGGTGGCGCGAACACCTTCAGCAAACGTTCGGTCTACACAGTGCGCTGGAACTGCAATACGAAACACACTTCAAGCGCTTCCTGATGCCGACCATCCGTGGCGCGGAGGAGGGCAGCAAGAAACGTTATGCCGGGCTGGTCACGCGTCCCGATGGCAGCGACGGCCTGGTGTTCAAAGGGCTGGAAACGGTGCGGACCGATTGGTCGCCGCTGGCTCAGCAGTTCCAACAGGAGTTGTATCGGCGCATCTTCAGTCGCGAGCCTTATCAAGACTACGTGCGCAGCTACGTCCAGCGCACCCTGGCCGGGGAGCTGGACGACCTGCTGATCTTTCGCAAGCGCTTACGTCGGCGCCTGGATGACTACGAGCGCAACGTCCCGCCACACGTACGGGCTGCGCGTATTGCCGACGAATACAACCTGCAAAACGGTCGCCAGCGGCAGTACCAGAACGGCGGCTGGATCAGCTACCTGATCACTGTGGCCGGGCCGGAACCGCTCGAAGTGCGGCGGGCGCCTATCGACTACGACCACTACGTGAGCCGCCAATTGCAGCCTGTCGCCGATGCCATCCTGCCGTTCGTGAATGACAGCTTCAACGCACTGATCGACGAGCAGCTCGGCTTGTTCTAACGCGGCTATCAACCGAGCTGGCTTTTGGCGAGGACCATTGCGACGCCGGCGAAATACAGGCCGATCAGCGTGACGCTTTCGAAGCCGATCTTGCCCAGTCCGTGCTTCTCGCGGCGTAGCAGGCCCATGAGCAGCACGCCGGTCATCAGTATCGACAGCGCCACCCAGAGCAGCACGCTGTTGGAAACATGGTGGTAGATCGAGCCGTCTCGGTACGCAATATCCGAGGCCGCGACAAACAATGTATCGAACGCGTTGCCTCCGATGATGCCGCCAACGGCCAGAGTCAATGCACCGCGCCTGACGGCCGCGACCGAGGTGACCAGCTCCGGCAGCGACGTCACCACGGCCGTTATGAGAACGCCAACGACCGCTTCGCTGAGCCAGGTTTGGGTTGCGATCTCACTGGCCGCTCCCTCCAGCAACCAGCCGCTGATGCCCAGTATTGCAGCCATGATCACGAAGCGGACCCAGAGTGAAGTCAGCGAGCGATTCGTCGATTCTTCATCCGGCGTGTCCTCGCGAGTCTCGCGGGTACGCGCTGGAAACCACATGGCTTCGTTTTGGCCTTTAGCAATTACGCGCAGGCCATAGAGGTAGCCGAGCAGCAGCAGCGGGGTGACAGGATGAATGGACCAGACGGTGACATCCGGGGAAAAGCAGCCGACGAGGATCAGCGACAGCAGGCACAACACCAGCGTGCCCTGCATAAGATTGCCGATCGAAGCGGCCGCATGCTCCAGGTTGACCCGTCGCAAGGCAAGGTCGGCGACTGTCAGGAACAGCGTCTGTACGGCGATGCCGCCCAGCGCGTTACTCATGGCCAGCTCCGGGCGGCCTTCCCAGGCGGCGGTGACCGACAGGACGATCCCGGACAGCGACGTCGCCATTCCCAATAGGATGGCACCGGCCATCGCTTCGCCCATGCCGGTGCGGTCGGCGAGTTCATCGACGACCCGCGTGAGGCGGGTGCCCACGATGCCAATCACCACTGCGCAGACCAACAGCAGGCCCACGCTCATCGACAACCCCATTGCCTGAAGTTCTGGCAAAAACACCCCCTCTCGTCTGGCCGCTTCGTTGCGGTGATGACTCTGTAGAGCCACTCGCTTGGCCAGGGTTCAGCTCGCAAGAGCTGTAGAGGCCGTCAGCGCGGTGCAAGGGGCCGCGTTCAGGCGTCGCCAAGCCGTTACGCACCGGCCGGAAAGTGGCGATTTTGAGCCTGATCAAGTTCAGCCAGTGGAGGTCTAGTTAGCCTGAGGACTTCCTCAAGCTAGCCCCGGGGCCTGCGATGGCCAAGAAATTCCCGCTTAACCCGCCACATCCCGAGCGCATCTGTTGGGGTTGCGATCGCTATTGTCCAGCCGACTCACTGGCTTGCGGCAATGGTGCCGGCAGAACGCAGCATCCGGCCGAAATGATGGGGGACGATTGGTACGAGTTTGGCGACTGGGGAGACCTGATCGCGACCGACAAGGCTGACTGAGGCAGCAAGTAGCGCTGCTGACGTTACTGTTCGGTCAGTCAGCAGTCGACGTTACCGACTGATCGAGCATCTGCCGCACTTTGCCGAGCAGCTCGCCAATCTGAAACGGCTTAACCACCATGTCCATACCTGCCGCAAGAAAGCGATCGCGGCGAACGGCGTTTTCGGCATAGCCCGTCATGAACAGCACCGGCAACGCAGGGCGGTGGGTTCGCGCTGCGTCAGCCAGGTCCCGCCCGGACAGTTGTGGAAGCCCCACGTCGGTCAACAGCAGATCGACGCTGGAGTCGTCCTGGAGCACCGATAACGCAGTGGCGACATCGCCGGCTTCGCTGCAACGGTATCCGGCTTCGCTGAGCATCTCGGCCACCAGCATGCGTACTGCCGGCATGTCCTCGACGATCAGTACGTGCTCGCCGTTGCCTTGCGGCATGTCGTTAACCAAAGCGGCTACCGATTGCGTGGCAATGGCAGCCGGTAGCACCAGAGAAACGTGCGTGCCTTCGCCAACAACGCTGCTTAGTCGGGCTTCGCCACCGGACTGCCGGGCAAAACCGTAGATCGAGGACAATCCTAAACCGGTGCCCTGGCCCAGCGGTTTCGTAGTGAAGAAGGGATCGAAGACCTTACCCAGCACATCCGGCGCAATGCCGGTGCCATCATCTTCCACCGTAAGTACGACATAGCTTCCGTCAGCCAGGTCCGCATCGCCTTCACTCTGCAACGCTGCAGTGCGAATGGTGATGCTGCCGCCACGGGGCAGGGCGTCGCGTGCATTGATGACCAGGTTGAGGATGGCGCTTTCGAGCTGGTTGGCATCGACCTGGGCCACCGCACCTTGCTCGGACAGCTCCAGGTTTAGCGATATGTGCTCGCCAATGGTTCGCTGCAAGAGTTCCTCGAGCGAGCGAACCTGTTCGTTGAGGTCGGCCGGGCGTGCATCAAGCGGTTGCTGGCGGGCGAAAGCCAACAGCCGGTTGGTCATCGAGGCGGCGCTGCGAGCCGAATTCAGCGCTGTATCGGCAAAACGCAGGACGGCATCGGTGCGGCCTTCATGCACGCGCTTCTTGAGCAGTTCGATTCCGGTGATGATGCCGGTCAGCAGGTTGTTGAAGTCATGTGCGATGCCGCCGGTCAGCTTGCCCAGCGCGTCCATCTTCTGGGCCTGCATCAGCTGCCCTTCGGTGCGCACGCGCTCGGCGACCTCGCGGGCAAGCTCGTTGGTGGCATTGTCGAGTTGCTGCCGCTGTGAGCGCTCGCGTTGACGCTGTTCGGTAATGTCTTCGATGACGACCAGCCCGAGCTCGGACGCCCGGTATGGCGAAACCTGCCACTTGGTTTCACGCCGTTCCCCGGCAACCTGCATGAACAGCGTGTCTTGCCAGCGTGCACCACTGGCTAGGCTCGCCCGCAGTGTCAGCAGTTTGGAATCCTGTCCTTCGGCCAGGCTTGCCGTAAGCGCCGATGGTTGCGGCTGGTCACCCAGCAGCAGGGACAGCGCACGGTTGCTCTCGTGGATCTGCAGGTTCGGGTCGATCACCGCGATAGGTGCTGCCACCTGGGAAAAGATTTCACGAAAGCGAGCCTCGCTTTCGCGCAGCGCATGCTCGGTATCGCGCACACGCAACAGCGTACGCAGCGTCGCCAGAAGCACGTCCGGATCGACAGGGTGGATGAGGTAGGCGTCGGCCCCCGCGTCCAGGCCGGTAATGATGTCGCCGGTCTGGATTGAGGCTGCGGAAACGTGGATCACCGGCAGCAGCCGCGTGCGGTCATCGGTTCGCAGCTGCCGCACGATGTCGAAGCCACTCATGTCCGGTAAGTTCACGTCGAGAATCAGCGCGTCGATTTGCCCGGTGGCGATCAGGCCCAATCCTTCGGTACCCGTTCCGGCTTCGAGCACGGCATAACCGTGGCGCTCCAGCACCCGGCGTATTGCATAGCGAGTGGCAGCGTTGTCATCGACGATCAGCAGCCGGCTCTTATCCATCAGCGCGCTCCGTGGAAATCGCGACGGGAATGATTACGTAGAAAGTCGATCCTACCCCCGGTTTGCTGTCGACGCCCACGCGGCCTCCCAGCAGTTCGGCGAAACGCTTGCACAGCGACAGCCCCAGACCGGTGCCACGCAGACGCTTCTGCAGCGGCGTATCGATCTGCACGAAATCCTCGAACAGGTTGCCGTGCATGTCTTCCGGAATGCCGATGCCTGTGTCCGTCACGGCGAAGCGAACTTCGCCTTCACCTTCGGCGCAGGCGGAAATGCGCACCTCGCCGTTCTGGGTGAACTTGAGGGCGTTGGAGATGAAGTTACGCAGAATTTGCGCGAGCTTTTTGTCGTCCGTGTACAGCCGCGGCATGTCGTGCGGCTCTTCGAAAATAAGATCCACCGCGTTGGCATCTACGATCGGGCGAAACATTCCGCGCAAGGCAGCGAACAGATCCAGCATGTCGAACCAGGCGGGCGATATGGTGATGCGCCCGGCCTCGATCTTCGCCAGATCGAGCAAGTCATCGACCATGTCGCTGAGTTCGCCTGCAGCACCACTGATGAACGATACCTGCTTGTGCTGTTCCGCGCTGAGCGGGCCGTCCAGCTCATCGCTGAGCAGGCGGGTAATGCTGCGAATGGAGCCCAAAGGCGTACGGAACTCGTGGCTCATGTACGACAGGAAGCGGCTTTTCAGGTCCGATGCCTGTCGTAGCTGCTCGGCCTGGGTGTCGAGCTCGGCATACAGCGCGAGGACACCTTGGTTGGTTTCCTCGAGCTCGGCGCGTAGCAGATCGTTCTCGCTGCGCAGCTGTTCGATGAGGTCGTTCGTGTTCGAGTCAGTCAACGATTGCCTCCAGTGCAATCACCATAACGGTCACGTCATCACGACCGCGACAGAAATCGCGGTGCAACAGCGCTGCAATTATGGCCGGGTGACGATGCACCAGGCCGGGGTAGTCGCGCAGGTCCCAGCGCGACTGCAGTCCATCGCTGTACATGACCAGCAGCTGTCGGGACTCGACGGGATAATCGAAGGCGACGGCCTTGCGGAACTGGGAACCCACGATGCCAGGATGGGATGCCATGCCGCGACTCTTTTCAGCAGTCAGCAGGCAGGCCCCGATGTTGCCGATTCCGGCGAAACGCACCTTGCCAGCGTCATGCAAGGCGATCGCCGCTGCGCCACCCCGCGAACCGGTCATCGCCTGGTGCATGTCGAGCATGCTGGTCGTCGGGTCGGCGAACGGGTTCTCGGCAAAGGCGGCAGCACCTGCCAGGCCGGCCGCCTCAGCATCTTCGCCATGTCCGATACCGTCGATGACCAACGCGCTGAGTCGCGAGCCATCGATAGCCAGATGCCAGACGTCGCCGCAGGCCGGATCGTTCTTCAGTGAGTGCTGACTGACCCCGAACCGAAGGGGCAGCGCCGAGACGTGCCGCGGGTACAGCTGCGCCAGGACCACCGAACCTCTGCTGTCGGAATAAACGTCGAACAGCTGCGCCTGACGCATCAACGCACCGAGACCCGTGCCCTGCGTGCCGCCAGTGGAGAAACCATCGGTCAGGCATTCGTTGGGGTTGAATCCAGGGCCACGGTCAATGGCGATCAGTTCGACGCCATATCCGCTCTGCGCCGGTATTGCACGCAGATGCAGAGCACCATGGTGTGCATGCTTGAGCAGATTGGTTGCCAGCTCTGTCGCAACGAGCGCAACGCGTCCGGCATCGGTCTCATCGAACGCAAATTCGGTGGCTAGCGATTGCGCCGCGCGCCGCGCGTGGCCGACCTGACTTTCGTCTTCGATCGGCAGAACGGTGGTCATCGAGCCTTGAATGTTCATGACCATTTGGTAATGCTGATGCGTGTGCCGATGCCGGGTGTACTTTCGAGCTCGAAGTCGTCGACCAAACGCTTGGCGCCGGTCAGCCCCAGGCCGAGGCCGCCGCCAGAGGTCCAGCCATCGGTCAGGGCCAATTTGATATCGGCAATCCCGGGGCCCTCGTCGCGGAAGGTCAGCCGAATGCCGGTACGCGGGCCTTCGTCGAGGATCTCCCAGTCCATGTCGCCGCCGCCACCGTACACGACGGTGTTACGGGCCAACTCACTGACGGCAGTAACCAGCTTGGTCTGGTCGATCAAGCGCATACCGCTGTCCTGCGCCAGCTTACGGACCGCCTGGCGGGCCCAGACCACGTCCTGTTCGATCCGTACCGGTGTACTGCCGCTGCCGCGCACGGTCATTTAGCGGCCATCCGTTTATGCAGTAGCTGCATGCCTCTCTCAACATTGAGCGCCGTGCTGACGCCTTGCAGCGTCAGACCCAGCTCGACCAGCGTGATCGCTACGGCAGGCTGCATGCCGACCACCACGGTTTCGGCGTCCATGATGCTGGACAGACCCGAGATCGAGCTGATCATGCGGCCGATGAACGAATCGACCATGTCCAGCGCGGAGATGTCGATCAGCACCGCTTTGGCCGACGTCGAGCTGATGCGCTCGGCCAGATCGTCCTGCAGCGTCATCGCCAGTTGGTCATGCATATCGACTTGAATGGTAACGAGCAGGAACTCGCCCATCCGGAGTATTGGGATGCGCTCCATTACACCGCCTTGCTGACAGTCAGCCCGGAACGACGCAGCGCAAGCGCCAGCGCATCGGCCAGGGAAGCCTTGGTGACGATGCCCTGCAGATCCAGGCCGAGGTGCACGATGGTTTGCGCAATCTGCGGGCGCACGCCGCTGATGATTGCATCGGCGCCCATCAGGCGGATTGCCGTGACGGTTTTCAGCAGGTGCTGCGCGACCAGTGTGTCAACGGTCGGCACGCCGGTGATGTCGATGATGGCGATTTCCGAACCGGTATCGACGATGCGCTGCAGCAGCGACTCCATCACCACCTGGGTACGTTGCGAGTCTAGGGTGCCGATCATCGGTAGCGCGAGGACGCCATCCCACAGCTTGACCACCGGCGTGGACAGCTCCAGCAGCTCTTCCTGCTGGCGCTTGATGACCGCCTCGCGGGATTTCTGGAACGTGCGAACCGTGTGCAGGCCGAATTGGTCGATCAGCTCGGACAGCGCCCAGAGTTGCTCGGCGAGGATCGCCGGCTCATCGGCATATTCGCTCTGCATCAGCGGCATCAGCGGGCGTTTGAACGAAAAGATGAAGCCGGCGGTTTGCTGAGAGTCGAAGCCCAGCAACACGCGGCTGTGTGACAGCTGTTCGAGGAACTGCCGCATGTCTTCCCAATTTGATCCGCGCAGATCGGTGGACTCGGCCTGGCCAGCGCCCTCGATCAGTAAACGGATGAACTCGGCTGTCTGCTGGCGAAACTCTTCGATCTTGACGTTGCGGTACAGGCCGCTGGCTTCAAGTTCGCGGGTCCAGCTGTCGAGCAACTCGTGCTCTTTCTTGGCGATTACAGTGAAGGTGCGTTGTTGCAATGAGGCCATTGGCGCGGGTCCTTTAGGGGAGGTGCAGCGATTGTCGGGTTTGATCCGAATTGCTGACAGGCGTTCCGGTTGAGCAAAACTTCTTACGCTCGATACGCAGGCAGACGGATGGGGCTCTGGAGCAGGCTATACCGATCTTGGAGAACCAGGGTAGACGTGTCTTGCTGGCTGAAGCCAGGTTGGCTCGAGATAGAGCACGCGGATATCTCGATGTGCTGGGTCCAGTGTAGTGGCAAAGTGTTGCATTTCGCCTCAACTTGGTAGCTCGGTCAAGTTTGCCGGACAGACGTCGTGGTCCAGGTCCAGCCGTTTGCTTAAGCAAATCCGCACCTGGAGGGCGGACAGGAGCCCCATCGGTTTCAGCTGTTGCCTAGTTCGAGGCGGGCGGTGAGCGGCGAGTGGCAGCGGCAACATGTGTCAGGTTTGAAACGTCGATCGGACCGGTGAGCGGCTTTAGTCATCGTTGCGTTGGCAGCATCGGGAGCTTGATTTGCCGTCGCCAGACGTTTTTATGTCGCGCGCGGCTAGAACTGGCCTGGCTTCGCGCGGGGTGAATGGTTACGGAGAAAAGCCTCTCGACACTTGGCGCTCGGTATCCAATGACGACGTCGGCTCGGCGAAACGTGAGCCTGTTCCAGCTCAATCGTCTGCAGGAAGGGAGTGGAAAATCGATCGCACGTGCGTCAAGGAGATGGGCGCCGGACACGAAGACTCGGTAATCGTCTCGGCTATCCCCATGCTGGCCAGAGCCCTTGGGAGGTATGGAAGAAGGCGTGGAAGCGGCCGAGCAACACGCCTTTCTCAACGTCCAAGCTTGCCAAGCGCTGCAAGGTTTACTGTTGGATCGCCACTAATGCCGGGGCAAGTTCTGCAACGAGCGGCTCAGGCGCAGGCTGGCCTTTCGGTATTCGTCCAGTCTGAGCCTGAGCAGGTTGCCGCGCCGAGCTGAGCAAGGCGCGGTTCAGCCACTTAGAACCAGCGGTCGTTGCGCTTGCGACCACGGGTCATGGCTGGGAGGATCAACCCGACCAGCAGCCCGGCGCCGGCGATGCTGCCGCCGTAGACCATGTAACGCATCAGTACCTGGTTGTTTTCGTCGCCCAAGCGCGCTTGGGCGTCACGCAACTCCGATTCGGTGGCAGTGAGGGCTTCGTCCAGGGCCACACGGCGTGCTTCCAGCTCATCTATCAGCGCCTTGCGCGAATCCAGAGTCTCCTGCATGCCCTTGACGCGGGTTTTCCACGAATCGTCGATGGTTTTCAGCTCTTCGCTGAGCTCGGCCACTTGCTGCTCAAGCTGCGGCAGACGCTCTGCCTGACCGGGAACCTCCTGCAGATCACTGCTGCGAATCCATACCCGGTCGCCATTTTCGCCGCGGACCTGGCTGTAG
>Ga0208814_1000351_pt1 | contig 30737 bp, 12 predicted proteins | sample MalvirAntarct_55_FD_184253 | JGI IMG/M metagenome (GOLD analysis project Ga0208814, IMG submission 184253) | Marine viral communities from the Global Malaspina Expedition - Malaspina viral metaG Antarct_55 (SPAdes) (version 2) | ecosystem: Environmental > Aquatic > Marine > Oceanic | place...
GGAACTCTGGAGCTGTTATAAATTTAAAAACAGCACATAACTCTGCAGAAACTAATTACGTAGCTGTAAAAGTTATGACTACATCTACAGGGCAAGTAATATACGGAGCAGTAATTGTCATAGCAGATATATAGTAAATAGTAAAAAATTAATTTATACAATGAAAGTTAGTCATCTTAATATAAATGGGTTTGCAGACGTAGATGGAACTATTACAGGAGTAGTAGGAGAAATTGTACCTGTAATTATAGAATCTGGAAATAGATTAAATAATATAAAAATTATTAAAAGTTTATTAATATCTGCAGTATCAACAGAAGTTCCAGTAATTTCTTTAGGTTTTAGATTTACTGCTGTCTATGATTCAGTTGTAATACAAAATGCTGAAACTCGAAGTTTAAATGCTAGTTCTGATGCAGCAAGAACAGATTCTAAATTTTATATTTTAAAAGATATGTCTCTTCCAATAGGGTCAGCATTAGATGTTGTAGCTGGTTTTCCAAATGGAATACCCTACTCTTCTAACTACGATTTATTTTTAACTGTAGCAGCAGAAAATCAATCAATAAGTGTAATTATAGCATATGAGTAAATTATTAAATTTTTTAGGCAGCGGAATCATAAAACAAGTTGGTAACGTAATAGATAATTTATCTACGTCAGACGAAGAAAGATTAGCTGCTAAACAAGCTGTAGAAGAACTTCTTATGCAAGCTGAAGTACAAGCTCAGCAAGAAGTTACAAAAAGATGGGAAGCAGATATGAAATCTGATAACTGGCTATCTAAAAACATTAGACCTTTAATATGTATATTTCTTACAGCAATGTTTGTAGTTATATCTATATTTGATGGAAACGCAGGAGGATTTGTAATTGCTCCTGCATATGTACCAATATATCAAACTTTATTAATAACTGTCTATGGAGCTTACTTTGCTGGAAGGTCTATAGAAAAAATTAAAAAGAAATGACCAAAGACGAAATTAAAAAATTTTTAAAAGACAAGCCAGGATATTTAAAAGAGGGCGCACAACGTTTAGCAGATAAACTAGAGTGTAGCGTAGAAAATTGTAAAGAAGCTCTTAAAGAGGTTCGTATAGAAACTATGCATGGATTTTCATGTTCTCAAATATCTAATGATAATTCTAATGTTGATGCGCATGCTGCAAATGAATTTGATGAGTTTATTAGAACTAATGCAATAGATAAAAAAGATATTAAGTCAGTTAAGTACTGGCAAAATATGGGCGGAGAATCTAGATTTTCTGTAGTAGTTAAAAGTGAAGATAATGTTCTAAATGAAATTAAACGTTCTATACTACAACTGCTAGAAGAAAACAGCCCTGTAAAAGTAAATAGGCCTAAGAAATGTAAAACCTGCACTTCTGAAGCTCCTGATCCTATAGCATATGAAATATCTTTGCCTGATATTCATTACGGAAAGTATACAGGACAAACTACAGAAGAAGCAGAAGATGCTTATATGGATGTTGTAGAAGATCTTATGAAAAAAGCAATAGGATTAGATATAGAAAAAATTATATTACCAATTGGTAACGATGGTATGAATTCTGAAGGACTATCTAGAGCTACAACTAGAGGCACTCCTCAATTTGATTCTGCTGATTGGAGAGAAACTTTTGTAGGATACTGCGCGTTAATGGTAAAAGCTATAAATTATTTATCTCAGTACGCAGATGTAGATGTAGTTGTAGTGCAAGGTAATCATGATTATGAAAGAATGTTTTATTCTGGAGAATATCTAAACGCTTACTTTATAAACAATGAGCTAGTTAATATTAACAATGCGCATGATCACCGTAAATACTATGAGTACGGAACTAATATGATTTTGTTTACTCATGGAGATAAAGTTAAAGCTGCAGATATGCCACTTATAATGGCAACAGAACAGCCAGAAATGTTTGCTAGAACTACGTCTAGAGAAGCACATTGTGGCCATTTACACAAAGAAATGGTAAACGAATACAGAGGAATAAAAGTTAGATTTATACCTTCAATGTGCAAAAATGACGATTGGCATAAAATGATGGGGTACGAAGCTAAAAGAACTGGTCAAGCACATATATGGAACAAGCAACGCGGGTACGAAGGATATTTACAAACTAACGTGTAACAAACATGACACTAGACGAAATAGCATACAACATTTTAAATTTAGTTAGGGGAGGTAGATCTTCTACAGGAGATAACATTTCTATAGCTCAAATTAAATTTAATATTAAGTATTACAGAGCAATGCTTATTAGAAGAGACTTTGCTAGAAATGGCAATATAACAAGACATCTTGAGCAAGATTTAAAATGCGTAGAGCTACAAAAAGTTGACGCATCTAAATGTTGTAACTTGCCTGTAAACTGTGATGTGTATGCTTGTAAAACTACAATACCTAGAACAGTAAGATTAAATTTTAAAGATGCTTTAACTCATATATCTGATGTAACAGGACTAGAAACAATTCCTATTGTAGATCCTATAACAGTTCAGTGGTTACCATATGAAAAGTATGCTAAAAATGCAAAAAGAGCGTATATGATAGGAGACCACTTGTATATATATAATGCAAAGGGGTTGCAGTTTGTAAATGTAAGAGGTATATTTGAAGATCCTGAAGCTTTGCAAGACTTTGATTGTGAGGGCTCTGAGTGTTATGACCCTGAAACTTCCTTCCCTATGCCTATGGATATGGTTCAAACTATTACTCAAGGTATAATGAGTGGAGAGCTGCAATTGTTAGCAACATCTTTTAACGATACTATTAATGATAACGCTCAAGACAGAGCAATGGGTAGACCTGCTAAGTAATGAATTATACTTTAACAGATATATATAAAAAGTATGTCATTGATAATGGATATATTGATAAAAAAATATTTAGACAAATATGCGAAACATTTAATATAAATATAATGACTAGTATTTTAGATGGTGAAACTTTTAATATGGGACACAATCTATCTACATTGTCTATAGTAAGAAAAGAAAGAGACCCTCGTAATCCTAAAATAGATTGGGGAGAATCTAACAAATATAAAACAGAATTGTTAGAAAATGGAAAACAACTATATGACTCAGAAACACAACAAGGTACTAAATGGCATATATATTATACTGACGGATATTATTGTAAGTTCTACTGGCGTAAAGGTAGATGTAGAATTCCTAATAAATCAGTATACAGGTTTGATGCGACGCGCGGTATTAAAGGTAATAAAGAAAAGTTAATTGAGTTACTTAGGACAGATGACTTAGCGTATTTAAAATTTAAAAAAAGTTAGTATGACAATGTTAAAAAGAAAAGACGGTTCTTACTCTAAACGAGGTCTTTGGGATAATATAAGAGCAAATAAAGGTAGTGGCAAAAAACCTACTAAAGAAATGCTAGAACAAGAAAAAAAAATTAAAAACAAAAATAAGATGGGAGGATTAAAAAAAATGTACGGAGGTACTAAAAAGAAAATGATGCAAAAGGGTGGAGCTAAGCCTGACTATTTAGACATGGATAAAGATGGTAACAAAACTGAGTCTATGAAATCTGCAATTTCTAGTAAAAAGAAAATGCAAATGGGCGGACAACTTAACCCTGCACCAGCTAAACCTGGCAAAATAACGCGCACTAAAATTAGAGTTCAAAAAGCAGGAGAAAGCGATGCTGATTACAAAAAGTATAAAGAAGGTCTTAATAAAAAAATGAAAAGCCCTTTTGAAAATGCTAAGAATTTTGGACTTAAGAAAGTTAAAAAAATGATGGGTGGTAAAAAGAAAAAGAATATGTACCAATCAGGTGGATTCTTAGAGCCAGGCATTGAAAGAATAGATTAATTTATAAAGTAAACTATAATGGCAGTATATAAACATACATCTTGTAAACCTATTATTAGAAAAGTCATGCGTGACTTAAAACCTAATAATGCGGATTGGGTATTAGATGCTGTTGAATGGGTAGGAGAAGCGCTTGAGCATATAGGCGCTTCTTCTCAACTTATTCAAAAGCAAATCGTATTATCTATTAAAGAAAATAAACATTTACTGCCTGAAGATTTATACTATATAAATCAAGTAGCTGTAAATGAATCTGTTACTCCTTCTAAAAACTCAGAACTAAGCACTTTAGTTACGCAGATAAAAGGACTTAGAGATGATTTAAGAGAATACAACGAAAATGTAGATGAGTTAACTTCTTCTACGTTAGTGACTGCAGATCTAACTACTTTTGATACTCAGTATAAATCTAATATATTAGAACTTAGAGAGCTTCAAAGTAGAATGCTTGTATTACAAAACATATATTTTGGTAAAGGAGAATCTTCTTTGCAGCCTTTAAAATATGGAGTAGGTACATTTCACAAAAGCATACATTGTGATGAGTGTGTAAATGAATTTGCTGAAGGCAATGACTCGTATATAATAGATGGTGAGTATATAAAAACATCTTTTCCTACAGGAGCAATATGTTTAAGCTATATGGCTTTTCCAACTGATGAAGATTGTTACCCTATGGTACCAGATGACATTAGTTATAAAGAAGCAATGTTTTGGTACATATATAAACAAATGCTATTAGGAGGGTTTGATAAACCTAACAATAAAATTGATTATAATTTTGCAGATCAAAAATGGAAGTACTATTGTACTCAAGCTAGGAATGCAGCTACTTATCCAGACATAGATAAATACGAATCATTTATGAATCAATGGGTTAGGCTTACTCCAAGTATTAATAGGCATGCAGTATTTTTTGAAGATTTAAACGAACGAGAAACATTATATAGAGGATAATGGGTAGATTTACAAAAGGGCTAGTAAAAGATACAGGGGTAGCAGATCAACCGCCGGGTACGTGGAGATTTGCTAGAAACGTTATTGTTAATAAAATAGATGGCGCTGTAAGTAATGAAGGCGGTAATAAAAGTATACGTCAAATAGGTAGAAAGTCAGATGTTAGAACTGTAGTAGATGGATATACAGTTATTGGCGCTATAGAAATTACTGATGATAGAGTTGTTTTATTTTCTGTTAATGAGTATATAATTAAAAATCCATCTACTGGCGAAGAAACTCCTCATGAAGATTTTGGAAGATCTGAAATAGGAGTATATCAGTCTGGTAACTATACTGCTATTTTAAATTTAAAACTTGATAGCCCTTTAGTTGAAGTAGATGTAGATCTTAAATTTAATTCTAAGCACCCTATACACGGTACTTATAAAATAGACGCTAAAGGAAATTTATTTGTATATTTTAGAGATGATATAAACCCACCTAGATGTCTTAATATAACAAGGCAATCTAATAATTCTGGTTCTATATATAATAAATACGAAAAGCTTTACAATGTAAATCCAGAAGAAAGTCCAAATAAAAATTATATAGATAGATTAAACTTATTTCCACATTCTGGGCCTGTACCTAACATAGAGTTTAAATCTATTAATTCTGGTGGAGGTCTTACTACTGCTGTATATCAACTTGCCTTAGCGTATGTAGATGTAGATCTTGTAGCTACAAATTATTTAATAGTAGACAACCCTGTATCTATAGTAGACGACTTAGAAAGTGTACTACCTATAGAAAGATACGATGGAGCTTCTCCAGGATCTCAAACAGGTAAATCTTTAACATGGACAGTTACAAACTTAAATACTGATTATGAGTATATTCGTCCTGCTATTATACAAACAGTAGGAGGTAAACGTTTTGCATATAAATTAAATGATTTAGAAATAAACCCAAATGGAAGCCCTCTTACACAAGAAATTACTTTTACTGGAGCTGAGGGTTATCAACAACAGTCTGTAGAAGATGTTGTTGTAGATTATGTTCAATACGATAAAGTTAAAACATTAGAACAATTAGATGGGGTCTTATATGCTGGTAATTTAGAAGGAAATTTAGATGTAGGATTTCAAAAACATGCAGGTAATATAATATTAAAACCTAAAACAAAAGTATTAGAAAACTTTGAACCTTTAGAAGTTAGTACAGACAATATATCTGACGGGTATTTAGAAACGTTGCCTCCTAGTGAATCTAGGTTAGGAAGTTATAGAGATGTAAATAATGCATATAAATATAAAGGATATTTACGTAACGAAGTTTACGCATTTTATATAGCTTTTATACTTAACGATGGTAGGATGAGTTATGCTTATCACATACCAGGTAGAAAGTCTATTAGTAATGAGCTAGAAACAGATAAGATAACTCAAGACTTAAAAGATCTTAGTACAAACGCAAAAAACTTTCACTTTGTAGAATACTCTGATGGAGATGGTTCTAAAGATATGAACTATTGGCAAAATGCAAATGAAGTATATCCTAACACTGAAGACTATGATAATCTTTCATTTAAAAATGATGATGGATCAATGTCAAAAGTTAGACATCATCATTTTCCTAGCAACTCTAATTCTGAATATAGCTTTTGGGATGGAACGGCTTCAGATATTACTACAGTACCAGGAGAACTTATTAATTTATCATGGAATGTTAAAAGAGGCGCAGGTGAGGTAGAATACCATTCTGCAGGTTTAAATAATCATGACTGGGGAGATATAACTATTCCTAGCCAATCTATAGATTCAAGTTTTACTGGAGATAATTGGACAGCTTTTAAAATAAATGATCTTGCTACCGCAGTTCCTGAAATTGGAACTACATATGATATAACTTGGTATTTAAATCAAGTTGGTGATTTTACTAATAACTCTGTAGAAAGAGAATTTACAGGTAAGTTGCTAGCTCAAGATGGCAATTGGTTTTTGTTTGACAGACAAGGAGGAAATGCGCCTGATTTTTTAAATAGTGAAAATAGATTTAGAGGAGCAACAATTAGTTACTCAGCTCAAATGCCAAATCAAGCTACTGGTACAGTTTTAGGTAAAGTTAAAATATTAGGATTTGAACTTGAAAATATAGAAATTCCTAAAGAGATAGCTGACAAAGTGCAAGGTTTTAGAATATACCACTCTAAAAGAAAACATGAGTATAAAACAATTTTAGGACAAGGTATAGTAGCTCCTTATATAAAATTAAAAACTCAAATTGGAGGATGTATATCAGAACCAGAAGCTGGTAATAATAATGAAGAAGACTTATTTGTAAAGTATCCTCTTAATACAGATACTAAATTTAACTCTATTGATGATGTAGATTTTGGAACATTGTCTTTTTACAATTTTGAATTGCTTAGAAAAAAAGAGTCAATAGGAGCGGCAACCCATATTACAAGAGTAGGTAGCAGTTCTTATTTAACTTGGTTAGGAGCAGGTGAATTACATTTACAAGCAGAAGAAGGTCAAATCTGTAATGACAATTCTACTATTAGATCTACTTTTGGAGTATTAGATGATTATAAAACATTTAATCAACAATTTGAAAACAATGTTATAAAAAATACTCACTTTCCTATAAGAGAAAGATGTAAAAGTTATGTAAAAGGGGATTCTATTTTTGATGCAAGAGGTTTAGGTTTTGGATTAAAACTATATAATAGAGGAGGAGATAGTCATATAGCTTTAGGTTTAACTAAAGATTTAGATTACAAAATATATGGTTCAGACAGTGAAAGTATTTCAGAATGGAACACTAGTGGGTTTCCTTTTCAATACTTAGAAGATGTAAACTTATCTACTTATAATGTAAACTTAGCAGCATTCAAAGAAGATACATATAATGCATTAGATACTCAAGACTTAGTGTGGACAGGGTTTCAAGTTGTAGGAGAGTCTCTTAATAATTTTATATCTGATTCTGCAGGAGCAACTTTTAATACAGTTAATCTAGGCGAGGAAGATAAAGACCATGAAGGAATATTTGGAGGAGATACATTTATATGTAGATACGGTATACGACAAAGTTTATACCCTAGACTAACTGAAGATGAAGGTATTGATAGAGTTTCTGGTTTATATACAGTTATTGAATCTAACGATAATATATGCTTTAGACATGAGGAAGATGTGTCTTCTTCATTTTATCCTGGGTCGCCAGGTAAAAAGTTTTTATTTGTAGACAGAGCAGGTAAAAGTGATTCAAGAGATAATTTATTAGATTACACATCTCAAGAAAACATAAAGTACAACGGAGATTACTCAGTGCTTAACGAGCTAGCTACTGCATTTCCATTACCTTTACTTGTAAGTCAGCCTACTAATTTTCCTACAAGAATACATAGGTCTGTTAAATCAGACCCTGGAAGTCTTATAGATAACTTTAGAATATTTTTAGCTTTACAATACAAAGATCTTCCAAAGAATAGAGGAGGCATATCAAATCTTACAAGTTTTAATAATCTTTTATATATACACACAGAAGACAGTTTATTTAAAACTAAAGGTAAACAATCTATGAGGCTAGGAGACGGCTCTGAAGCATTTGTAGGTAGTGGTGATATATTTGTTCAAGAGCCCGATGAGCTTGTTCAAACAGAAGCTGGGTATGGAGGAACAAGATCTCAGTCTTCTTGCAATGTTTCTAAATATGGGTACTTTTCTGTAGACCAAAGAAATAGTAGAGTCTATCTTACAACTAGTCAAATGAATGCTATTAGTGGGGTAGGAATGGAAAAGTGGTTTCAAGAAAATATGAGTTTTAAAAATCTTGGACTGTACGGATACGTACATACAGAAGACAGTCCTATTACAGGGCTAGGGTTTACGTCTGTTTGGGATTACATGAATCAAAGAATACTTTTAACTAAGAGAGATTTAATTCCTACAAGAGACTTTAGAGAAAGATTTAATGCAGGACGACCTACTACGGATCCTTTATATAAACCTTTGCTAAATCAAGATGTGCTTACGCAAAATAACGGTACTGTTTTAAATATAACTGATTTAAATTTTAGCACATTATCTACTATTAATCCTAGAACTGGGCCTAAAAGCAGCATAGATGCTAACACAGACCTTGTGTATTACATTGTAACAGATCGTGACAACACTATTACTGCAACTGCTAGCTCAACTTCAGGAGTAACTTTTAAAACTACTACTTTATCCGGTATAGCAGCTGTAGCAGTAGCTATTCCTGAAGGGTTTAATGGGTTTGAAGATAGTGAACTTGTAAATTATATTTTTAATATTTTTGGAACAGCTTCAACAGCAGGAGTTTCTTGTTATGCAAAACTTACTAGTGAGTATCTGCCTGGAATGGATGCAAGTGACGTTATGGGATTACCTTCTATAGAATCTATAGATAACACACTTGGGGATGTTCCGCAAAACGTTGCTTTTACTCCAGAGTTTAACAAAGACAATGTTTTTTATATAATTTTTATTTTAGCGGGCATGCCTGCTAACACTACAACTACGTTTACTTTACAAACTTTTGAAATAATTAAAGAAGGTGAACTTGCTTATGAAGGAGATATACAGAATGGATCTATAGTTTATGATAAAGATGATAATAATTTTAAACTTAGAACAATTCAACCTAAAAGCAATCTTATATATTTAGGAGATTTTATAAATACTGATAACACATTTTTAACTCAAAGTGAAAATACGCAGGGCGTTTGGAACACTGGGACAGGTTGGAGTATAGCTGAAGGTAAAGCATCATGTAGCACTGGAAGTAATTTATTACAAACAGATTATATTAAAGAAATTACTTTAGGAGCAGTTTACAATGTAACTTTTAATGTTTCTAACTACACCTCTGGGGGGCTATCTGTTTCTTTAGGAGAAGGAGGTACTTCTAAATCTTATGCTAATTTTAATGCCAATGAAGGTCAATACATAGCAGAACTTGAAGCAATAGGAGAAATTACAAAACAAGTTCTTACGTTTCAATCAAATAGTTTTGTAGGAGCTATATCAAATATTACAGTAAAAATAGGAGATGTGCTTAATACAAGTACTACTGAAAGTGTAAGTAATAATTTTGAAATATCTAACGCTGTTATTCCTATTCGTCAAGATACTTTTATAGATAATAAAGAGCAATTTAAAAGAACAGGATGGACAATATCTTATTATCCTGAAACTAAATTTTGGGGATCATTTCATGATTATCTGCCTTCTTTATATACATACGATTCTAGATACATATACTCTTTTAATTCTGATATAGCAGATGAAATAGAATTTAACTACTCAGATGTTATAGAAATAACGAGTATAGAGGAAATAAATTTTAATGCGGCTTTAACAGCTTTTGGGGGTAATTCGTCAACGCACAATACTAGTTCAACTCTTACATATACAAGCTCTTCGCATTTTAATTATATATACAATACAGAATCTGATGGAACAGGAAGATTATTTGCTGCGCAGTTAAATACTTTAACTGATATAAATACTACTTCTAATTACAAAATAACTGGGCAATTGATAATAAATACAACTCCTTCTGATATTACTTTAGATGCAGAGTACTTATCTGGTCCACTATTAAAACTTTATTTTGGAGGAGAATTTAATTACGACTCACTTGTTGTGCACACATTTACTGGTCAAAATCACATCATGAGTTTAAACACTTTGGAAACTAGCGAAGAGTTTGATAATTTTGGTAGGTTTGAAATTATAACAAGTGATATTCAAGGGGCATTAAAACTTATAAATACTCAAACTACTTTTGGTCCTATTACTACTATAAATGCAACAATACTAGATTTTTCTATACAAGAGTTTATTCCTGAAGATATAACTTATAAAGCTGGAGATATTTGGAGACACGATGAATTTAGTACTCCTGGAGATTTTTATAATATTTTACACCCTTTTGAAGTAGAGTTTATAGATAACACTCAAAGAAACGAATCTAAATTGCATAGTAGTTTTGGATATGAAACTGAGGTTTTTTTAAATGATTCTAAAATATTTAATAACGGATTTACATCTTTTATAGCATTTAACTCTACACAGTCTTCAGGACAATCTGATATAAAATATTTTAAAAATAGTGAAAAAGGAGCAGCTGTAAGAAAAGTTGAAAATGAATGGAAGATAAATGATTTTAGAGACATGTCTGCTGAATCTTTACTTGCATCTAGCAACACTTTAATTTATCCTCAAAGTATAAATATATTTAAAGTTGATGGCATGTATGAGCCTGTAAATCTTTTGTTTACAGATAGTAATAAACCTTGGCATAAACAAAAGAAGTTCATTGATACTTATATAGGAATACGATTAGTAGGAGACAATTCTGATAAAAATTTAGTAAATTTGTATTCCACATCCGTGGCAATGCGTAAATACAATAGATAATGAAATACAATTATAATCAAAAAGGTGGATATAAGACTCCTGCATGGACTCGTAAAGAAGGAAAAAGCCCAACTGGAGGGCTTAATGCAAAAGGCAGAGCCTCTGCAAAAGCAGAAGGATCAAATTTAAAATCACAATTAAGCTCAGGCACTAGCCCAAGAAGAGTTTCTTTTGCTGCACGGTTTGCAGGAATGAAAGGCCCTATGAAAAAACCTAACGGAGAGCCTACTCGTAAAGCGTTAGCTTTAAAAAAATGGGGCTTTGGTTCTGTAGAAGCTGCACGTAGCTTTGCAAATAATAATAAGAAAGCTCAAATGGGCGGAATGTATAGTGGAGGAAATCTGCCTAATAATATGCCGCAATCCTATGAAGCTGTTCAGTCTTATGGCCCACAAACAATTAATGCAGAAGAGCAACAAACACTTCAGGCTCAACAGACAGAACTGGCTTCTCAAGGAGCTCAACAAAATATTACAAATCAGGCTAATCTTGTAGGAGAACAGTCTTCTCAACAAACAGGCGCTGTTACATCAGCAATTAGTAGTGCTGGAGATTTATTAGGAAAAACTCAAACAAAGGCTGCAGGTATTGGAGGATTAGCAGCAGGAGCATTAGGAGCAATTTCAGACGATGGAGATGCTACTAAGTTAAATGTAGGAGAAGGACTTTCAGCTGTAGGTAAAGGAGCTGCCGCAGGTTCAATGTTTGGGCCTGTAGGAACTGTAGCAGGTGCAGCAATAGGAGGAATAGGAGCTTTAGTAGGCAGAGGAAAAGCTAGAAAAGAGGCTGCAGAACTTAAAGCAGAAAATGAAGATAAACAAAATAGAATACAAAGTAAGCTGTCACAAGCAGATGCAGAAGATTTAACTTATTCTGGATCTGATTTTGGTAACCCTATGGGAACAGTACAAAGTAAGTATGGAGGTATAAAATATCAAACAGGAGGAGACCCTTTACAAAATGCAATAGATAGAACAGAAGATCCTCTTAAAGGAAAAGGATCTGGAAGTGGGACTATAACAGAAGGCCCTAGTTTTATGGAAAGAATGAAAAGTGGAGCTAAAAAAATGTATAATGAGTACGCACCAGCTTTAGTTAAAGACGCACCTGCAATAGCAAACTATGCAAAAGAAAATCCTTTAGATGCTGCGCAAGTAGGTCTAGGAGCTTTAGCAGTAGGAGCTGATGCTATACCAGTAGTTGGTAGCGCAGTTAGCGCTGGCGCAGATTTAGTAAATGCTGGTATTAGCGGTGGTAGATCTGCTTATTATGCAAATAAAGGCGATACAGGTAAAGCTAGTTTTTATGCTGGATTAGGAGCTATGGACTTAGCAGCAATTGCTCCGGGAGCCGGTAATGTAGCAGGTTTAGGTAAAATGGGAAAATTAATAAAAGGTGCTGCTGACAGTAATAGAGTTGCAAAAACTGCACATGCAGCTCATATTGCTAACAAAGGAATTACAGCTTTAAAAACTGCCGATGTAGCATCTCAAGGAAATCTTTTATCTGGTATATCTACAAAAGCTAAGCCTGATCTTGTAGATCAACCTTTAGTTCAAAAAGGCCAAATGGGAGGAGCAAAAAAATTACCAGGTGGTCTAGCTAAACCTATACCTGGTTCTGATGCTGTAGAGTTTAAAGGACAAACACATGCAGAAGGCGGAATTATGATGGACCCACAGACAGAAGTAGAAGATAAAGAAACTATGGATAAAGTAACTATGAAAGGTGGAGATAAAAGAGATTATTTCTTTTCTAGTTATTTAAAACATGGAGGTATGTCTTACGCAGATGCTCATAAACAAATACTAAAAAAAGGCGGCGGACAAAAAGAAATAGATATGCTAGCTAAAATGCAAGAATACAAAGCTGGTAGAAATCCAGACTCTGTAAAAATGCAACAAGGAGGATATGCTGATGAAGTTATGGCTAACTATGAACCCATTGATGCTAATAACAATAAAAAGTCAAACTTTTTTGATTCTGCTAAAGAAACGTTTAACGATAAAGTAGGAGCTCTAAAAGATAAAATATCAGACTATAAAGAAGGCGCAGCTGACAGACAAAAAGAAAGAGCACTTCGTCAAATGTATAAAGATACTCCTGATATTGCTTTAGCAGCAGGCGCGGCACAGATGATACCTGCTATGTATGCATTTAATCATAAAGAAAAAGCTGTAAATAAATTAAACTACGCTTCAGATATGGTAGCACCTGATCTTGATCGTGTGAATTTTAATGCTGAAAGATCATCAAACGAAGCATCTAATAGAGCTGTAAATAGATTTATAGAAACTAGTGGTGGAGGTCCTGCAAATATTGCAGCTAAAATGGCAGCTTACAGTAAGAAACAAGATCAAGATATGAAAATTGTAGCAGCTGAGCAAAGAGCTAATGTAGGCATATCTAATCAAGAGGCGCAAATGAGAATGACAGCTCAGGCAAGAAACATTGCTAATAGAATGAATGTTGATTCTAAAAACGTTTCTGCTATGGAAGCTCAAAGACTCAGAGAAGAAAATAATAAGAAGGAGGCTATTGATGTAGCTATGAAAAATGTAGCAGGTCTTGCGTCTGATGTAATGCAATATCAAGCAGACGGTGACTACTCTAGAGCAATTGGTAATATGGGTATAGCAGAAAGACAAAAGCTTAGATCATCTCTTAAAGGAACAATAAATAAAGATACAGGAGAAGCTTGGACTGACGCAGAAATTAGCAATTTATTTAACGAAGCAACAAAAGAATAGTTATGGCTGAAAGATATAGTTTAAAACCCTATCAAAGTACGTATGTAAATAGAAAATCTGCAGAGATTAATGATGTACTACGTCAAAGATACGAACAAGCTTTTAATGCGGACGATGCAATTGCTGGAGCTGTAGATGAAATGGATGCGGCAGGTTTTGCAGGAGATCAAGCCCTTAAAAAAGAGCTTCAAGATTCTGTAAGACAAGACTTAGAAGGTCGTGCTAGCCGTGGGGATTATGAAACTATGGGAATGGATGTTGCTCGTAGTGCTAGGAATTTTCAAAAAGAATATGCTCCTTTAAAACAAAACTATGCTGCGCAACAATCATACAAAGCTTCTATTGATGCAGCGTATGCAGATAAAAAAATAACCGCTGAAACATATAGAAAAGCTATGGCAAAATCTGTACATGGCTATGATGGAATACAACGCAATGAAGATGGCTCTATAGATGAGGGTAGTATGTTTAGTGGGTACAACTTTGTTGATGATGTTGATATTAGCGAAATGATGTCAGAGTATTTTAAAGATTATGCTGCTAATGAAGGTGGTACAGTTACAGAAGAAGTTGGACAATTAAAAAGAGATGCAGAAGGCAACATTGTAGAGGATCCAGAAGGCACTCAGTATAAAATAAAAGTAGGAGAAGAATACAAGTACATATCTGAAAAAGAAGTTGCTAGAGCATATAACTATGTAACTTCTCAGCCTAACGTGCAGGCAGCTTTACAGCAAAAAGCAGACCTTAGAACGTTTGATTTAACAGATGAAGACTTGCAAGCTAATCTTATGTATGACCTTGATGGTGATATGAGTGACCCTGATAACGATGGTGGTCTACGAGGTGCGTTAGAGGAAGCTTCAGAAAAAGGTAAAACTTCAGAAGCAGAAGCTATACAAAAAGTAATAGATCAAAAAGAAGCTCTTTTAGCTAATACAGGTGTAGAAACTCCCGAAGAAATGGCTGAACTACGTCGTAAAAATGCTAGGCAAGAAGTTATAGAAGGAGAAGCTATGAGAGGTCAAATAGCTGCAATAGATAAATTTGGTTTCCAAAACGTGTACACTGAGTATGCAGAAGACTACGATAAAAAATGGCTACAAGATCGTAAAGCTACCCTAGATGCAGCAAACTTTGTTCCTAACCTACTTACTAAGACAGGTATGACTCAAATTAAAAATCCTGGTGGAAACAATGCAAATGATATAAACTCTTACGTAGAGCAGCAAGATGTAGCTATTGATAGTAGTTTAAAAGATTTAAATGGATTATTAAAAGGTGATTATACTTTTGAAGAAATAATGTCAGGTAAAGATGCAGAAGGTAATGATATAAAGCTGCCTGATGGAATGTCAGAAAATATATTTACAGATAGAAAAGACCAGCTTCGTAATCTTGCAGGAGAAAAAGCTATACAGGAAAAATTATTAAGAGAAGCAAGGAAGGCTGTAGGCCCAACTGCAGGTCAACAATTTTTACAATCTGTAGTATCTGACGGCGTATCAGGACAGGATGTACTAGACATAGCTAGAAAAGTTACAGGCAATCTTTCTATGTCGATAGAAGATTTATTTGAACTTAGAGCATCATCTGCGGAAGCTTCTACATTAGATACTAATATAACAAAAAGCACAGGAACTTCAGAACAAGCTAATTATATTATAATGAGTCAAATTCGAGATGAATTAAAAAACAATCCATCTTTTAATGATAAAGCTCAACTTGATCTTGCAGACTTACTTAATAAAAGTAATAAAGATTATAATAATAAAATGGACAATTGGCTAGAAAAAAATGCTCAAATAACTGTAGGTGGTATGGCTTCTACTGTATTCCCTGGGCTAGATCCTGCTGCAGCTGCTAAAAACACAAAAGCAATTAAAGCTGCATTTGTTAAAAAACCGTTAGATAAAAACTTTGAAATATTTTATGACGGTCAAAAACAAGATGGTACAGGAACTGTTGCAGGGTTAATAGAAGCTAATGGATGGGCAGGAACAGAGGTTATAATTAATGATATTAAATTTCATACCCAAGCATTTTTAGGAGAACCTAGTTTAGAAGTTCAAGTAAAAGGTAAAGACAAGGATGGTAATGATGTTTATAAAAATGTTATTATGCCGTACAGCAATATTAAAAATCAAGGCTTAGATGATTATTTTAATGATCCTAGTTATAAAGTAGCTATGGAAGTTAACAGAGCTAGAAACGTAGGTTTATCTGATACTGATATAAGATTTTCTAATGGCGCTGTTCTTAAATTTAAAGGACTTGACAATAAAGGAAAAGAATTAGTAGAAGCATACGACCAGGAAGGCAAATTATTAAATACATTTGATTTAAATAGTACCGTCAAATTAAAAGATGGTAGCGAAGTTAAACTATTAGATAAAATGATACAAGAAGCAGCAGCAGGCGGACAAACATTCTATACAGATATATAATGGCAGATGAAGTTTTAAATCCTTTAACTGGGCTACCTGTAGGTGGAAGTGCAGATATAAAAGAAATAGACCCTAAGACAGATAAAAAAATTGTTATGAACCCATTGACAGGTAAGGAAATGGGCTCTGAACAAACACCTCCACGATCTTATATTGGAGGTAGTAGAAGACAAGCAGCTAGTCTTAGCGATTCAATGATGAACTCTCAAAAGAGTGTTAAGCTTGGAGAAGACATTACAAACTTTACTAAATACGGAGTACCTCTTGGCCAAGATTTAGACTGGCAAGAACTTAGAGCACGTAATCAAGGTACAGCAGAAAAATGGGGTAATGGTTTAGCAAAAGCGGGTGTAACTGCATTAGGAGCTGTAGCAGAAAATACATTAGGCGTAGTGTTTGGTTTAGGTGAACTAGCTACAGGAGGCTCTTATTATGATAATTCTATTGGTAAGTCTGTAGATAGCACCAATGAATGGATGCGTGAAAACATGCCTAATTATCTTACGCAGGAAGAGCAGAAAATGTCTACTGTTAGTAAACTTGGTACTGCTAACTTTTGGGCAGACACAGTTGCTAATGGTTTAGGATATTCTTTAGGTTCTATTGCTACTATGTGGATGACTGGTGGTGGAGGTTTAATTACTAAAGGTGTATCAAGTGCTGCAAAAGGGCTTGGTATATACAATGCATCTAAAGCTGTAATAAACGGTACTAAGTTAGCTGCTAAATTAGGTAAAGGTGCAAATCTTGGTACAAGAGTAATGCGTGCATCGCAAATGTTAGAAGCTGGTGCAATGATGTCATTAGCTGAAGCATCTGTAGAAGCTCGTGAAACACAAAAAACTGTGTATGATGATCTTGTACAAGCTCACTTACAAGAAAACAACTTAGATAGTATTAATGATATAGACGCAGCTACTCTACAAGAGTTAAACGATGTGTCATATTCTGCAGGTAATACAAACTTTGTATCGCAACTTCCTGTTCTTATGGGTACTAACGTACTTATGTTTGGTAAACAAATAGCAGGATTTAAAGGAGCTAGTAAAGCTAGTTCTGATGTAGCATTTGATCAAGTTAAAAAGAAAGCAGTAAGTAAGCTTGCAGATAAAAGTGTTTGGAAACAAACATTAGACAGAATGAAACCAACAGCAATGAATGCGTTGGAAGAAGCCTCACAAGAAGGGTTTCAATTTGCGTCTGGTGTATTTGCACACTCGTATCACACTGATAAATTTAATGACGGTGGGTATGGTGACATGTCAAAGTCTTTAAATAAAGCTTTATCTGAAACATTTGGTACACAAGAAGGTTTAGAGTCTATGTTTGTAGGTGCTCTTACAGGAGGACTTATGGGTAGCGCACAATCTATTATGGGTAAAGAATACTCTACTAGAAAAACAAGTGCAGCTGCTCTTGCTAAATTTGTAAATGGTGGGTATTTAAATAATGCAGAACAAAAAATGTTATCTGCAGGGGCGTCTGCTAGCGTTATGCAACAAATGCAAGTGCATTTAGAAAATAAAGATTTAAAAAAGTTTAAGGATTCTCAGTTTAAATTAATTCAATATCAAGCTTACGAAGCGTTACAACGCGGAGGTATGGATGTATATCTAGAAAAATTAGAAGATGCTAAAAACTTAGATGCTGATCAATTTATAGAAGCGTTTGGTTATCAAACTAAAGATGCTGCAGGTAACGCCATATCTTTAGAAGACCAAACAGGCGGAAAAAGTCAAGCTAAAGTTATAGATGATTTAAAAGCTAAAGTAGAAAATTTTAGAAAGGTATATGATAATGTAAACACAAAGTTTCCATTAGCAGATAAAACATCTGGTCTTCCTAGAATGCTAATGAGTGAAGAAAATAGAAAAGCTGAAGATGCTACTTATAAAGATCAAGAAACTCTTAGAGCGCAATTAATATTCTCAGGAGCTGAAATTGGTAATCGTAGTAAAAGAATGACGGACATCCAAAAAAACATGGGTGATAATCTTTCTAACAGTATTAGTCCTAAAAAAGTAAAATTAAAAGCAAAATTAGATGCGTTACTAGCTGATCAAGATCCTAACTCTGTAGGAGAAATTGATCCAGCTAAAGACTTTGATGCTGCTGATCAGTTTCAAAAAATACAAGACGGTTTACAAGATATAAATCAAGAGCTTATAAAAGAAGATGGAGATGTAAATTCTGCTGAAACCTTTTTTAAGAATGCTGTAGATTATTTAACTCTTGCAAGAGAAAATAAATCTGCTTTAGATTCTTATAATAAATTATCTTCTGATGAATATTTTCAAGAACAGTTTAAAAAAGAAGTAGCTGAGGCACAAGAAGCAGCTAAACAAGCGCAAGCAGATAAAAAAGGTAGAGAAGTTTTAAATAATGCAAAAAGCGCTCAAGAGCTTGGTGAGTCTATGCCTAAAGGTATTAGCAAAGAGCTTAGAGAAGAATACGATAAAAAGTATAAAGAGTTTAAAGACGCTGAAAACGAAGCAATTAAAAAGTTTTTAGAAAGCGATTTAGATACTTTGTATGGTATGGATAAGGAAAAAATGTCTCCTATTGAAGTACAAGCATTAAAAGATGCTATAGATATATTAGAAAATAAAGAAAAAAATGCTTTAAATGTTAAAGAAAATAGTTCAGCTCCTAAATTTGGGTTTGAATCTAAATCTACAGCATCTATAACTGAAGACGGTGTAAGTATTACTCCTAATGTTGAGTATCAACAAAAACAGCAAGAGTTAGAAGAAGCGTTTAGGCCTGAAAACATGGGTAGTGTAGAAGCTATGGATACAAATGGAAGAATATTCCAGATAGATGGCAGTCTTCATTACAATGTACAGCCTAATCCTTTAGATGCTATTATAAGAGACTCTGATGGAAAGATATTATCTGTTAAATTAAGAGATGATAACGGAACTTTTATAAGTATATATGGCCCTGAAGCTAGAGTAGATGCTCTTGCATATGGAATATTAATGGCTGAACAATTAAAGTCTGAAAACTATCAAGAGTTATCTAAAGATGAAATTTTTGAAAAACTTATTGCGTTTAATGAAGAAGTTTCTATTGAACTTAGTACAGCTGGAGACAAAGGTAAGCATGGTTCTAAAACTACAGAGCTATTAAGAGAAGAAGTATACTCATTAGAAAGAGCTTTAGACGAAGCCTTAGAGGTGCACGATCAGTTACGTACGTATTACATACAAGAACTTGATGCTACTAAAGACGAGCTTAAAGATGATGTAGATCTTAAAGCTCTTAAACGTACGGTTAATTCTATTAGAGCGCAAATAGGAGCACGTAAACGGATTTTAAAATTAAGGAATGAAAGCACAATTCCTACAGATTCTGAAATATTAAAAGTTGAGCGTAAAGCTATGGCTAAAATAGAAGGATTTGAAGGAGATTTATCTGCAGCTCAAAACGAAATACAAGAATCTCAACAAGAGTTAGAGTCTTTACAAGAAGATGTAAAAAGATATAAAGAGGAAAACGATCTTGATTCTTATCAAGCAGCATTAGCAGACCAAAGAGCAGCGCAATCTCTTTTAGAAGAAGCTCAAAAAAATGTTAAAAGCCTTAAGCGTAAAATAAATTACTATAAAAATAAACTAAAACGTTTAGCAAATGAAAAATCCAACGAACTTTCAGGAGATGCAGAACAAGCTGCACCCGGAACTGCAGAAGCAGCTCAAGAACAAGTCGATGAAAGAGAAGATACAGATTCTGGAAAAGGCCCTAAAGAAGCGAAAACTGATGTAAAGCCTATAAGCTATACAAAAAATGGTAAAACTGCTTTATACACTGTAAAATGGGTAACTAATGAATACGTTGTATTTAATTCGTTAAATAAACCTGTAAACTTTCAAGAAGGCCAAGAAGCAGATAAGAATAAAATTGTAGGTAAATATCTTGTTAGTGTAGGTAAAGCTGTAGTTGTAGAACATAACGGCACTCAGTTTATTGTAACTCCTAAATATCTTAGTCCAACTAATACGCCTTTTATTATTCAAGCTGAAAATGGTAAAAGAATTTCTCGTGCAGGTCTTGCTACTCAGCAGCTTGCTGATATATTTGATGCTATTATAAAAAAAGCAGCCGTGAAGTTTAAAGCAATGGTTGCAGATACTACAAAAACTCCTACAGATAAAACTACAGAAAAAAATGTTGTAGAAGAAAAAGGTAAACAAAGTGTAAAAGAGTCTGCAAAAGAAAAACAAACACAACCTGGTAGTCCTAAATCAGATAAACTAACAGTTGTTGCTGAATATCAAATGTCTGATTTATTAGAAGACTCTGACCCTATAACAGCTGCATTTGGACCTGTGCAAGATTTGCCAAGCTCTCCTCCTTCTGGCGCTAAACCTATAGAGACAAGTAATAAAACTAATCTTGGCATTAAAGATGGAGCAGAATTTAAGAAGTTCCATACGATGCAAGTATCTACCCCACAAGGTGAGCAACAAGCTGTAGATTTTATGATCAAAGATGCTAACAAGGCTGGCATGGATTGGAAGATAGGTACTAGTAAAGCTACAGTAAACGGCAGAGACGTTATAGAAATAATAATGCCTAATGGTTATTCATTCTTAATGTATAAATCTAGCGGCACAGGAAGTACCTCAAAATCAAAAAATTTATGGGTGCCTATCCCAGGATTTGCAAATGATAAAGTAGGACGTTTTATAAAAGTGTACGATACTACAAATGGTAAATCTGCTAGCCAAAAAATAGACCCTAAGTTTACTAAGTATGAAGTACCTCTATTCCAAAACATAGCTAATACTTTAGAAAGTTTAGATGATGCACTAAGTGATAAAAGAAAAAAAGCATTAAATAGTATTAGAGGAATTTCGAGGATAAATAAAAAAACAGGAGTAAAAGATACTACATATCAAATAGCTAAACCTATTGACGGCTTTAGATTTAAAGACACAAATACAGAACAAGAGCTTATAGATCAAGTTAACGCTAAATTTACTGTAATGAGTTTAGAAAGAGGATGGAGTCCTAAGTCTACGCCTGCCGCTAAAAAAGAATCTCCTAAGCCAGCTCAGGCTAAACCTGCAGCGCCTAAAATGTCTGGATCAGGTACACAGCTTACAGTTGTTGCAGCAAGAGAAGACAAAGTGCAGGTAGTAGATGAAGTAAACTACAAAGGTGATATACAAATTAAATCTAGAGTTATTGTGTCAGAAACTGGCGCACCAGACACTTTTGATGCAGATACTCTTGATGGAGAACCTATATTATTAAATAAAGAAAAACTTGCTGACCCTAATTTAATAGATAAAGATGTAACGTTTGAAATTATAGAAAACGATTACTATAAAAATAATCCTAGTGTAGCTGTTCCTATATACTACAAAGTAGATGGAGAACTTGTAGGTAAACTAGAAGCAAATAGCCCTGACAGAGGCGCACTGGAAAAAAGATTAAAGAGTGGAGAGCAAGTAACTATGCAAGTATCTGAAGTAATAGCAGGTAACTTTAACCATTCTAAAACACAAGATGGAGGTAGTTTCTTTTCTGATCCTAGAGAACAATTTAGAGCTCCTTTGTTAGCATTTGTAGAAGTTGTAGAAGATATACCTGCATGGACATTAAGTCAGATTAGTACTGATAAAAATAAGGAAGGGGATGTGCCTCAAATACTATCTGATTTAGTAGGTACAGGTACTGAAAAAATAAACTACGGACAAGTAGGTATAGTTGTGCGGCCTGAAAATAGTCCTGGAGGGCAAGCTAGAATATCTATGGCATCTACAGCTTATCTTTCTCCTAAAGCTCAAGATGTAGCATACCAAGCACTTGTAAAAGAAGATTTTGATAGAGCAGAAACTATTGTAGCTAATAGTTTATTTGAAGCAGAGAGGGGAGCTTTCCAACCAGAGTATATGCAGTTTGGAGGATTTAATTCAGGTTCAAAATTTGTTGTATTTCAAAGTCCTGCTTTAGGAAAACTTGTACGTATAACAGAAGAAAATTTAAGAGATTCTAATAAAGGGAAACCATTTAAATATAATATAGTAGAAACTACTCAAGATGAAAATGGAGTACAATTCTTTAAAAACACAGAGCTTAAAGTAGCAGATTACAATGCTGCAACCGATATAAAAGAATTTTTAAAAGTTAAAAAGTATCATGTTTCTAGAGATCTTGGTAATATAAGTACGGAGTACAAAAGTCCTGTTACAGAAATAACATATCCTACTTATCAAGATTATTTATTTGATCCTAGAGAAATAGGAACAGACAGAAAAGTAGGTAAAGGGCATCACTCTATACTTACTACAGATGTAATAATGATAAACGGGTCTATGTTCCATAACCCTAAAATTACATTTACTGAAAATGCTTCTAATATAAAAAGCGCTAAAGATGTAATACAAAGCGATAACGCTGCCCCAGGAGGAAATATATTAAACACTCAACAAAAATCTAATTTGTTAGATGAGTTATCAGATATGGGAGGCTTAAATTTTGGAGACCAAATTAAGAAAGACGAACTAGATCAAGATTGCCCATTTTAAATAAAACCAACAATGGCTTGTAGTATAAAAAAAAACAAAGAAGGACAAGTAGTAGGAGCGGTAGCCCCAAACGGAAAAACTTCTAAATTATTTGATAGATTAGTAGAGGCAACAGGTAGTACTGATGCTGCATATACAGAGTATGCAAAATTTAGATCTAAAGCTCGTAAAGATGCGTTTGGCCAAGACTGGGAAGACGGATCAGCCATAGATAGTGTATTTACAGATGATAATGGAGAGCCAATACTAGTTAAAGGCGAAGGTTATTATTATGTAATTGGACCAAAAGGTAGAACAGAATACAGAGATCTAAAAAATACTTCAGTACATCAAGGTTTAAATATAACTTATGAAGTAGAAAAAGCATCAATTGATACTATCATGATGTTTTTAAATGATATTAAAAACTCGGCTCCTGATTTTTTTAATCCTCAAGAAGTTAATAAACTTTTTAACAAAACTAATGATAGTGATAAAGGTTATTTAGCAGATATGTTGCTTACAGAGTCTTTTGGGCTTCCTTTAAATCAAGCCGATATTGCTAGAGATTTATTTAATACTTTAAAAACAGAAGGTGTTAACGCAATGAATGCTAAAATGCCTTCTAATGCAAACATGCAAGGTGGTAAAGCTAACCTATTTTTAAATATATATGACCAATGGGAAGACATACCAGGACCTGTAACAGGTAATATACTAAGAACAGGATGGAGAACTAAGATTCAAAATGAACTATCATCATATGGTATGAAACTAAATGATGCTACTGAGTCTATAGAAATGTTTGATGAAGATTACGTAAGAATACACGATGTATCTAGACTGCAAGAAAGTCCTAAAGATAAAATGTCTAGTGTTGTACGTGGTGTTCTTATAGATATACGTAGAGAAGAACCAAACATTTTAGGATACCAAACATCTTTAGCTCTAGATGAAGTATACTCAGAAATATCTGAAGCAACTGTAGGGCAAATGACTTTTAAAGGTATGATTAATGAGCTTGTGCATAGATCACAATATAAGCCAGCATTAACTCCTGTAATACAAAAAATAAAAACGTTAAGTGCTCAACAGCAAGCTGCGTTCTTTTCTAATTTTAACAATTCTTACAAAAGTTTTTTACAATTTAAATCTACAAAGTACACATATACTGGGCCAACAGGACCAGAAAGCTCTGTTACAACAGAAATGTTTAACTCTAATGAAAGTGATACTACTAGAAGGTACAGAACATTTTTTAATAGACAATCTAAAGAGTACGCAGCTGCTAATGAAAGAGCAATATATAAAGTAGAAGAAGATGATGCTGGTAATGATGTTTTAAAAGTAAAAAGTTCTAAACTAGCAAATATAAAAAATGCATTTAATAAAGTAAAAAAAGTAGAAAGAATGCGTACATCTGACGCTTTGCCTCAAGAAGCTATAGATGGATTAGCAGAAATGTTGTGGGAAATGAGTATGCAATTTGGCCCTACTTTAGAAGAAACTAATAAAAATTTAACAAGGTATTTTACTATAGGAGATTCTGCAGGTAATAAGGGAGTTATTGCATTTAAAAATTTTGTATTTGCTGCTAATCAAAAAAGTAAAAGCGAAGCTTTAGAACAACTTGTAGTAGCTTTAGAAAATGGTAAAAACATATACTCTGAAAATCGCAAGATAGTTAATAAAATATCTGGCCTTGCACCTTTGTTTGATGGAAAAGCTTTTGGATCTTTTATTAGTGGTACGGGTAAACAATATTACCCTATAAATGAGCCTACGCCTTTAGATGAGCTGCAAGTTCTTATGCAAACAGAAGAAGCTCAAAAATTGTTTGATAATATGTCTCAGGATCCTTTTTATTCTCCAGGAGACGATATAAAAAACAAATCTTTATTATTAAGAGCGTTATCAGAAAATCAATCTGTAAGAGATGCTTTTAATATAGAAGTTATGGATTCTTATAAGGCATCTAATGAAGGTACTGCTACTAATGACTATAGTAATCAGTCTGCAAAAACATCCTTAATAGTAAGATTAAATGCATACGCTAACAATGGTAATAAAAAATTTACAAAAATAGCTATGCCTACTCAGGCAGATCGAAAGCGTTTAGACTTTATAACTTTGCCTAGAGTAGAAGCTTTAAATGGGCTTGGTGTAAATATATCTAAAGATGAAATTCTTAAAGGGTTTATTATACAAGACCTTGCTAGAATAGCTCAAGCTAAAACGCAAATACAAGAAGCAGGAGCTGATAGATCTAAGTTAATAGAAGGTTATCACTACGCTCCAGGAAAAGATGTTAGAGATAGTAAAGGTAATTACACTGGTACTGCTTTTAAAATGACACAGATAAATGGCTTACAAGATTCAGCAGTAGAATCTAGCGGTGAGTTGTCTAGATTTTTATCTGATTACATAAATCAGTACTTAGAAGGAACTTTAAATCCTAAGCTTGAAAATGTTATAGAAAAACTTATTCAAGACGAAGTTGATCGTGTAAAGAAAACGTTAGAAGGCTACACTGATAAAGTAAATAAAACAATAAAAGATTATAATATAAATTTAAGTGAAACTGTGCACAAAGAAGAGTCTATTAAAAAAGACTTTATAGAAAACTTTGTATTTAACGACTTTGTGCATAGAATAGAAATAGCTAAATTAGTTAGAGGCGGTTTTAGTTTTGCTAAAAATGGGGCTGACTACTATAAGCGTACCGGTTTGTATAATACACCTGGTAAAAAGCTTATGCTTAAAGGTGATTCTCTTTCTAATAAAACGTATGGTATGATGCCTAATTATGGTGAAATTACTATAAAAGACTTTGACTTTTCTGATCCTGTTGCTGCAAATCAAGTAGCAGATAGAATGCGTGATAATCTTGTAGATGCGGGAGTGTCTTTAGATAAAGCAAATACAATAACAAATGGGTATAGATCTGTTAATAAATCAGATGCTCAAGGTATTATTAGCACTGATATGTATCGTGGTATTATGATGGGTATTGGAGAATGGACCATGCAAGATGAGCAGGCGTTTAGAAATGAAAAGGCAGGTAATGGATACGTAGACAACGAAGGTAATGCTAGAGCTATTTACCCTGTAAAACCTTATCATGAAGAGTTGCATAAGTTCCAAATAGGTAAACACACAACTATGGCGCCTATAATGGATAAAAATTCATACATGGTGCTTACTAGTGATATGGCAAGTATTACACCTGAAATGCAAACTATTTATGATAGACTTCAAAAAGGTGATGTTCAAGTAATAAATACAGAAAGCGCTACTAAAGGAGCTAGAGTAAATGTGCAAGATGTAATAACAGGAGATTTAAATACTGCAACAGTAATTAAATACGACTCTTCTAAGCTTAGATTGCCACAAATAATGCCTAAGTCTAAAAAGAAAAGAATAACATTTTCTAGACAAGTTCGTAAAAACATTATAGCAAATATTAAACGTAATGAAAATTATGCAGGCTCTTGGGGAAATAAAACTGGACAAGAAATATTTGATTTGTTTCAGCAAGGTGTTGCAGAAAATATAGCAGAAGACACTAAGAATCTTAAACAAAATTTAGGCTTAACTAAATTAGAAAAAGCAAATCTTGGGACAGCTGAGTACGCAGAAGCAAAACTAGAACACTTAAAAAAGATAAGAGACAGGTTAAAAGAACAGGTTTTAGATAAAGACTTACCTGAAAACTATTTAAAAGCATTAAATATTGTGCCTAATGGTCCTTATGATTTTAGATTTGAAGTGCCGTTAGCGTTTCCTAACTACCAAGCAAAATTTGAGCAGATATTTTTTAGTATGTACAACAAAGAAATCTTTTTACAAACTGTAAAAGGAAAAGAACTTGTGCAAATTGCTGAGCTTGGAGGGTCTGAAGTGTCTGGAGATCTTAAAATGTACGACGGTACCTCAACTGCACAAGTTAGAGTAAAAGCAAGTGTTTTAGGATTAGAGCCTGGAACTAGAATTGAAGATGTAGACCAAGGTATTTTAGATTCTATAGGGTATCGTATACCTAATCAAGGTAAAAACTCTATGCTACCTATGACAGTAGTAGAATTTTTACCTGAGTCTCACGAAAAAGCTATAATGGTGCCAGGAGGTATAACTACACAAATGGGTAGTGACTTTGACGTGGATAAGATGTACATGATACAACCTGAAACAACTTTAGTAGAAGACAGGCTTACAAGAGTTAGCCCAGATTACTCTAAAGCACCTGCAGAAATGTCTAGACAAGAAAGAGACGCTATGCTTTTTGATGTTATGGAGTCTATAATGAAATCTCCCCAAGCTTTAGAAGAAGTGGTAACTCCTTTAGACTCACAAAGACTTCTAGATTTAGTAGATGTTATGAGAGAAGGAAGTGTAGCCGTAGATTACAATGATCCATTAATAGAAATAGATATGGAACAACGTAATAAAGCAGGCGTTGCACTTAGAGGTTTATGGGCGAACGCTCTTGCAGGTAGAAATACAGCACAAGCAGGAGACCTGCAAGTTAATAGAGATTACGCTCCTACAATAGAATATGATGGAGAAGAAATAACATTTTCTAGCGTTGCTAGAGAAAGAGACTATGTACCTGGTGAAGGATATACTGGAGATTATACTGATTATAGTATATCTGCATACTTGTCTGCTGCTGTAGATGCCGCAAAAGATCCTATACAAATTGATATAAATGATAATGTATTTACAGTTCCTGTTTCTAGTTTAATGATTAGTACAGGAGTACCTGTAGAAGATGTAGTGTATTTCTTAGGACAACCCGGAATAAAGAAAGCTATTGAGTTTGCACAGCTAAATGATTACACGCCTGGTAGTCTTACAAAAGCCGTTAACAAAATTATTACAGACGAATACAAGGGTAAAATTCAGAAAAAAGGTAAATCACAAACTATGAGTTCTGAGACTCTTAGAGATCTTAGTGGTGATAATGCAGCAGACCAAGTAAAATACCTAAATAACTTTAATAAATACTTTTTAGCAGGTAGAAATCTAACAAGTATATATAAAGTAATTACTCCTGACAACTTAGATAATGTAAATGAGATGTCAGCTATTGTAGCTTGGATAGACACTGAGAAGAGATACTTAAAAAGTGAAATGCCTTTAATAAGCGGAGCAGAAGATTTTACTAAAGGAGATACATACCCTATAGCTGTAGCATACCGTGGCATATTTGATACATTGCTAGCAGGAGCTAAAGGAGTAGGATTTATAAATAATTCTGCAGCTTTTAATGGATTTAAAGATCTGTTTAAAAACGGACTAAACAAATTTAGTTTGAGTTCAGAGCAACATAAATTTATAGATAGAGTTTTATTCTTAAAGCTTATGTCTATGGAAGGTAGTCCATTTTCTGATGGAATGTCTAAAGTAGATCAAATGTACACAGATCCTAATAATAATATATCTACAATGTTGTTAGAAGTGCAAAAAAATTATCCTAAACTATCTGATACATCTTTTGTACAAGCATTAGAGCCGGGGATAAATAATAACACAAAAGACACAAAAGTATACACTATAAAATTTGATAACTCTTTCCAGTTGTCTGCGCATGATAAAAACGTTATGAGTTCTGAGTTATTAAAAATGCTACAAACTCCTGAAAAATATGCAAATAATCCTGAAAGCGCTAAAGATAAAAAAGTAGTTAGAGACTTTGCAAAATCACTTATATACAATCAACTAATGACTACAGGATTTAAACCTGGAGGCTATGCTGATATGATACCTACAGAAGTATTTACAACACGTCTTTTGTTTGAAGACAAGTCTGGTGTAACTCCTGTTGAGTATTTTTCTAATACATCTAAGCAATTAGAGTACAATAAAGATGTGTTTAATGAAGACTTTTTACACGATTTTGTAGCAAATTATGGGCTATCTAAACCGGGCGGAACACCTTTGCTTCCTACTGTTAGATATAAAGGAGTAATAAAAAAACCTAATACTAAAGGAGAAGTCCTACTTGGTAAAGATCCTAAGATTTATGATGATACTTTGGGATATACTAAGTATTTTGTAACTTTCCCACCTGGAGGGTCTCCTAAAATATTTACTAATGTAAGCGAAGGGCTTTACATAGAAATGCAACAACAAGGTGATGGGCCTGTACATGAGTTAGGTGTACCTTCTACAGAAAGTATGATAAATACAACTAAAAGTGCTGTAATGCCTGGACCAAATGTTCAGCATGCTAAGCCTCTAGAAGATCAAGCAGCTGACGATGCTAACAACAGTCAGGAACAACCTCAAAAAGTATGTAAAATATAATGGCTTGTAAATACTATATAGACGGAAAAGAAAGTAGACTATACACTGATTTGTACGGGTACTTTGACAATACATCTCCTGAAAGAAAATCAGTAGAAGATGTATATAAAATACTAAAAGAACATAAAATAGCTACTCGTGTTAGAGGTGAGCTATTTGTTACACAAGGCAACAGTGTGCAGCCTAAGCTTACAGAAATTAATAGAATTAATCGTAAATATCCTAATTTAATAGATACTACGTTTATAAAAAGTACGCGTGCTACATCGTTTTCTCCAAAGAATAAATTGTACAGCATGTCTATTAATGAAGAAGTGCTTAAATCTATTCCTAATGAGGGTACTACTAATTCAGAATTAGATTATAAAAATCAATATGAGTTAGAAGAGTTTATGCGAAAAGATCAAGCTAAGCTTAGCGCATTTGAACAGGATTACTTATTAGATGAGCAAGCTTTATCTGAAAACACTAGCAATCAAAGTAGAATATCTGAAATGGCCAATGAAGATATGGCTATGGCAGAAAAGAAAGCAAACCACTTAAAAGATTCTTTTGCTGCTGCAGGAATAGATGTAGAAGTTATATTTGATGAAGATTTAGATGTTTTAGGTCAAGTTGATTCTAAAGAAGACGGCAAGTCTGCAGTTATAAGACTTAATCCTAATAACATAAAAGAAGATACAACTATACATGAGTTTGGCCACATCTACATAGATCTATTAGGAGTGTCTGACCCTACAGTAGCTTCTGCTCTTAACGAATTACGTGATACTGATTTGTATGCAAAAGTAGCGCAAGCATACCCTGATTTAAAAGGTGAAGCTCTAGACAAAGAAGTTTTAGCTACTGCTATTGGGCAAGAAGGTGCAAAAATTGTAAGAAAAAATCCTACTAGATTACAAGGATTACTAAATAGAATATATAGAGCATTTGCAAAAATGTTAAATCGTGCAGGTATTGATGCTACTCCTAACAGTGCAGCAAAGCTAGCACAAGAAATGCTATCTGGAGATCTACGTACAGCAGACATGACTAAAAAAATTAGCCCATACTCTCAACAAAGTAGAGATATGGAAAAGCTTAATACTTTAGTAGATGAAGCTAGAACTAGAGTCCGCACAGAAATAGCAGAAATAAAAAAATTACCTGAAGCAGAGCAAGAGCTTAAATTAGATAGATTAAACAGAGTAGAAGCTACACTTGCTAATGTAAAAAAAGTTGAAGATTTTTACGCATTTGTATCAAGTGCAGCAAGCGCAATGGATACTGCAAGAGCTGACTATGATAAAATTATGGCACTGCCTGAAAATGAAAGAGCACAGCCTAAGAATATGAATGCTATGTACGAGGTTAAAAAAACTTTAGATAGTTTTGATACTATAAAAAATATAAGAAACCTTTTAAAAGCAAAACAAAAATCTGGTAAAGTTTTGCAACCAGACATTCCTAGATTTGACACAATACAAGAACGTACTG
>Ga0208814_1000353_pt1 | contig 30674 bp, 24 predicted proteins | sample MalvirAntarct_55_FD_184253 | JGI IMG/M metagenome (GOLD analysis project Ga0208814, IMG submission 184253) | Marine viral communities from the Global Malaspina Expedition - Malaspina viral metaG Antarct_55 (SPAdes) (version 2) | ecosystem: Environmental > Aquatic > Marine > Oceanic | place...
AGCTATCGCCAGATGTATTATGGGTGAGCAGATGTTAGCTATCGCTAGGAAGCATAAGATTGCCCTGACGGTACACGATTCCGTGGTATGTTGTGTAGAGATAAGTGTAGAAGTTGAGGCACGTGAGCACATCGAAGCGTGCATGAATATGACCCCCGCATGGGCTGATGGCCTACCTATTGCGTGTGAGTCTGGTATTGGTAAATCGTATGGAGAAGCAGGATGAGCAAAGACAAAGTTATATCAATGGAAGACTTCAAGCAAACTGAGCGTGCGTTGGCGGAGGGGACTTATAAAAGTTCACCTAGTATTAACTCCCAATCAGATGCCGAACTTGGTATTTCTGGCTGGACTAAGGTAATGTTGGTAGGTAGAGGCGACGAACTATTAGTACTGGTGGAGCAGGGGTACGACGAAAATGGAGAGGAGCGCAGTGTGAATGGTGTCGCCATGGACTACGAGGAGTTGCTAGAGGTTACAGAGCAGCTTGTAACGTGTGCAGAGAAGATGCGGGAGCTTTCGACTGATGTCAAATAGAGTAGTGGAGTTGATATGCCTATTCGTTGGAGGCTTTATAGTCGGTAGCGTTTCAGTAGTAGTGTTTAAACTTGTGATGGAGTTATTATGAGCAAGGCATCCCCATGGTCGTTCTCAAGGATCAAATCTTTTGAGCAATGTCCCAAGAAGTTCTACCACCTTAAGGTATCCAAGGACTTCAAAGAACCAGAAACTACCGCTATGTTGTACGGTACTGCCGTACACTTGGCCGCTGAAGAATACATACGTGATGGGACGCCTGTCCCTGCCAAGTTCGGCTACGTGAAACCCGTGCTAGATAGTCTGATGAAGTTCGAGGGGGAGTTCCTATGTGAATATGAAATGGGACTTACCGAAGACCTAGAGGCGTGCGGGTTCAAGGCTGATGATGTGTGGTATAGAGGCATCGCTGACTTGGTTATCCTGAACAAAGAAGAGAAGACTGCGTACGTTATTGACTATAAGACGAGTAAAAACACTCGCTATGCGGACAAAGGTCAGCTAGAATTGATGGCATTAGCTACCTTTAAACACTTCCCTGAAGTAGAAACAGTTAAGGGTGGCCTGTTATTCGTAGTATGTGAAGAACTAATCAAAGACGAATATAAGAAAGAAGATGCCCCTGAACTATGGGCGAAGTGGCTAGGTGACTACAAGCGTATGGAGAAGGCATTCGAGAAAGATGTATGGAATGCTAACCAAAGCGGGCTGTGTCGTAACCACTGCATCGTAACTGAATGTGTACATAACGGTAGAAACTAATGCCCTACAAGAACAAAGCTGATCGTAAGAAACAAATTAATCCTGAGTGTGGTAGTCCGGCGCATGAAGCACGTATGGAAAGACAACGTGCGAGGCGTGCGTTCGACAAGAACAAAGGGTATGAGAAGCGCAAGGGTAAAGACTTGAGCCACCGTAAGGCGTTAGCAAAAGGTGGTAGTAATAAAGATGGAGTGTACGTGGAGTGTTCAAGTAAGAACCGAGCACGTAACGGACACAGTAAGAAATAAGTGTAGGTCGATGTGTAGTGGACGCTCAGTGTGATGCGTCATTAAACAAAGCGGTATGCCTTTGTATCCTCTGGGGCCGGTGGCAACACCAACCGTAAAAATCGCATTAGCTCGCATAAGGTTCGGTTGATACCTTGCATAAGATCGGAACTAGCCCCGCCGGAGCGAAGGGGACTATTAATTTTAAGCGCGTTGTGGATGTCCACTTCGGGCTATTTCGTATCGGAGCGATTAAATGCAGATAATTGATAACAAGGCGTTACTACTTAAACTACGTAACCCTGCGCAAGTGACAACGGTTATACCCAAGAGTAAAAACCTAGGTGATAACAAGGTACTAGTGAAGTGGGGACTGGAGGAGGTTCAAGTACTGCGCAACCTAAGCATGAACGTACCCTCTCCCATACTAGGTACGTACGATTGGACGGGCAAGTACCACCCCTTCGATCACCAGAAAGCTACGGCTGCGTTCCTGACACTGAATAAGAAAGCATTCTGCTTTAACGAGCAGGGTACTGGCAAGACAGCAAGCTCTATATGGGCAGCGGATTACCTGATGAACCTTGGTGTAGTGAAACGTGTTCTGGTGATATGTCCCCTATCTATTATGGACGCAGCATGGCGTAACGATTTGTTTAGCTTTGCTATGCACCGATCAGTTGAGGTGGCGTATGGCGCGAAAGACAAACGTAGAAAGATAATAGAGGGTGACGCTGAGTTTGTTATCATCAACTACGATGGGGTGGCGATAGTCGAAGACGCTATTGCGGATGGAGGATTTGACCTAATAATCATTGATGAGGCTACCCACTATAAGAATCCACAGACTACTAGGTGGAAGACCCTCAACCGAATACTAAAGCCTAGCACGTGGCTATGGATGATGACGGGTACGCCCGCCGCGCAAAGTCCAACCGATGCGTACGGTATTGCCAAGCTAGTGAACCCAACAGCAGTACCTAGGTTCTTTGGTTCGTTCCGCGACCAAGTTATGAGAAAGGTAACTAACTTTAAGTGGGTGCCTAAAGAGGATGCCACAGATACCGTATACCAAGTACTACAACCTGCGATACGTTTCACAAAGGAAGAATGTCTAGACTTACCCCCCATGGTATACGTACGGCGTGAGGTGGAACTTACTCGGCAGCAGAAGAAGTACTACAAAGAATTGAAGACCAAGATGACCATGGAGGCGGCAGGTGAACAAGTCACGGCGGCTAACGCAGCGGTAAACATGAATAAGCTACTGCAAATATCTGCGGGAGCTGTGTACACCGACCTAGGAGATTCCATTCAGTTCGACATTAAGAACAGATACAAGGTGCTACAAGAGGTGATCGCCGAATCTAGTAAGAAGGTACTCGTATTCGTACCCTTCAAGCACACCATCGACATGCTAACTGAGAAGCTACGCAAAGATAAGATAAGTACCGAGGTGATACGGGGGGACGTACCTGCATCAAAACGGACTGAGATATTTAAACGGTTCCAAGAGAACGATGACCCTCAGGTGCTAGTCATTCAGCCTCAGTCAGCAGCACACGGGGTAACCCTAACTGCGGCGAATACGGTCGTATGGTGGGGGCCGACTAGCTCACTGGAAACATACGCTCAGGCTAACGCACGGGTACATAGATCAGGACAAGATCAGAAATGTACCATCGTACAACTCGCAGGTAGCCACGCAGAGAAACGTGTTTACCAACTGTTAGATAACAGAATAAACATTCACACAAAGATGATTGATTTATACAAAGAAATACTTGACTAGCTAACGGATAGCTAATAAAGTGTACCCCTCACCACGAACGGAGACTATGATGAGTAATGCAGAGAAGTTGACGGAGGTGTATTTAAAGATAAAGGATAAGCGTTCGGAGTTATCGGCCAAATTTAAAGGAGAAGATAAGAAGCTGTCGGAGCAGCAGGACAAAGTTAAGAAGGCTTTGCTTGAGTACTGCAAGGAACACGGTGTAGATAGTGTTAAGACCGGAGCGGGGTTGTTCTACCGATCTGCGAAGACGAGGTACTGGACTAATGATTGGGACTCTATGTATAAGTTTGTTATGGAGCACGAAGCATTAGAGTTGTTTGATAAGCGACTGAACCAGACACACGTTAAGCAGTTCTTAGAAGAGAACCCAGACTTGTTACCTAAAGGTCTTAATGTAAATTCAGAGTATGTAATCTCAGTAAGGAAGAAATAATGGAAACAAAATATGTACCAATTGAAGGAGTTGCTAAGTACTTCAGTATATCGGTATCGACTGTACGCTCGTGGATGCGGAAAGGGGAGATCCCTGCCAACACCTACATCAAGGTAGGTAGTACGTACCGTTTTAATCTAGATGCACTAGATGCGGCACTGACTGACACTGCACATACACCGGAAGATGTTGATTTAGGATGGGTAGAACATACGGACGAAGTATAATGAAACGTCGGATCACCCTACGTGGTGGAGAGATTAGAACCATAGACGGTGACGTAGCATCACAAGCTAAAGATTATATTGATGTAGTTATTGTGAACGCTGCCCCCATTGCTCGGTACTTTTACTCGGAGACGTATGACCCTAATGTAGCAAAGGCTCCACTCTGTTGGTCAGGTGATACGCAGCGCCCCGTTACGGGCATACCTGATGACCAGAAGCAATCCCACAGGTGTATGGACTGCCCTCAGAATGTTAGAGGTTCAGGTTCCTTTGGGGGTAGAGCATGTAGGTTCTCACAGAGACTTGCTGTGACACTTGCAGAAGACCCAAGTGTAGTTTATAGACTACAAATACCCGCTACTTCGATATACGGTAGAGGGAGTAATGGCAACATGCCCCTGCAAGAGTACGTGAAGTTTCTATCCGCACGTGGCTCGAACACTACAGGCATTGTTACCCGAATATATACAGATAAAGAAAGTGCAATACCCAAACTCTTTTTCAAACCTATGCGTTCATTGAACGAGGGAGAGTTGGAGGTAGTAGATAATATGATTACTGACTCCGACACTGTTGCGGCTATACAGCATGATGAGTATACCCCAACGGTAGTAACTTCCCCCTTTGGTGAAGTATCTGGATTTGAATTTGAAGCAAATTAAACTATAGGAAAATTGATATGACCCATTTAATAAGTAACGTAGAAATCCTTTACCCACGTGTAAACCAGTGCTACCGATTCGACAACGCCGAGAACAAGAGCATCCCATGTGATGTGTTTGAAGATGGCGCTAAGTATGAGACTAAGTTCCGTATGGACAAAGACCAAGCCAAGTCCTTGTACGAAGCTATGGCAACTGCCTACGCGGAAAAGAGAGAGAAGTCTTGGCCTGAGAAGTTAGCTATGCCGTTCGAGAAGGATGATGATGGTAAGTACGTAGGTAAAGCTGTACTCAAGGGTGCGTATGGTAAAGATGCTACCGCCAAACCTAAGCAGTACGATGCCAAGAGTAAAGAACTTCCTGAAGACTTTAAGCTCACCACTGGTAGTGTTGGTAACATCGCAGTTGTGTTTGTACCTTATAACATGCGTGACAATGGTGTATCACTACGCCTTAAAGCAGTACAGGTTACCAAGTATCAAGCCCCACAATCTGCGGCTTCTCCGTTCGATGTTGTTGACGGCTTTGAATTAGAGGTTGACGAAAACCCATTTGAAGTGCAAGATGTTCCTAAGGCTGCCGCAGAAGCAGTAAGTGATGACATCTTTGAGGACGAACCAAAGGAAAAAGTCTCTGAGCCTAAGAAGATAGTAAAGAAAACGGCTCCCGCACCAAAAGATGATGCTGACCTTGCATCAATCGTCGATGAATGGGACGACTAGTAACTTAGTCCCAATTTAAAACTAATCCTCACAGCTAGGGCTGATTACCTGAAAAGGGCACTTCGGTGCCCCCGCTGTGACGACTCTCGGAATTAGGTAAAAGTTATGAATACAGAAGTATTTCTAAGCAAGACGTTGGGGAACGAAGGATACTACTGCTTATTTGCAAGTCGCACTGCGGAAGGTCGCAGAGTACAGAAGTTCTACGATTCCCTAGGGGATCTAGTTAGCGCGGCGTACAAGTATGACGAGGATGGATATGATTCGTATTTTGCACTAAGTACATTTACAGAATCAAACTCTCGAAAAGTAGACAATGTGAAACACTTAAAGTCTTTCTTCCTAGACTTAGACTGCGGTGACGGGAAAGAATACCCCGACCAAGCAGAAGCATTAGATGCACTAAACGATTTCTGCGTAGCTCAGAAGCTACCAAGACCTATGCTAGTCAACTCAGGGAGAGGCGTTCACGCGTACTGGTTCCTTACTGAGTCAGTGACTCTAGATGAATGGTTGCCTGTAGCAGAACGTCTCAAGAAACAGTGTGTTGTACATGGGCTACTGGCAGATCCGTCTGTTACTGCCGATGCAGCTAGGGTACTACGTGTACCTAAAACACGTAACCACAAAACAAACCCACCATGTAAGGTTGACTACTTCGCCGCATCCGCACCTGACCCTGTAGACTTTGATAAGTTCTCAGACATGGTTGGCGGCCCCGTGATACTCCCACCGAAGAGTGCTAGTGGTAATGCGAATGCCGTTATGCAGACCCTGATGGGTAACACCGAAGCATCTTTTAAAGACATCATAGCTAAGACCATGAATGGTAAAGGCTGTGAGCAGTTGAGGACTATATGGAAAGACCAAGAGAACTGTAGCGAGCCTATGTGGCGTGCAGGATTATCTATTGCTAAGTTCTGTTCAGACTCTGAGGTTGCCGCACGTAACATATCAAAGAACCACGAAGGGTATAACGTAGAAGATACTGCGGCTAAGATGGATGGTATTAAAGGCCCATACTTGTGTACGTCTTTCGACGAGTTCAATCCTGATGTATGTGGTGACTGCCCGAACTGGGGTAAGGTTAAATCCCCCATCACACTAGGTAACAAAGTACTCCGCGCTGCGCCATCTGACAACGTGGTAGAAGCACCGGCTCTAAACTTACCGAACAGCCCAACCAATGTGTATACAATACCTGAATACCCTAAGCCATACTTCCGAGGGCAGAACGGTGGTGTGTACATACGTAGTCGTAATGAAGATGGGGATATGGATGAGACTCCTATATACCACAACGACTTGTACGTAGTGAAACGTATCCTAGACGAAGAGATAGGTGAGGCTGTGGTTATGCGTCTACACCTACCACGTGATGGCGTACGTGAGTTCACTGTACCTTTAACGTCAGTTACATCCCGCGAAGAGTTCCGTAAGCAGATGGCAATGCAAGGTGTAGCTGTAACCAAGATGGATGACCTAATGAATTACACTACCACATGGGTTAATGAGCTACAGGCTAACAGTACAGCCGATGCCGCCCGTAGACAGTTTGGTTGGACAGACGATAACCACGATGCGTTTGTACTGGGTAACCAAGAACTGACCGCAACAGAAGTTAAGTTTAACCCTCCTTCTACAGCTACTACCGGACTTATGCACTTGTTTGAGCCAAAGGGAACGCTAAAGGAGTGGAAGGACATGGCTAACTTCTATAACAAAGATGGCTTTGAGATGCACCAGTACATAGTAGGTACGGCGTTTGGATCTCCGCTTATGGAGTTCTCTCCTATCGCTTGTGCAGGGTTTCATATACACAGTAAGGACTCTGGTGTAGGTAAGACTACAGCCATGTTCGTAGGGGCATCCGTATGGGCGGAGCCTGAAGGCATGGTGCTGTCAGAGGACGATTCGCAAGCGTCACGTATGAACCGTGGAGAGGTGTACCATAACCTACCGTTGTACATTGACGAACTTACAAACGCTAAGGGTGACGAGCTATCTGACCTCATCTACCAAATCTCTAGTGGTAAGCAGCGGAATCGTATGTCGGGAGGCAGCAACGCAGAACGCGCACGTGGCAAGCCGTGGAGTTTATTAGCGGTTAGTACCGGTAACACGAGTATTATTGAGCGGGTTAGTATGGTTAAGAACATGCCGAAAGCGGAAGCTCAACGTATGATGGAGGCCAAGGCGGTTAAGCTGTTTACTGATCCTGAGACTAAGGCACTGACGGACGAACACGCGAAGAGAGCTACCACAGTGTACGGACATGCGGGGCCAATATACATTAAGTATATTATGAACAACCTTCCACAGGTTAAGGCACTACTAGCCAACGTGCAAAGACGCATTGATACGGCGGCAGGGTTAACCGCAGAGAATCGCTTCTGGTCAGCGGGTGCGGCGTGTACAGTTACTGGCGTTATTATAGCTAACAAGTTAGGGCTGATTGATTACGACACCAAAAAGCTGATGGCCTACGTTGTTAGATTGCTAAAAGAAAATAAGAACGGAGTTAATGACATGAGTAGTTCGGTAACAGATACATTGAATGACTACATCCACGAGAACTGGGGTAGCATCCTAAAGATCAAGAGCACTGACGATCTACGTAAGCAAAACGACAACGGGCTAGACAGTTTGGTTATACCTGAACTCGACCCTAAGATTCGTTTGGTGGGTAGGTACGAGACAGACATCAAGCGCGTGTACCTAATACCTAAGCCCCTCAAGGCATGGTGTGGTAGACAGCAGATAAACTATGGCTCGTTCGTGCAGGATCTGAAAGATAAGTTTGGCGGTAAGTCTGTGAAGATGCGGCTTACTAAGGGTACCCCAACTCAATTGCCGCCTACTACAGTTATATCTGTAGACTGTTCCAGTGTTGGGGTAGACGATTAGCATGATGATGTTGCACGACATAAATCCCGACGGTATACGTGTTACAATACACTGGGATACGTTTACAGTAGGTACATCATTATTTGTGCCGTGCATCAACAGTAAGAAAGCTAGGGAGCAGCTAAAGAAGATAACTAATAAAAAAGGATTTAAAACAGAATCCAGAGTAAGCACAGAGAATGGCCTGCTTGGTATACGTGTTTGGCGTACACGCTAATAACCGCTAGTTCCCCCTTTTACCCCCCTAACCTGTTTCCGAGACAGGCGGGGGGTATTTTTTAGAAGTAACTTTCGGTCTCTTGGTACTCCGCCTCGTGTTGCTCTAGGGTAGCGCGGAACATCTTAGAGTATCTAACCCCGTTAATAGTCTCCGCAGAAGCTCTCTTGTACGCACGTCTGGATCGGGAGATAGTATCCTTTGTTATCGCTGCTAAAGGATAGTCCGCATTGAACTCGTATATGTTATCCATAACATCGTAGTACTGCATGAAGTCCCCATCCCGTTCGGCTTTCGCTCTACGCCGCAGTAACTTGGTACGGCGCTTCTTAGCTGCACCTTCGATACGCTTCTTTTGGTTCTCCTTCTCTTGGATAAACGTATACTCAGAAGGAGAGAAGCCAAGTACTTGCGCCGCAAGCTCGGTATTGCTGGGGTCGTCCCAGATAAAGTCTCCTCTCCTTGTTAGCGCGCCCTCATCCCTACGAAAGCGTACCAACCCTTTATACATGTTCTTAATAGATGCGGGCAGCATTGTCTCGATACCACGTTCCAAGTTATCGTTATCTACTATGTCTGTATACCCTCTCTCGAAGCTAGACAGTATCGACCATGCAGGGCCACCAAAGTAGTGAGCTATGTCTTCTTCCATAGACGCGTCTTGGTTGTATCTGTTTGTTTGGAATAGGAGGTTACTTAGCCCGATACGGTTAGACACATCCACGCCAAGCATTGCCGTTGGTGCCCCTTTGTACCACCCTTGAGTTAACTGCTTCTGTACGATAGTCTCGAAATCTTCCTCGTCGTCTTCCCTAAGCATAGTGTTGTAGATTAGCGCAACTGCACCGAAGATGGGTATACCCTTAACACCCGCAAACAATATTGAAGTACCAAACGTACCTGCCAATTGTTGGATGGCGGCGTTACGAATCTCTCTAGACTTAGCATCTGTACCGGGTGCAATGTTACGCGCTATCTGTAATGCGTTCTGGAGCATGGAAGTGTACATACGTACGCCGAAGCTCTTATACATCATAGCTACTCGACCAATACCTTGTCTAGACACCCGCATACCGGTCTCTAATGACGCACCGCCGTTCACTTTTTGGGTTAGTCCCATAGCACTTTCCGCAGCTTTGACTTTCATCTGCTCAGGGCTGTAGTCCTCTTCTGCTTGGGTTCTAGACGCTTTGTTCGTACCCTGCATACGTTGCATTTCTAAGTCGTACGCAGCCATCATAGTTATCTGGCGAGTCATAACCTCAGCTTTGTGGAACATGAACGCTGACGCACGCTGGGTTTTCTCGATAAGACTCTTAGGGTCTTCTACGAAGGATAGCCCCTGCTCGTCTTGTATCAGGGAACTGTCCACCTGACCTCGTTCTGCTGCTATCTGCACCATGACGGCCTTACTCTGTAAGTACTCTCTGCGAGTCTCCCCTGTCTTCTTGTCCACATCATCTAGGCCGGGCAAGTCGTCACGCACTTGGTAGTTCCCGTCAGCATCTGTAACGTAATAGTTGTCCACGTTCTGCCCCGCAAAACTCTGGGCGTCTGCATAGCTCTCTCCATCTAGCTGCGCCATAAGTCTCCTTCGCTTGACGGTACCACTACCGAAGTACAACTTAGAAGCCTTACTTAAAGCGGCCAGAGTTTTACCATAACCGTAAACACCCGCAAATTGGGGGAGTACGAACAGAGGGATCTGAGTCGTGTTGACCAATGCAGATGAGGCGTTAAGTCCGATGGTGAAGTTAAACGCTACCCTATTTAGAGTACGAGCAACACCATCTGCCGGAGGGTTAACCGCGAAGTTGATGCGGTCTAGTACTTCGTTAACTATTAGCTGTTGGTTTTCTGTTACGGGGCTGTCTGGGCCGGGTTTGTATTTCTCCCGCATCTTAGCCCCCGCTGCCATTAAGTTACGGCTAGTAGTTAGTTTAGCTGTCTCTCTGGTTATGGCATACAGTCTCTCTTCCATAGCCACGATAGGGTCTTTAATGAATCCCAAAGTGCCCTTACGCTTGAGGCGGGATCGGGCTGCCGAAGTTTCCGGTAGTGTCTGAATGTACACACGCATTATCTGTGTCTGTAGCGCAGACTTGTCTTTGTCGTTGGCAGTGGAATCGTTGATGGCGTCCATGGTCTTCTTAACAAAGGAAGCAGGGGGCGCACGATCAAAAGATGTAGGAGTAATTTGGTTGAACTCGTTTATGCCGGGATCAAAGCCACTAGGGGAGTTAGCTATAACCTCCGCCTTAGCGTCATTTCGCTGCTTGATACTACCAAACGCTTCTACTACTTCTATCTTTAGTTTTGCGTTGTCAGGGTTTGGGATGTCATAACGTAGCCAGTGGTCGCCTTTACGTACTAACGGCAAGTATGGTCTGATACCTTCTTCTCCGTACATACGCTCAAACAACTCATCTTTCAGAGTCTTGCGTGTATCGTCGTTTAGCCCGTCTATAGTGTCGTAGTTGTTTACCGCAGCATCATACAATTCTCTATGCTTGTTTTGGTAGACCTGAACAATGTTGTTGTATATCGCTCGCCCGTCTTTACCTAACGCGTTCCACGAAGGCCGCATAGCGTTCCACGCTTTTACTTGCTCGGGATTAGGAGCGCCATCCTTCTTAGCTTTGTACTCAGGGTTGTTTGCGTTGTATTGTTTTACCGCCGCATCCCGGTTGGCCTGACTGTTGAAGCTCCTACGCTCCATAGCATCTCCGACTCTGTATGCCATGTGCCACTGGCTATATGCCGTGACCGGATCGTTAGGGTCAACACGTGCTAGGGTGGACTCTGGGGCAATCATTTCTAGTGCCGCAAGTTGTGCGGGGGTAGCCTGTGCTTTCCACTTATTTAGTACCGCAAGCTGCGCTTTAGTATCATCGTTAGCGTTCTTTAGCGCGCCATTCTGCTCGTCTAGTAACTTGCGTACCTCCTCGACTCCCTCGACGTTCATGCTCTCGCCTTCAAGTCCCTTCATTGGGATTCTTATCATGCCGCTGTCTATAGAGGGGTTAACCTTTAGCTCAATTACACGGGCATTGCGCTCCGCTTTAGTAGGGAAAGACTGTATTACGCGCTTACCACTCGGCACGGTGTACCCTACTTGGTACCCTTCGTACTTGGATATTTCTACCATAGTGTCCATATCTAGCACGGACATCATATATTTTTTGGACTTAGGTTTTGCCCACGGGAAGAAGTTAGAGAAGCCGTTAAGCACCCAGTCCTTCATCCCCCCAGCCTCTCTCGTTCCTGCCTGTAGTGCGTTCTGGTTAGCTACTACCGTAGAGGCTGCGGCGTGGAGGAGTTCCCCTGCATACCTAGAATCAGGTGCGGGAGACATGATACCGTAGATAATGTTGTCAGCCGATTGTAGTGCGGATATGTCTGACTCCAATGACTGGGTAGGTTTGCCCATTAGCCTACGCCAGATGTTAGCTAGGATATTGTTCACCTGCTGCAACACACTGGCAGGGTTACCCTTCAGGTGGATTAGCGCCAACTCTTGGCGGAACTCTACGTTGCCCTGTACCTCTGCTACAAACTCGTCTAGGTTAGCTGCGCCTCTGACGGTACCTAGGCGTGGGACTACCTCTTTAAAGATAGCCTGTAACTTTTTGGTAGCGGGATGCGAAGGTTTACTCAGAGCTTCAGCCGTAACCACGTGGCCCATCTCATGTAGTAACACGTGGGTATTGATACCAGTCTCCGCGTCTAGCTTGATTGTATTTGTTTTTGGGTCGAACAAGCCGTTAGCTTTTTCCCCATTAGAATTTTTAAGGTCGCCTACTACCTCAATCTTGGTGGTACCTACGTTGTCTAGGAACGCAGTAGTGAGGTCACGTACGTGTACGCTGTTTGTAGTATTACGTAGTAACTCTAATGCACCTTTTAGATCCCCTCTGGCGAGTAGTCCCTTAGCAACGGGGTGCAGTGGTACGTCTAGGTTTACCGCAGAGTCCGCAGGTAGGCTGAAGTCCAGCGTAGACAGATCATCATACATATCTACATCTACGTATTCTTCAGCAGCAACGTTCACTGCCTCGTCCTCTTCTCGCTTGGCCTGTGAACGCTGTGCGTCTATCTTCTCTTCGATACGTCTAACAGCAGGTGCATCACCCTCAGCTTTAGCCTTAGCTAAGTCAGCTTCCGCTTTCTGTAGTTCTTTATTCCTAGCTCCAACTAACGCTTTACCTGCTTTGTTAGCGGCTTTGACTTCTTTGGCGCGTTTCTTAGCAGCGGCAGTTTCGGCAGCTAACTTCGCCACTTCTGGATCGGTGGTAGCTCTATTAAACTCGTTCTTGTCGTTGAGCGCGTCCCGCATACCGGTTGTCGCGTCGAGGTTAACTCCTCTAGTGGCGGTGGTCTGCGCTAACGTGACGTTTACAGGGAGCGCTTCCATCGGTAGTGCGTTAGCCATGGCCTTATCTATATAGGTCTTAACCTTTTGACTTATATTAGGGTCGGCACGTAAGGAGTCTAGGTAGGCTTTAGCAGTCCCGCTACCCATTCCCTCAAAGACCTTGGGCATTGCGGCATTTTTTGCTGCGTAGTTTTGGTAGTTGACGTTATTCACTACATCGTACGCAGCTAGGTCGATAGAGTCTGTGATCCGCTCTCCCGCTTTAGAGTATATAGCTCTACCCCTAACCTGCTTAGCCCTCTTGCTGGTACGGGTCTCTTTAGCTTCGGGAACAGTCATTGCCTGCATACCCTTATGGGCAGTGGCATCGCTGTCTTCTTCTATTCTAGTAGTAGCAGGGTTCTTATGTTTAAACTCTGGGTCTTTGACATCTCTAAATGTAGACCCATCTTCTTCTCGGCTAACCTGCGCCGGAGAGGGAGTCGCTTCTGCTTCCCTAGGCTTACCTACAGTACGCGTACGTATGGGAGTAGCTTTGGCTTTAGCTTTAGCTTCGGGTGCAGGTTGTACCTCAGCTTCTACTACAGTCTCTTCTACTACAGTCTCTTCTACTACGGGCGCAGGTTGTACCTCAGGTACAGGGCCAAGTGCGTATTCAGTTACCGCAGTTACCAACTCAGGCTTACCCTGAATAGTTTTGTTTGTAGAGTATTTAATTAGTTGGTCTATCGTGCCTTGGTCTTCTCTAGCCTTACCTATGATACGCTTACGTATGGGGGCAGCTTTTGGTATACCCACTGCATCTAGGTCTTCGGCAGTTACAAGTGTAGGCTCAGCTTCTACTACGGGCGCAGGTTGTACTACAGGCTCAGCTTCTACTACAGGCTCAGCTTCTACAGCTTTTACCCGCTGTCGTACTTCAGCAATACTTTTGTCAATACCAGCTCTAGCATTCCCATCGTTTTCTACTGGATTAAAGTCCCTATTAATAAAGTTATCAAAGTGAGACCCAGTCCTGCCAACTTTAGGGATAGTGTCGTCAGACCTTATATCACCAATAGTATTATCAAGCCCTTGAGCTATTTGACGTAACTCCGGCATACTATAGTAGTCGTTAATCTCCGCTTCTGTTGTTTTGTTTATCCAGCCGTCAGCCCCTACTCCAAAGAAAGGGTACCACTTACCGGCAGGTACACCCTTTTTACCACCACTACCAGTACTCAAGTAGAAAGGTATAAACATACCGTTAATTTCACGTATAATAATCTTACGTCCGCCCATATCAACTATAGAAGATGTACCCGAAGACTTATCTACAGACTGCGTATCATCGTTCCACGAAATAGTATCGTAATCTATGTCAATGTCTGCGTCCGTAGCAGCTTCTGCTTCTACAACAGTCTCTTCTACAACAGGCTCAGCTTCTACAACAGTCTCTTCTACAGTAGGTTCAGCTTCTACAACAGTCTCTTCTACTACAGTCTCTTCTGTGAACCCTGCCTTGGCAGCGGCCTCTTCAAACTTAGCGGCTTCCGCCTCTGCTTTTCTTTGTTCTTTGACAATACGTGCAGCTTGCGCTTTGGTAGCGGCACCTGTGGCAACGATCTCTCCCACTCGTGCCTTGTCTATATCTTGTTGAAATGTCTCTTCGGCAGTTCTCTCCGCCATCTCTATAGGTACACCCGCATCGGTCAACGTCTTTACCTGTGCCTGACGTTTCACTTCTGGGTCTACAGGGACTTCTTCTGCCGGGGTAGCTCTTTCGGTTGTAGTCTCAACGCGTTGTCCGTCCTCATCGAATACAGGAGCTTCTTCTACAGGGGCTTCTTCAGTGCCAACTACCTCATCAATGTCTGCTTCGGACACTGTCGCAGCGTCTTCGGTAGTAGTCTCTTCTACTGTTACAGTTTCGGGTTCGGGAGTTGTCTGAGCATCTAGCTCCGCTTCGGCAGCTTTACCTTCTTTAATGTCGGCTTCGACTTGGGCACGGTCACCTTCTAGTACTCCAGTAAATAGTGCGGCACCGGTTTCGGCATCGAAGTAGGAAAACGTACCGTCATCTGCGTTTGTATACGCTACCCACTTACCTTCGGGGTCTACGCCAGCTTCTTCTTGGGGGGCTTGGTATCGTCCACCGGCACCTGCGGCAGTACCACCAATAGAGCCACCAATCATACCTGCGGCAACGGCTGCATCTATGTACTCAGTAATTGCTTCGTCGCTATCTAGGTCAAGTCCGGCTTGCGCACGCTCGATCATCTGCTGACCGACTTCGGTGGGTATCTCTACTGTGGCACCTGCGCCAGCGCCTTTGACTACCCTAGAGAACACTCCACCTTCGCGGATAACTCTGGGGGTAAAGAACTTACCGACTAGCATCCTATCGACGATACCTTCCATAGCCGCTTGAGGTATGGCGGAGAGGAAGGCTGTACCTTCGTCTAACTCTGCAACGCCGTCTCCACGCTCTATAGCTTCTTTCTGTCGCTCGCGGTTCATACCGTAAAAGAATGGGATTTGAGATAGACCTGCACCGACAGCGCCAACGATCATAGCGCCAGCACCAACAGTAAGTGCGGCAGGGGCGGCGGCAACAGCTAATGCACCGGCACCGATAGCGGTAGCCATCTGAGGGAGAGTCTCGCCTAGGGTACCAAAGAAGTATTCAGCACCTGTGCCTATACCTTCCACGTCCTGACGCCTTGTGGCGTAATTTTCCGCATCTTCTAGCTGGGCTTGGTTATCTTCCACCATCTCAGAGCCAAACTCTTCGACACCTTCTAGTCCGGTTACTTTACCGAAACCTTCAATGGCAGAGCCTACGCCCTCGCCCATAATGTCAATACCACGACTCAAGCCTCCCGTCAGGGCATTCATTGGCTCTTCGTCATAGTCTAGTGCGCTGTAGGCCATATCTCTATCGAGACCCGTATCTAACTCGGGCTTTCGACTCTGACGTGCCTGCGCGGCTTGTTCATTGTTTATTGCTCTCTTTAGGAAAAAAGAAATCTCATATACGGCTGCTTCATCTCCCGCCTCTTTTGCACGTTCGAGTCCAAGCTCTAGCTCTTGTATAGTGGGCATTTACATTACCTTGTCGGGTTATTACAAATCAAAGAATTTCATGGAGTCATCAGACATTGTATCATCACCACCACCCGCAGAGCTATCTATAGATAGTCGATCAATCGCGGCTTCCGCATCCCTCAGATACGCAGCGGTCATGTTTTTCACCGCTTGCTGTCTTTCCGCGATCTGGGCTCTTAGCGCCACTGCTTTTTTCCCGTCTGGCTTTTTTTGCTTAGCTAGTGAGGCTTTGAGCATTGCCAACTGAGTATCCTCGTTTTCTATCTCCATAGCGGAGGTATAAAGTTCCTTTTGGATTTCAAGTTTACCCGAGAGAGTCAGTAGTTTGTACTTTGCGTCAGTGCTTACTGCTAACATTAGCCTGTCGTGTACGCGAGCCAGTCGGGATTCTTCCTGAGTTAGTAGTCGGTCTTTATCTTTCTCCGCGATCTCTCGCTCGTCACTAGTCAGATTCTGATAGGCGTTCGCGGATGTTATTTTGAGAGTATCAATATTGTTCTGCACAAGTGCGGCCTTTTCGGCGGCTTTTTCGTCCAACCCTAATTTTTTCGTCAGGAACTCTTTGTCCAGCGCAAGGCTTTTATCTAACATAGTCTGAGTACGTGCTTGCTGCTTCTGTACTAGCTCCTGATCTGCTAGTGCTGCCTTGCTTAGCCCTGCTACCCCACTCTGCATCGAGCCGGCATTAGCAAAGAACGCGAAGACTCTGTCTCTTGCTTCTTGTTTAGGGGATCTGGCGTAGCGTTCATTTACTACGTCCTGTTCTGACCGCATACGGTCGTACTCTGTTTTAATCCCTGATGCACCGGAGCGCTTGAGGAACTTATCGTAGGCATCATCCCCAGCTTTTGCGGAATCTCTACCCATGGCGTTGGAAAGGTTATCCATGGCCATTTTGTCCATCGCAGAGGTTCCACCTAAGGCCCGAGGCGCTTCTTGTTTAGGCGCAACAGGTGCAACTTTAGGCGCAACAGGCGCAACTTTAGGCGCAACAGGCGCTTCTTGTCTTAGTACGGTACCTGTACCTACAGGAACGCTGGCTATACCGCTCTTAGTGGGGGGCGCAACTTTAGGAGCCTCTTCTTCAGGCGCAACTCCCAAATCTGCTAGTAGCTTCCTTTTGTTGTCCGCCGCTGTTTCTCGGCGTGCAGTGGCAGCACCAGCCCCTTGTTCGGTAATAGCAGTGTTAAGTTTTTGCAGTTGAGCATCTATATCGGCTGCGCTTTGTCTAGCTCTTGTAGCACTTATAGTCCCCTTCTGAACACCTTCGATCAGTGCAGCTTTCTTAGCCTCTAACTTAGCTCGTGTACTGTCTTGGTTTCTAACCTGCGTTTGCTTATCAGCTTTGTCAGCATAAGCAGCCAACCCACCAAACTGGAACTTCTGCACTTTGCCCCCACTAGCCATTTTCGGCATATTCTGGTTGCTCTGTGGCATAGCGGAAGCGATACCTTTAGCCTGTGCAGCACCGCCTACGTCAGCCACGGATTGATCCTGCCCTCCGCCAACCATGCTTTGCATTTCTGCACTCTGCTGCTCCATAATAGTATTAGGGGGAGTCTGCATCTGCGCGTCGATAGTGTTCTTCTCAGCCTTTAGTAGCTCCAAAACACGTTCCAACGCTATAGCTTGTTCCATAGAGGGGTCGAGACGTTGCCTCTGCTCTAGCCCCTGTGGGTTCTTCATATACGTGTCTGCAAGCATGTTTACTTCTTTGTCTATCGAAGGCTGTAAGGCCATTACTTATTCTCCAAATTGTTAGTACTTATATTCCCATCGGGTCGCGGTATATCTCAGAGTTACCGCCGCCTTCATCTTCTACGTAATCGCTGCCTTGGTCTGTATCAAAGCCATCGTCGTAATCTTCGTACTCGAAGTTGTCAGAACCGCCATCGTCATCGTCACCGCCGGGTTTGTACGTATTGTACAGATCCGATAGACCTTCGCCGAGTTGGCCAGTCGCACCTAGTATGGCCATTATCGTAGATAGGTCACTTGCGCCACTCATCTGGTTGGAGGTCGCGTCAATAGGTAGCCCTTCGAGTAAAGACTTCTGGAACTGGATCTGCTTCTGAGCGTAATCTCGCTCTTCGTCAAACTGCGCTTTATCCGCAGTGATACCTTCAGCTTCAATAGCTCTCTGCGTGTCACCTGCATTGCGCTGTGCGGTTAGTACATCGAATCCGAACTTGTTAGTCTTGTCTTGGGCAGTCATTCCACGATCTTGCTCGGTATTAAACTGCTTCTGCGCCTGCTGGAATGCTGTATCGTAGCCTCTAGCGGTAATGTCTGATTGGCTTTGTAATAGGTTACGTGCGCCTTCAGCTTCCATAATAGCTTGACGTGAACCACCAAAAGCACCGGCCTTAGTCAAACGCCCTGCGTCTTGTATACGCTGTATCTCCGCCTCACGACGATTCTCTCTTAGCTGAGGGTTCAACGAGCCTTGTAGATATGGGTTCATGTACTGCTGTTGGGCAGCGGAGTCGAATGTACCTGCCTGATAACCCTGCCCGCCCATAGCACCGGGAGTCTGTAAACTTCCAACACCACTAAACGACTGTTGCTGCAAGTCACTAGCCCCCGCAGTAAGTGGGCCTGTGTAGGCTTGGTATGGCATTTCTGCTGCCGCTGCACCTTTGCCCAACATATCAACAACATAGTCGCCAGCATAAGGGGATAAAGAGCTTTCCTGCCCGGTAACTTGCCCCCCAGCGTCGAACTGTGCGATACCGCCAGCCATCTTGTTAATTACTTTATCCGCGTCGATCTTCTTGCCCTGCTTCTTATTGCCGGTACGTTCTTTACGGACGTTATCCATCATCTTGCCTAGCTTATCAGCGCCAGCAGCGGAGTTACCGTTACCGAGATGACTTACTACATCAGCAGGGATAACGTACTCACCGTCACTCAGACGTGCTTCTACTTCACCGTCAATGGTAGATACTATTTCATCCGCCATGCCATCAGTAGGGCCACCTAGGTAGTACCCTTGGCCCGGAGATGTCTGTGCAATACCACCTTCAGCGAAACCTCGGAAGCCCTGCATTCGCTGCTCAAACTGCATAGGTACACCACTCATTCTAGGTGGAGTGTTGCTTTGTCTTTGTGGAGAACGGCTACCATCTCGAAATTGCTTGAGTGCGTCAGCAATGCCTCCAAAGTTTCGGGCGCTACCTACTCGTTCAGTGCCGTCACTCATTCTTCTACGGCCTTTGTTTTGCATCGGGCCAGAGGGGCGCTGACGGTTCATAGGAGTATTACCCCCACGACCACTCAGTAAATCTCCTAAACGCTTATTGTTCTCTGGGGTGTTCCTCTCCCCCATTCCTCGTTCCATCTTCTCCATTTGTTTGCGTCTTCGCATCATCTCACCGAAGTTATCCGCAACGATACCTCGACCGCCACTACCACCACCAGCGATCATATTGCCGTTTGGCCCTGTACGTATACCATCAGCGATACCTCGACCGCCACTACCACCAGCGAGCATATTGCCGTTTGGCCCTGTACGTATACCATCAGCGATACCTCGACCGCCACTACCACCAGCGAGCATATTGCCGTTTGGCCCCGTACGCATACCGAACATGCCTTCTTGTCCAGTGCGTCCGGGTATACCACGATAGCCACTACCTGCACCGTAAGAGGGTTTAGCGGACACTACTTCTTGTCCAGCGCCTTTGGGTATACCACGATAGCCACTACCTGCACCGTAAGAGGGTTTAGCGGACACTACTTCTTGTCCAGCGCCTTTGGGTATACCACGATAGCCGCTACCTGCGCCAAACTGCGCGAGGCCGCCTTGGGCGTACCTAGGAGTCTCTGGGAGGTCGTTATCTACAAAGCGATCTTCGGTCAAATCTACCCTAGCGAGGGCGTCTTCAGTTATATCGGCATCATCGAATCTACCACCACGATAGCCACTACCTGCACCGTAAGAAGGTTCGCCACGATAGCCACTACCTGCACCATAAGAAGGTGTGGTATCTCCAGCTTCACGATAGCCACTACCTGCACCCGTATTGGAGCCAGACGTACTATTGTTCTTATTGGGAGCACCGTAAGAAGGTTCGCCACGATAGCCACTACCTGCACCATAAGAAGGTTCGCCACGATAGCCACTACCTGCACCATAAGAAGGTGTAGTAGTAGAAGGTGTAGCACTCTCCGCAAAACGTGCATTTTGTATGTCCGCGAGTCCAGCGGCTTGACGTTCCGCCTGCGCTATTGCAGAGGCAGTAGTCCCTCTTGGGATCATAGTAGACATTTGGTTGCCCTGATCTACACCGTCCATATTAGAGTATACTACGTCACTGAAGTATCGGCGTCCGCCTTGGCCCGGCCTACGGGCTTCTTGGGCACTATTATCTACCGCCCTACGAGTGGCAGTGTACTTAGGTACGCTACCTTTATATCCAGTATCAGGAATTTCCGGGTCTAATATGCCCATTCTTCTCTCCGCTTAGCCTAAATCAAGGTCTTTTAAATTAGTGTTTACAGATAAATTACTATCAATATCTCTTAGTGTATCATTATCTCTGGTAATACCAAACCGTTTTTCTTGCGCTACATCTCTAAATATGCTATCCCCAGAAAAATCGTAAGGGTCTAAAAACTCCATTAACTCATCATCATCTTCTTCTGGAGCGCGGTTTCCACCAATAGAGCCACTTAGACCACTTAGAGAACCTAAAGCACCTAGGAATTTACTGAAGTCTGGAATATCAGGGAAGTCAGGTAAGTCAGGTAAGTCAGGTAAGTCAGGCCCGTCTGGGAAGTCAGGTAACGCGTCACCAACAGTATCAACAACATCGTCTACCACATCACCAACACTATCAATAGCATCGTCTATAGGGTCAATAACATTATCTTCCACGAAGTCCCGCGTGGGCTGTATGATATTATCGTCTATATCAGAACCTAGGTCGCCTATAGGCTTAGTGAACTTCTGCACCACGTCATCATCAAAGTCGCTAAGGAATGCCCTAGCTGAATCGCCGTCTACAGGAATTTGGTCTTTTAATGGCTGTAGGACGGCGTCATCAAAGTCTCGACCCATTTGTTTTAGTTTGTCTTCGTACTGGCCCCAATCATGTTTTTTAGCCCAGTCACGTATTATCTCTTCTCCCTCCTCTTCAGCTTGGTCTCTGAGGGATTCTTCTAGGCTCTTACCATTTGCTACTTCAACTAGGGTTCTATGCGTAGCCTCTCTAACTTTAGGAGACATGTTTTTTATTAGGTCAGTATCCCCTAAAGCGTCCATACCTTTCTCGAAAGCGACGCTAACTACTCGCTGCTGGGCAAACTCTTTTAGGTCGCCATTTATCGTAGCGGTTATAGCAGCCCGACTCTCGTTATACCCCATGGTGTATAAGTCACCAAAGACAAACCCTTTACCCATGCGCGCTGCTTTATACGCGTCCGACCCCGCCTGTACCGCATCCGCTGTTGCTGCCCCCGCCTTTAGGGCATCAGATTTTGCAATGTCGCCTAATTTCTGTGCCTCCTCCTTATTTACTCCGGGAGTAATAACTTCTGCCATTTCAAAGACGAAAGGTACGACTCGCAGGTAATCCCCGGAGGTGGCCTCCCCTTTTACTACGTTCTCGACGGCAGGGCCAAGCTCTTTAAGACCTCCAAAGGCCACAGACTCCCCCACGTTTTTAATTGTCTCCCACGGGTCGTCGTACCACTTCTTCTTTTTGGGTTTTTTCATCCCCGGCTGCACGTCAGAGAAAGACACATTACCTGCGTCTAACATAGCAACCGTGGCGCGGCGCTCGTTCTGCTCATCAGTGAACCCTTCGATGCTACTAGGGCTATCGTACTCTGTATCTAACTCATCAAACTGTACGACGCGGTAAGTCTCATATGGGCTACCGGACGCGTTTGTGGCAATACTTCCATCTGGTAGGTAGAAGAATTTTTCGTCATCTGTCGCTAGGTTCTGAGCTACCATCTCTCTATAAACGGATTCTTCTAATCGCCCTTCATCTTTTAGGTAATCAAGGTAGGCGTTTCTCTTTACTGCATCCATGGTGGCGAACGTTTCACTGAAGCTATCAGAGCCTGCCACGGCATCTAGGTAGTCAAACGCATTTGCGTAATCTTCGGCGCGTCTAGTGTCGTACATATCGTACGCTTCGACTTCGAGTTCTGGGTCTTCAAATTCTAGCTGGGTAACCACCGACGTAAAGTAATCAAAGTATTCTTCGTCTGATCGGTAGTCCCCTGTGTTAGGGTCAATCGTAGTATAGTCTACCGAGAACTCTTGTAGCTCCCTATCTGTAAACCCTGCGCTCTCTAGCATTTCTAGAGACTCCCCCAACGGCACGTTGAAAGTATCGCCGGTACTACGTTCTACATCGTCTAGATAACGATTAAGCTGAGTCTCGCTAATCTCTCCATTTAGGAACTTAGTTTCAACATCGGCTAAACGCTCTGGACTACCATAATCATCATCAAAGGGAGAAAGACTATCTAAGTTGTACCCAGCAATAGACCCCTCTGCATATTGGGGGTCGTCCTTATAGCTTTCTGGGTTATACGCTCGCATGTAGCTTTGAAGGATATTTAAGTCTTCTCCATGCAACTCTCGAAACGCTTGTCGATCTTCAAGGTTGGCTTGGCGTTCAGAGGCAGAAGCGTTCTCCCACTCCTCGTCCGACATGTTAATGTCTTCGCCCATTCCCTTGAGTTGATTAAAGCGCCTAAACTGATCCGTCTGGCTCATGTTACGGGGGTCGCCGTAGTCTACATACCCTTTATCACCGGGCTTTAGAGACTTACGTGTTACATTAACAGTGCCGCCACTAGGAGTTGATACACCCGTTACCCGCCCACTCGCGTCAAAATTAGGGTTGCGTAGTGTGCCCCCCTTACCTGAACCATCACCCATCCCAGCAGGTTTATAACTACTACCTCCGCTATATGTGCCCGATTGGATAGCGTCTATATCTCGTAGTAAGCTATCCCCATCCGGCATCTGAGATGCAAACGCTTCGAGAGCGCTGCGCTGGTCAGCCATACTCATCCCGTTACCGATGTTACTCAGGTTAGCAGGGTTCATTAGGTTTTCAGAACTACCCCACCACTCTACTAGCCGTTGGGGCTGGGCGGCTAACCTATCAAATTGACCAGCGGCATCGTTAAACAGCGTGCCCCCAAGAACACTCATGGCTACTTCCGCTGCGGGTACACCTGTAACGTAGTCGTAAGTGTTCTCTAGCGCTGTCCCTATTACGCCGGGCGCACTACCTAGATAGTCTCTAACGGAATTATCCCTGACCGTATCTCTAAGCCAATTACCCGAACTGCCGGGCTTCATAGTAGGATTTTCTGTGTAGAAAACGTCTAGTTCTTTTTGTGTTATCGGGACGTAAGTGGAGGGTAATTTACCGTCCATCCGAGCAGAGCCCGCGCCAAGAGGATTCCAGTTGGGGTTTTGTCCCGCCATCTGTGAGCCGGGCTGACCATAACCCTGCGAAGCCTTCGTTCGGTCTGAGTGCGTCGAGCGGTTGGCTTGATACCCGCTACCGTAATAGACAGCTCTATTATGGCCAGCATAAGATGATTTAGAAGTACCTCTACCTCCATTACTCCCACTAGCGTAGGTCATCTGGTTTGCGCCCATGCCTCTACCCATTACAGCGTCCCCAAGTAATATTCATTAGCATTATTTTGCTGTCCATGTCGTATCCCCATCCCCAGTTTTTACGTATAGCGTAGTACTAGTGCTACCATCAGTACGTAGGAATATAGAGCCTCGTAAGGCAGCAGTACCAGAACCTGCACCGGGGTCGCCCGTGCCAGATAGTATTCCGACCGTACCCACGGTTATCTCAGGGAAAGTAACACTCCGTAGCTCCTTGTCTATCTGGTTAAAATATATACGTAAGGTACGGTTAGTTTCATTAGCCGCAGTCTGGCTGTATTCGGGTGTGGCATTCGGCAGTGCCGGAGCTACAAAGGGTACGTTATATCTAGTAGTATCTCCGGGCATTATCTTCTCCCGTCAGGACGTATCTCTATACGAGGCTTACCTAACTGCCACTTGACTCCCGCGCCTGTAGACTCTACTTTTAACGTGAGCTGTCTACCTCTAACGCGTACGTCTACCTCCCCAGTAAATTCTTCGATGGGGGTAGTAATCCCACGCACTACACCTTGTCCTGAATCCCCGCCCACGGATAGGGGGTTGTTGTATCCCGAACCAGAGTTTTTACTAGGGAACAGCGACATGGTTACGGTAGCGTTACCCGCTTCAGAGCCGGCAAAGGATATGTCTGGGTATATTTTATTTACAAAAGAGAACCTATCACCATCTCCTATGTCAAACTGTGCAGAGGTTATGGATGCAGGTATAGGGCTAGTTGTGGCTAGTTCGTTGTCGTCCGTACCCAGCTCATGTTCTACTACAACCCCATTGTATGTGGCCCCGAACGGGTGGTTCTGTATTCCAGAGTCCAGCCATGCAGTGCGCGCAATATCACCGTAGTACCATATATTTTCTAGGTAGTTGTAGATAACGTACTTGTCGTTAGTGAGAGAGTTCTTAGAGGGGTAGTGCCACCATATCTCGTGGTAGGACTCGTTTGTACCCGCCGCAACTTGCTCGGTCTGTTCACTGTTAAAGTCGTCGAATATATACTTACGCAGGTCACATGGTAGGGATTGGGCTCGTCCATCGTAGGCGTAGAACTTATCTCTACCCATCCAGAAGGCCATACCATTAGCATAAGCTACAGAGTTAGTCCCTGCGATAGAAGTATTCTCACCTACAAGCTGGGCAGACCACACTGCGGGCGCACCCACGTACTGCATCGCGTAAACTGCCGCATCTGTGAACACTAGTATTTCTTGTCTGGACTGGATAGCGGTAACAATCTTACTACCTTTAGATAGTGTTATCCCGCCCGACTGGTTAGTAGCTGCCGGTGTCCAGTTAGTAGCGTCTTCTTGGTCTGACCAACGTACTAACATACGGTTAGCTACACTACTGCCCAAAGGGTTACACCCGAAACAAAATACAAACCTACTTACATCAGACACTAGTAGCCCGTGCTGCGTCGTCGGCACGTTAGAAGCTCCGCCTTCAGCAGATAGTAGGGTACCGCGTGTTGTTAGTGAGTCACTACGGTCAGATATGTATATAGGGCCAGCGATAGGGGCAAAGAGTAAGTCTTCACCAAAGTTAGCTTGGCTCCACAGTCGGATGTCCAAACTAACCCCGCTACCATCTCCCCAAGTGCTTTGTCCCCAGTAGCCTGCGCCCCACCCTGTGCCGGGAGGTGCTTGTGTTTCAGCCCCAGTGTTAATCTGGTACACCGCATCTGCCCCGGAACCGCCGTTACCCGTATCACTAGCATTAGCTGTAGCGGTAGCAACGAAAGTAAAAGTATCTGCGCTAGGTACAGAAGTTATCTGGTACTCTCTGTTTAACACCGCGAAAGTTATGTTACCGCCAAGGGTGGCGGCCTGAGAAAAGGTAACAAAATCCCCTACAAAAGCCCCATGTGCATTATCAGTTGCGGTTATGATGTTACCGTTCTGGAATGTCAGCGTGCCATTGGTTACTGCGCCACCTGTAGTAGATACTGGGGCACCAGCCGCATTTGCTAGTTCAAAGTGCGTAGTATCCGTTATAGAACCAACAAACGAGCCAGAAGGAATGCCAGTACCAGAAACACTTAGGCCCACTACAATCTTTGCGTTTGCATCGTGAGTAATAGTCGGGTCGTTGTTATAGTCGCAAGTTGCGTCAGTAAACGTAGCACTAAAAGTAATGCCGTTAGTTGTTGTTGCTCTTACGGGGGTAATGTCGTTGTACGTACCACCTGTATACAGGTAAAACTTTAGGTTAGTACCCACACCAAGTAGATCCGTGCCCCCGAGATCATTCCAATTGAACAGAGAACGGCATACACCTAGAAACGTATCCGCAGTGAGGCGCTGCCACCCACCAATCTTCTCAGGGTTGCCTTGACGGAAACGTACTTTGTCGCTCTCCCACCAGCCGCCCTCGTTAGTATAGCGAGTGTTCTCGCGGTTTACTCCGGGGCGTAGGTCTATTTTTTGTATTGCCATGTTTAATCTCTATTTAAGGGGGTTGGATAAGTAGTCTAGTCCTTCCCACAAATCGTCTATTTCTTTAGCTATAACCTTAACACGAGCCTTAATATCTTTCACGCCTTCGGCAAGTATTTTAGACTCCGCAACGGTGGCTTTTATACCCTCAACTCCTTTATCTAGCTCATTTACTTGGTTTTTAATTTCAAGTAAATCCTTCTGTTGCTCCATAATAGTCTTGAGGTTTACGCCTAACTCAGCAAGTTTACTCTTTAGCTGGCTAACATCATTGTCAGTTAGCTGTTGCTGCATAAGCCCGATAGATTTTTCTAGCGGTTTAATATCTGGGATGTGTTGGGACTCTACGTCCTGTAAGCGGCTGTAAAGTGAACTAGCAGTCCAAACACCGCCACCTAGAGTAGTCGCTAAACTTAACAAAATCGCAATATATACCCCTTTAAATGACGCATCTCCGATTTTTAGTTCTGTATCTTCTAGGCTCATTCGCAAGACCCTGCGGTAAAGCAACTGTACCTATCCGCGTTTGGGCCGTTTAGGTAGTAAGCTGACTGCGCTCCATACGCTAGTACATCTGCTTCTGATACGTATAAGTCTATGCCAAAGGCGTCTGTACCGTTTACAAACACAGCGTTAGCGCTACCTGTGGCATAAGTCATAGCTACCCACTGTTGGTTCGCATCGTACGCTAAGTTAGCGCCGTCTACCGTAGTGTTGCTGTCGGCTGCGCCCTGTTCTAAGAATGCTACCGCCTCTTTGTTTTGCGCAACGCCTAGGTACGCACCTGCGTTGTTCGCGTGAGTCTCGATGTCATCAATAGACTGGTTGTATGTGTCTACTGTAGTCTGGTCTACCTTCAAGGCTTCGGCATTTGTCTGTACGTAATCCTGTACAGCCGCCTGCTCGTTAGGGGTCTCTGCATTAACCGCCATATCCGCTATTTCAGTTACTGTGACCAACTCTACAACAGCACCACTAAACACCTCTACAGCCTCGTGCATGAGGTCTAGCTCAGTGTTAGCTGCGTTCTCCAACGCCGTCTGTGCATCGCCGTAAGGACTAAACCCGGACACGTTCTCTAACGCGTAGTTGTACGCCTCAACGTCTTGTGCGGTGATATGGGCGGTGGCGGATAGAGTGCCATCTGAAATTGAGCCATCATACGCTTGGTGCATCACCGAGCCTACTAGTTTACTACCACGGTCTACCTGTCCCGCTATTTTAGAGGATGTAGCGATTAGGGCGTCTAACTCATTTGCCTGAGCTGCGGAACCTATCACTAACAGAGAGATCACTGTCGCTAGTTTGTTCTTCATCATCTTCTTTACCAATTCCGAGTATTGTGTCATACCACTCTTTGTTCTTCTTAGAGTAGTTCGGTATATATAGTTCTGGTAGGGTCTTCATAATTAAGTAACTACGCTTACCTGCTACTAGCTTACCGTTACTGAGCAGGGGGCACGGGGTACCAGATATGAACATAGCCCTCCATACTTTCTTGTCTTCGCACATACGAGCAATAGCAGCTACTTTCATGCCTTGCTCATGTAGCATTTTGGCGTCTCTACGCCTATTGCAGTGGGGGTCTTCTTTATACCGCCCTGCGGTTATGCCAAATACCCCAGTTTGAAGTCCTGCGCCGCCGCCTCTAAGGCACGACTCTAGTCCGTTTGTTATGTAGCTTGGGGCTATTGCGCTAGTTACGGGTATGTCACCACCTGCTCCCGCACCGTTATACGTATTGCTCGTGGAGTTGTCCGCCGAGCTGTTGTTACTGTCTACAGTAGAGTCCACGGTGTTCGTGTTCAGACTACCGTCTTGATTATTATCGCTGTCCGCCGTAACCCCTAAGGTTACAATCACTAGTGCTAGTGCAGCGCCTCTTAGTAACACCACATCACTTCTTTACTGCATCGGATGTCAACATGTACAAACCCTTTAGCGATGCCTACACCACCGAAGCCCAGTTCTAGGGCTTTCTTTACTATAAGGCGGCGCTGTTGGCCTCCAGATACTTTTATGTCTGCGGCGATACCTTGGGCGTGTGTGCCCGGAGTCGCTTTGCGTTTCTCAATACTATGGAGAGGGCTTCTGTACCCAGATGTAACTATAAAAGGAAACCCGCAGGCTTCTCGTAGATCATCTAGTTGGTCGATGAAGTCAGGCTCCATCTCGTTCTCGCCCGTCTCTTGGCAGTCGAAATCTTCTATCTTAAAGTACTTATACCGGTTCACTTGCGCATTCCCATGATCTTGCTTGCCCCTCTTATACCAAAGGAACTTGAGATAGCGATAAACAGTAGATATTGGTACCATTCTGGTAACTCTGATAGGGCGTTAAACCCTAAGTGTACGCGTTCAATAATAGTGACATCATTAGCAATAATAGCATACCCCACCATGAACACGGGGATAGACAACACTACCGTCCAGAACTCGTCTTTCCAGCTCGACGCCGAAGCGTCAGCCATCTTAGATTCCCAGTCTGCATCGTTTTTGATGACTTCCATCTTGGCTTGATGCTTGGCCTGCTTCTCTTCGGCTTTATTTTTAAAGTACCCCCCAACAAGGTTCGACACAGGGCCGACCATCATCTTAGCTAGATTTAACACGGTTAGTAAGCTCCCTCACGGTGTCTGATTCCCATATTCTTAATCCGAACCATATGATACTGAATATACCGGCAACGGGCGGAACCCATGCGGCTACGGTTAATAGTGCTGTTGAACCTGCTACCACGTCTAGTGCATCCTTCGTTTCGTCAATCATTGTGTGTTTCCTTCCCGACATGGTAATGTCCGTCAGTTAGTTAGTTATGTGGCTACAATCACGGCTTTCCAGCCAGTGTTACCACTGCCACCAGTTTTTGAGTATAGGGTTGGTGTGCCTTGGCTTGGGGCGTCCGTTCTAGAGTAAATACTACCCACCCTAGCTGTCACAGCCCCTTCTGGACTGCCTGAGCCTGATCTCCATATGACCTTAGTAGAGCCTGTACCTAGAGATAAAGTAGGTTGATCCGAACCCAAAACCTGCACATTAGCCTCGCCGAAGGTAGTGGTGCCAGTGGTCTCAGTGCGTAGTTTTGTCGAGTTGTTATGTAGCAGGGCCAACCTTCCAGAGTTAGAGCCGTTGGTAGTGGCTACGAGGAAGTCTTTAGAGCCATCAGCGTTCTGTATACGTACGTTATCCGCGCCTAGGAGTCTTAGGTCGCCACTTCCAGTGTCTTTTATGTAGCTGTGGTTGCCATCGTGGAATATCTCTAGGTCGTTACCAGTACCAAACTTAGCCTTAACATCGTCAGCTAGGGAAAGAGTTGAGGTGCCCGCCAGAGACACTGCTCTGTTTGTAGCAATCGCGGTGTCTACACCACCAACAGCAACAAGGCCATAAGAAAGAATTTGGTCAAGGGTAAGCCTAGTAAGGGGGTCTAGGACAGTGGTGCCATTGCAGACAACAATCATGTTTTGTCCGATAGGTATAACAACCCCGAGTTCGCCGGACACCTTAACTTGCACCTCGTGCCCCGTACCATTAATAACGAGGAAAACCTTGCTCTTGGCGGGGACAAGAACCCTACCTTGCGCCCCAGTGGGGATTAAGCTGCCTGTGTCAGTTAGGTTCAGTATTGCAGCGTTAGACTGAGTAACTGAGCCTTGGCCTGTTGTCAGGGTAGCAATAGCGGGGTTTGCTTGTGTCCACGTGTTTATGGTCACTAGGCCAGCGATGGCATTCTCTACAATATCAGTAATACTGTTGTTTATAGTGTTGCCCCACACGCCACTCTTCTCGCCTTGCGTCGGCTTCTCTAGCTTTAATGTGCTTGTATACGTTGATGCCATCGTTTAAATCCTATAGTTCTCTCAAGTGTATCACTATTGTTTCTAGTCTACTAGTTAAATTGTTGCGTCAGTGCTAGACACATACTCAGTTTGGTAAGTCCAGTTAATAGTGCCAGACTCGGCTTGTACGTCTAAAAATATATCGTTGGAGTTGGTGTCAAATGTAATGCCTGTCCAACCTGTGTCGCTCTCAATAGCGTACCTACTTACTGTTTGGCCCACCTGAGATAACGTGCCACCAACTACTTTAAACAAACCTATAATCTGGTATGATGCAAACTCACCATCATCTGTTCTTCGCCCTGTTGCTTCCGCAGTTACTCTAACTACTTGGTCTACTAAACTTGTATTCCATGTTTGAATCGCTGTTGAACTAGCAGTGTTTAGAGTTTTAGTTCGACTATCAACTATTCTTACATTCTGGTTAGGATTTACTGCTCTAATGTAATTGTTTTCAACCGCACCATCGTATGTATTATCTTTAACAAGAATAGTGTTGCAGGCGGCAAACTCAATACCGTTATCATCAACATCGTTAAAGATGTTATTAACAATCTGAACATTGTTTATCTGATTACCTGTTGCGCTTTGGTCTAGCTTGATGCCCTTCTTGCAAGTGCTAATAACATTGTTTGCAATAGAGTAGTTGCTAGTATCGTTAAAGGCTCGAACCTTGATGCCAATCAGAGGCTCGTAAACAGAACTCACAACTTGTCCTTGGATATTGTTGCCCTGAATAACGTAGTTCAAACCACTCTGGATAACGTGAATGCCATACTGCTGACAGTGGAATATG
>Ga0208814_1000354_pt1 | contig 30652 bp, 26 predicted proteins | sample MalvirAntarct_55_FD_184253 | JGI IMG/M metagenome (GOLD analysis project Ga0208814, IMG submission 184253) | Marine viral communities from the Global Malaspina Expedition - Malaspina viral metaG Antarct_55 (SPAdes) (version 2) | ecosystem: Environmental > Aquatic > Marine > Oceanic | place...
GGTGCTGCATGGTTTAAAGCTAAATACTTCAGAGACCCTCAGTTCCAAAGAAAAGCAGTAAGTTATGCAAGATGGTGTGATGAGTTATTCGCTGATCTCAAAGTGCCATATTATATAGAAAACCCAGTGTCAGTCTTGTCAACAAAATGGCGTAAACCAGACTACCGTTTCCACCCATATGAATACGGTGGTTACATCAAAGAAGGTGAAGAAGAACACCCACTATACCCTGAATACATAGCTCCAAGTGATGCATACTCTAAACGCACATGCTTGTGGACAGGTGGTGGGTTTGCAATGCCAGCAAAGAATCCAGTAGCTTGTGAAAGTTACGGGTCAAGCACACAACATAGAAAACTTGGCGGCAAATCAATGAAAACTAAGAATATAAGAAGTGCAACTCCAAGGGGTTTTGCTGAAGCAATCTATCAAGCTAACAATTACAGAGGTGCAAAGTAAATGGATCCAACCATTGAGGAATCAGCAATAAACTCACAAATAAATGGTAACCACTACCTAGTCTTAGGTGTACAACCTCTTGAAGCTACGTATGCTAACTTCGGTTACGATGGTGTACGCGCATCTGTTTATACAAAAGTAAATAAATACCTTACAAGAAGCAAAGGTTCACATCGACATGACCTTGAGAAAGCAATCCATGTATTGCAGATACAATTAGAATATCATAAGAAATATACTGAATAATTGTAATAAAAAGATTAAGGCCAACTACGGTCTTAATCTAATTAATTTTATTAAACCGACAAAGAGGACTTGCTCATGGTTTTTGACACAAAGACATGGCTTAAAGCAGTTGTAATAAACTATGACAGAGGTCAACCATACCTCCTACAATATGTTCTAAAAGAAAAAGAAATAGATAACTTAACAAACCTAATAGATGCCTTAACAGATCTTAGAATAGCAGCCGCTATGGACGCAAGAGATAATAACGGTGGGTCTTTTAACAGCAGAGGTGATGAATGATTATAAAGTTTTACACAAAAGGATGCCAACCATGTTATGCACTGACAACACTTCTGGATAATATGATGGTTGAATACGTGTCTTGCGACATAGAAGAAGAATGGGAAGTAGCTGCTAATAATAAAGTAATGAGTGTACCTACACTGTTAAACACTAAAACAGGTAAAAGACTTATAGGTTTCAAGAATGAAGAAAAAGTAAAGGAATTTCTAAATGACAATAACAGTTGATTACGAACGTAATAGTTTGCTTTCAGAACAAGCATACACACTCCTTAAGGACTACTATTGTCGTGAAGGTGAAGACCCACAAGACGCATACGCTAGGGCAGCTATGGCATTTTGTAAGTCTGACTATGATCTAGCACAACGTATATATGACTATGCTAGTAAAAGTTGGTTTATGTTCAGCTCACCTATCTTATCTAATGCCCCTGCACTCGGAGAAAAAGTACATGGTCTTCCTATTAGTTGTTTCTTATCTTACGTCCCTGATACTCTTGAAGGCCTTATTGGACACAGCACGGAATTACGGTGGCTATCCGTCAAAGGTGGAGGTGTTGGCGGTCATTGGTCTGACATTAGGTCTGTCAGTGATGTGGCTCCCTCTCCTATACCCTTCTTAAAGACTGTCGATAGTGACATGACTGCTTACCGACAAGGTAAGACACGAAAAGGTTCTTATGCCGCTTACATAGACATAACACACCCAGACATCATTGAGTTCATAAACATAAGAGTACCCACAGGTGGTGACCCTAATCGTAAAGCGTTCAATATTCACAACGCAGTAAACATTACTGATGAGTTTATGGATGCAGTCACATCAGGTAATACATGGGATCTAATAGACCCTAATGATAAAACAATACGAGATACATTACCTGCAAGAGAACTATGGGAACGTCTGATTGAGACAAGATTCCGTACTGGAGAACCATACCTTAACTTCATTGATGAAGCCAACAGGCATCTACCTGCAGAAATGCGTGAGAAAGGGTTAACTATCAAGGGTTCAAACCTTTGTAATGAAATTCATCTACCGACAAACGAAGATCGTACAGCAGTCTGTTGCCTGTCAAGTGTAAACCTTGAACACTACGAGGATTGGAAAGAAACCACTATGGTTGCTGACCTAATCACTATGCTAGATAATGTAATAAGCTTCTTTTGTTTCCATGCTCCCAAGGAACTACGCAAGGCTGTCTACAGTGCCACACAAGAGCGTTCTTTAGGACTAGGGGCAATGGGTTTCCACAGTGCATTACAACGTGTGGGGATACCTTGGGAGACCCCTATGGCTACTGCATACAATACTGAGATGTTCACTCATATAAAAGCACAAGCAAGAGCAGCATCAGTGTACCTAGCAGAAGAACGTGGTTCATGTCCTGATGTAGATGGGATACGCAACTCACACTTATTAGCAATAGCACCTAATGCCAACTCATCAATAATTGCTGGTTGCTCAGCATCAATAGAACCCCTTAAATCTAATGCATTCACACATCGTACACGTGTAGGTGCACACCTTGTTGTAAACACTTATCTTGATAAAGTAATATTTGAATATGCAAACACATGGAAAGATAAATCTAAAGTTTGGATAGAAGAACAATGGACTTCAATTATACTGAATGAAGGTAGTGTACAACACCTAGAATGGATGGAAGATTGGGACAAGCAGGTATTTAAGACTGCATTTGAACTTGACCAACGATGGGTTATAGATCATGCAGCAACACGACAGCCCTTTATATGTCAGGGGCAGTCTGTTAATTTGTTCTTTCCTGCTGGAACCGACAAAGCGTACGTAAACGAAGTGCATATTCGTGCATTCAACAAGAAACTAAAGGGACTTTACTATCTTCGAACAAGTGCAGGTGCTAAGGCTGACACAGTAAGCTTCAAGCCTACCCGTGTAGCACTAAAAGACTACGCAACTGAAGAAGATGAGTGCCTATCATGCCAAGGATAATTAATAAATGAGCTTACTAACTGCATCACCAGCCTTTAAACCCTTTAACTACACTAGCTTTGTCACTCAAGCAATTGAACATGACAAGTTACATTGGGGTGAATGGGAGTGTGATCTTAATGAGGACGTAACACAGTGGAAATCTGGGAAGATTACTCCATCTGAGAAGAACTTTATCACCCAAATCCTACGATTATTTACACAATCTGATGTAATTGTAGGTGGTAGTTACGTAGATGTGTTCCTACCTCGCATTAAAAACAACGAAGCACGTATGATGATGCTATCTTTCGCACAACGAGAGACAATTCACATGAGATCTTATGCATTACTGAACGACACCTTAGGTTTTGCAGAGTCAGAGTACGCAGCATTCCTAGAATATGAAGCAATGGCAGAAAAACTTGAGTTCATGCAGACATTTGACCCAGATACTAAGCAAGGCTTAGCTAAAGCACTGGCACAAACTGTATGTAACGAAGGTATGTCTCTGTTTTCTGCCTTTGTGATGCTCTTAAACTTCCAAAGGTATGGTAAGCTTAAGGGAATGTGTGAGATTGTGGAGTGGTCTATTCGTGATGAGACAATGCATGTCACAGGTATGACTGAGTTGTTCCGAACATACACACATGAAAACCCGGAGGTTGTAAATGATGAGTTTAAACTATCTATCTATGAAATGTACCGAACTGCGGTCCAACTTGAAGACAAAGTTATTGACCTTGCGTTTGAAATGGGAGCTATGGAAGGTCTTACAGCAGAAGAAGTCAAGCTCTATATTCGATATATCGCGGACAGACGACTAACAAACCTAGGACTTAAACCAAACTGGAATATAGAAGAGAACCCACTGCCTTGGCTTGATTGGGTTTTAAATGGTGACAGTTTTAAGAACTTCTTTGAAGGTCGAGTTACCGATTACTCAGCAGATGGAATGTCTGGCTCCTCTTGGGGCTGGTAGAATAAATAATTGACCTAAGCAAGGTCACTGTAAACTGCTTAACGGTCTGGGAGGACTGACTATGACAACTAAATTGATTTGGGATCTAGAAACTAACGGACTTATCCCTGAAGTAAACAAGATATGGTGTCTTGTAATGCAAGATATTACCACAAAAGACATCTTCTCTTACTCAGATTACGATGAGAACCTACCTTCACTAGCCGAAGGTCTCCAGAAGCTCTTAGAAGCTGACCTAATAGCAGGTCACAACATAATTGGATATGACCTACCAGTTCTTAAAAGACTCCTAGGATGGGAACCTAGGCCCTCTCAGACTGTATGGGATACACTGCTAATGTCACAGCTATGTATGTTCCAACGCACACACAGGCATGGCCTTGCAGGTTGGGGTGAGTTCTTCAAGTATCCAAAAGGAGATTACAACGATTGGACTAACTACAACCAAGAGATGCTTACATATTGTATACAAGACGTTACATTAAACACGTTAGTATACGAAAGACTATCAAGAGAAGCGTCAATACAAATCAAAGCACGTCCTCAGTTCAAGCAAGCTTTAAACCTAGAGCATGACTTTGCAGTAGTTAATGCAGAGATCACTGCTAAAGGTTGGAAGTTCAACATGCCTAAAGCTAAGGAACTTAAACGTGAACTAACATGGAAGCTACATGCTATAGAAGATGAGCTTGAGCCACAGTTAGGTAGTGTATGTATGCTTAAAGGTAGTAAAGAAGTAGATAAGATTGTTAAGAAGAATGGTGACTACTACAAACTCATAACCGATTGGTATGATTTAGATGTAACCACTAAAGCTTCTGATAGTTTTATCACAGGACCTTTCTCTCGTATAGAGTTCAGTGAAGTACGGCTAGGTCAATTAGCAGAAGTAAAGAAGTACCTCTCTGATATTGGCTGGAAGCCTGACGATTGGACCTTTAAGAAAGTAGCAGGTAAGTGGATCAAGATGTCCCCGAAGCTAACAGACAGCTCCTTAGAGCCTCTAGGTATCGTTGGCAGTATGATCAGTGACTACTACATGCTACGTCAAAGGTTATCTATGGTTGATAACTGGATAGAGATGGTAGCTAAGTGGGGTGATGGTAGGCTACATGGTGATATGTTTACCATAGGTACACCTTCATTCCGTTGTCGTCATCGTGGCATTGTTAACATACCCGGAGTACACTCAGAGTACGGTAAAGACCTAAGAGCTTTACTTACATGTGAGCGTGGTCATAGGTTAGTGGGTGCTGACTCTGCTGGTAATCAATTCAGAGGTCTAGCACACTACATGGGTGATGATAAGTTTACATCCTCTGTAGTTGTGGGTAAAGAATCTGATGGAACTGATGCCCACTCTCGCAATGCTGATATCCTTGGTATCTCAAGGACAAAAGCTAAGAGCTTTATATATGCTTACTTATTTGGCGCAGGTGTGGCTAAGCTTGGTGAAGTTATCACTGGACTTAAGTCACCTAAAGCTGGTAAAGCAGCAGATGCTAAGTTCAAAGCAGCGTTCCCTAAGCTAAAGGATCTCAAAGACTCCTTGGTATCTGAGTACAATCACAACAAGATGAAGACCGGGATTGGCTTTATCATAGGCGCTGATGGTAGGCGAGTTGTTGTAAGCTCAGAACACCAACTACTTAACTACTTACTTCAAACACTAGAGGGTATCACCTGCAAGTCTGCATTAGTGTACCAGTACAAGAAGATTAAAGAGTTAGGTATCGAAGGTACATACCCTATCTTGTTTTATCATGACGAGACTGCATGGGTTACGCCTACTAAACATGCTAAAACTGTACTAGATATATCTGTAGCTGGATTCCGTGAGGGACCTAAGTCTGTGGGTGTTACCTGTATGGACGGAGATGGGAAGATCGGTATTAATTATGCAGAAATACATTAATAAAAAGTGCATTAAATGTCTTATACCTTTAGAGTCGGGTGTAAACATAGCTGAAGGTAGACTTAAAATCTCAGACTACAAGTGTAAGGAATGCCGTAATGCCTATGGTAGGAAACGACACCATGCTGTAAGGATAGGGACTCCAGAAGCTAAAGCTAAAGAACTTGCAAGGCAGACACAGTGGAAAATAGATAACCACGGATACGTCTGTCACATAAACAACCTAAGGTACGTTAAGAAGAAGCAGAGGATGCCCTCATGGGCAGACCCTGATGCTATACGAAAGATATACGAGGACTGTGCAGCTCTTAACAAGAAGCATGGGCCTCGTTCATATCATGTAGACCACATAGTACCCTTACAAGGTAAGAATGTATCAGGGTTTCATGTAGAGTATAATTTACAGATCCTAAAAGCATCTGACAATCTAGCAAAGAGTAACAACTATGTTCAACAATAACGATGCAGTCTTTACTATGTTTAGTAAAAGTTGTATGGAAGAAGAGATGGAGTACGACAAGTGTTTCATAGACGCTGACTCAATCATCTTTCGTATAGCAGTAACAACAGACTCAGTCACACAAGCAAAGTCATACTTTGATAAGGCACTTGATGCCATCATGCGTGACACTGGAAGTATCAAAGGTTACGTAGCTGTCAAAGGTAAAGGTAACTTCAGGTACGGTATCTCTGAGGACTACAAAGGTAACCGAAGTAAGTCCGAGATAGATCCTCAAGTAGCTGAAAGACGTAATGCAGTTACCGAGTACGCTTGGGAAACAGGTTGCTTCAAGTCAGATAACTGTGAGGCAGATGATGTTGTGTCTATCTGGGCGCAAGAAGCTTACGAAGCTGGTGAGCATTATGTCATAGCACATATCGACAAGGACATTGACATGGTCCCCGGTTGGCATTACAACTTCAACAAGAAGACACAATACTTTATTGACGCTGACCAAGGTCATTATAAAATGTGTATACAAATGCTTACAGGTGACAGCACAGATAACATTCATGGACTTAAGGGCATAGGCCCTAAGAAAGCCGAGAAGATCTTACAAGGTGTAGCCACTGAAGATATGCTTGAGACTGTTGCTAACACATGGCGTGACCACCATCCACGTGAGTGGAAGGGTATGCTTGAGACCTGCTTTAACTTACTGTACATGCGCAGGAATTGGGATGGGTTTCGTAGGTTAACTATTGAAGAGGTATTTGTTAATGAGTAAACCCTTAGGACACTGGGACTACAAAGGAGATCCATTTGTTGTTGACGATTACTTTGGTTTCATATATCTTATAACTGTATCTGTACCTGACGGTAATCCAATAAGATACGTAGGTAAGAAACAGTTCCATTCATATAAGAAAACCAAGAGAGACAAAGAGTCTAACTGGAAATCGTACACAAGCTCCTCCAAACATATCAATGAACTCATAAGAAATGGCTCTGTATTGTCATACGAAATGATTCAATTGTTTGAAACAAGAGGTGGCTTGTCAGCAGCAGAGTGTAAAGTTCAATGGTACTTAGATGTTCTCACAGAGAAATGCCTGTTAGGTGTGCCTCTGTATTTAAACAGACAAATAGGTGCAATTAAATTCATTCCAAAAGAAGCAATATCAGATGAAACAAAAACAAGACTTGACGAAATCTACAGAAGTGGAAGACTACTTATTGAAGCCAAAGGAGAAGAAACAACAAAGACTTGACACTAAATCTAAAGCAAGTACCAGACGTACTGATACTAAATCCTTAAAAGAAAGCAGGTGGAACTGATGGGTGCAACATTCACTAAGCACTACCCATGTGTACATTGTGGGTCTTCAGATGCAGTAGCACTATGGTCCAATGGAAGAGGTAAATGTTTTGCATGTAATAAGCCAGCATTCCTAGATCAATATGATGACACAGTCGTGTCAAAGTTTAACCCCAATACCGAACGAGAGTATGATATGAGTGGCGATTCACTTCAAGATATAAACAACTATGATAGTGCAGGTGTACGTGAACGTGGTCTCACTAAGACTGCATGTGATGAGTATGATATGAAAGTGTCTTACGACTCCAATGGTACAGTCAATGCACACTACTACCCCTACACAGTCAAGGGTAAAATAGTTGCGTACAAGAAACGTACACTACCTAAAGAGTTCCGAGTTGTGGGTGACCTTAAGAACGCTAAGCTTGAGTTGTTTGGTCAATCTAAGTTCCAACCCGGTGGTTTCAAGGTGATCATAACCGAAGGTGAGCTGGATGCTATTGCAGTTCAACAAGCAATGCTTAACAAGTACAAGCGTACCTACCCTGTAGTATCACTACCATCATCATCTAACATGAAAATACTTGTGGCTAATCGTGAATGGTTACGTTCATTCAAAGAAGTCATACTTATGTTTGACCAAGATGAAGCAGGTGAGAAAGCAGTGGCAGAAGCAGCTAAGATAATTGGATGGGACATAACTAAGGTAGCATCCCTGTCAACCAATGATCCCTGTGACTCCCTCATGGCTAATCCATTAGAGCTAATGACAGCTATCTTTAATGCACGTAAGTACACACCTGCAGCTATCGTACGTGGTGAGGCTATATGGGAAGCATACGTTGAGCGTAAGGAAGTTAAGTCAATACCATACCCTAAGTGTCTTGAAGGTCTTAACGATAAGCTAGATGGTATGCGTAAGGGTGAGATAGTTTTATTCACATCTGGCACTGGGTCAGGTAAATCAACAATGATCAAAGAGATCATACTAGAATTGGAGGATAATACAGATGAAAGCATTGGGCTTGTATCTCTTGAAGAAAGTATTGGAGATTCTGCAGAGAAATTTATCAAGATGTTTACTCCTCCAGACCCGACTGTTGAGCAAGAGCGTAAAGCATTTGAAAGAGTATTTGGAAATGAACGTCTCATATTACTTGACCACAATGGAGCTGTTTCAGATTCTAGCCTCATTGACCAAATCGAAAATCTTTGCTTGCTTGGCTGCCAGTATATCATTCTTGATCATATCACCATCGCTGTATCTGAAGGAGCTGATGGAAAGACAGGTAACGAAGCTATAGACTCAGTCATGTCTGATCTGTTAAAGATAGTCAAGAAGCATAACGTATGGCTGGGTTTAATCAGTCACCTTAGGAAGTCACAAGGTAGGTCCTTCGAAGAGGGACACCTATCATCTATTGATGACATCAAAGGTTCAGGCTCCATTAAACAGATTAGCTTTGATATAATTACATTCTCTCGTAACTTAGTGGCAGAAGATGAAGATGAAAGAAACACAATTAAACTCCGAGTACTTAAGTCACGATTCACAGGACGAACAGGGGACTGTGGTTCAGCATACTACGATACCAGAACCAACCGACTCAGAGGACAAGAGGACTTCCTCGAGTACACTGGTTAACCCAGAGAAGTCTTCTGCTGGTGTAGAGCGTATAACATCGTACATAAAAGAAAGATGTGAGGGTAATACCTTTCGTGGGAGGCCCCCAGAAGGGGCCAGATTAATCTCCTCACTAATACCTTATGGATATACGTACGAGAAGCTAACTGTAAGGGCCGTAGCAGGTGCTGTCGCAGCTTATCAGAAGTCCAGGAGGTCATCAGCTAACCCCTTTAAACTAACCGTTACATCGTCTGTGATAGGCTTACAGGTGCTGTCTGCTTTAGGTGTACTAAACACTAACCATCAAGAGATCTTATCAGTTGGTGACCTGTACCTAGAAGCTTTCCTTCAACTAGGTTACATCCATATTGAAAGGGAATACAAAGGGTTCAGAGCACCTTACATTATTAAGTTGCTAAGTACATGGTCTAGCCTTGGAGACTTACCACCTGAGTATGTAAAGAAAACTCTTATTGGTACGTCATTCACACCACCTAAGGATATAATGTCACTGCGTAATGAGTTCACAAAGAGACCATACATTAAACGTATGAGTTCCGAAGAGGACTTTAAGCAGCTTATAGGAGCACCATTCATAACTGCCCTGAACAAGCTGCAACAAACACCTTGGAGACTTAACAACACAGTAGCTAAAGCTTTAGAGACTAATCTAGGGTTGTTTATAGACCTTGAAGATCAGTCTATAAAAGCTAAATCAAAAGCTATAGAGATGAAGTTTGTGATAGCTAAGATACATGCCATTGGGTTACGAGACTTCTATCAAATGGTAGAGTGTGACTATCGTGGACGTGTCTACTACACAGAACCATTCTTAAACTTCCAAGGTTCTGATGTATCCAAGGGACTCTTTGAGTTTGCTTATGCTAAACCTATGGATACTGAAGGTTACAGGTGGCTGTGTATTCATACAGCTTGTTCTTACAATCAATCGTACGAGCTAGAGGAACTACCTACATGGATAACAACGGACTACCAAACTTATCTTCAAGACGAAGGGCTATCTACCATATCGGTAGACAAGATGACACTAAAGGACAGAGAGTTGTGGACCCTAAACAACCTGACTTGGATAAGCCACTTAGCGGATGGGCAGAGCTTCAGAACAGAAGCAGAAAAACCCGTTAGTTTTCTTTCGTGTTGCTTAGATGTTACTGATTACACTAAAGCAATAGCTAATGGTGACGTACATATGAGTCGTGTACCTATCCCAGTTGATGGTAGTAACAATGGTTGGCAACATCTTGCAGCTATCTCTAAGGACAACCAAGCTGGAGACCTAGTGTCCTTAGTTCCTAGTAAGATACAGAAAGATTTCTATGTCCAAGTAGCTAAACGTTTAATAGAAAGAATGCCTGAGTGGTTTGCTGAACGTAACATACCAATGAAAGCTATCAGGAAAGGTATAGCTAAGCGTGGGTCTATGACAAGGGCTTACTCTGCTGGTCAGAAAAAGATAGCTGCTAACATGTACTATGACTGTAAGGTTGAAGGCTATGATAAGATGTACAGTATCACTGAAGATGACTGCACCCCTCTGTCAAAGCAACTGATACTGGCAATCAACGACACATGTGTAGGTCCCTTAAAGACTATGAAGTTTATACAAAAGATGACTGACCATATCTTATCAACAGGTGAGACATGTACACGTTGGACAACTCCTTCAGGATTCCCAGTGTTGTACGAAGTGTGGCGTCAGAAGAACATAACTGTGCGCAGTACCATACGTGGTCTTGGTCAGATAGGTCACAGCATTAAGGTGCCTTACATAACTTCTAACGGAGACTTGTTACCGTGTCGAAGATCCTTTGCATCTGGATGCTCACCTAACTTTGTCCACTCAATGGACGCAGCACACATGGCTAAAGTTATACAGAGTTTCTCTGGAGACTTTGGAGCTATACATGATTCATTCTCGACTCATGCATGTGATGTTAATAAACTAGTAGATCACACCAAGTGGCAATTTGCTATGATGTATAACAGTGAAAACTTCTTTACTGTCATAGAGCAAATGCTTTTAGAAACCCGTGAGGGTTATGAACTTAAACAACCAGAGTTAGGATCATTGGATATATCTGAGATAATATCATCTGATTACTTCTTTTGTTAAAGGATAATATATGAGTAACGTAACACAATTCCCAGATAAATATGTAGCTGAGAACGATATGCTAAACGAGATAGGCGACATAGTTGCTAAGTACAACGGCAAGGTCACCAACGTAGCAATGCTAGGTGTCCTGCAGTCAACAGCTAACTTTGTTTTCTTATCCATTGCAGAGCAAGCTATGGAGGATGATGAGGATGCATAAGATATTTGAAGAGATTGAGCTTAAGGTTATTGATTGGGGTCACATCAAGGGTATCCTTGGGGACCTCCATACAGATGCTGACAAGCAAGCACGTATCCAGAAACAACTAGAGAAGTTTAAAGAAGAGTCACTGGAGATGCTTGAGGCAATACACTCTAAGGATATAAATAAAATACGAGATGAGATGGGGGATGTCCTTGTGACTCTTGTAATTCAATCAAACCTATGGGGGTTAGACTTAGCAGAATGCTTAGACGAAGCCTATAATAAAATAGCTGTACGCACTGGTCGTATGGTAGATGGAGTATTTGTAAAAGATGAGTGATGAAAAGAAGTCATACAATATAGTTCCAGGAATTGACGACATGGAATACGTTGAGATGTACAACCTTGACCCTGCCCTTGCGTACACACCTGAGATAAATGAAGCAATCCTTAGCAAAGTTTGGGATGACAACTACGCAGGTGCTTTGGCTGAGGGTTTATCAGATGAAGAAGCCAAAGCTTATGCTGAGTCAGGTAGGAAAGCTGGTCGCCTAACAGTAGAAAATGCAATGATGCAATAAAATAACCCCCAAGTATACGTAATGTATACCTGAGGGTAATGCCCTTTGGGTTCCTTAACGGAACCTTTAGGGCTTTTTTATTATTATTTATTGTTATTAATTAAAGTTAAACTCTTTAAGACCATCCACTGCAAACTCATGGATGATTGGTTTAGAACCTAAGGTATTAAGGATAGTCATTCGTCCCTTCTTAGCTTCATTCCCAATAGCTCTGATAGCTGCAATCTTAGTCATAGTTCGTGGCGTTAGCTTCGTAAAGAGATCAGCAAGTTCTTGGTTAGTTAACATGTGACTCCTATCAGAAATAGTTCTAACTTGAGAAGAAGTCAATGAAGGGTTACTCCTTCTGTTATCAAACTGTAAATCAAGGTCAGTAATTAACTTGTTAACACTAGCCTTTTTACCTTTTGAAGTATACTCTACAACTGAACCTTTAGCCTTCTTAACAATATCTGCCATAAGACCAACGATGTATTCAGCATGTTCTTTATCTTCAACAAGACCTTCTGGGTCTTTAGCCGCAAGAGCCATGACCTTAGCTTTACCACGTGCATGTGATTCAGTAGCACCATCAGCCAAAGATTTAATAAGATCATACTTAAGATTAACATTAACCCATGTCTGATTAGATAGTTTAAGCAATGGCATGAAGGAACCTAAGTCTCCAATGAATGCATCGTATATCAATGAGACATAAGGTACCTGAACACCTGCTTCCCTTTTAAGTGCTTGGTACATAGGTCCAGACATTAGCCTAGAAAACACAGAGCCATCATTACTTATAATAGCTTGAGCTAGTATACCCTGCCTCATAGAGAAACCACCTTGTGCTGTACGACCCAAAGCAGTTAGCTTCTTTATTGTCATTGGAAGTTCTGCACTCACAGCTTTCTTGTAAGGCTTACCATCAGCATCTACCTGAGTAGATGGGTTGTCTGGCTTAGGGTCACCAAATATTCTACCTGCTTTAACTGGATCGGAATACTCTAGTTGTATAGTAGACTTAACCTTTTGATCAGTTTCTTGCATAGCTAAAGAGTTACTTGACGTTGTAGTTCCAGTAGCTTTTACAAAACGAATAGGTTCATTTGATAACATACCAACCTGAGTCATGTCCTTAAGAGCTTCTGCAAAGGCAACAATCTGAGGTGAAAGAGTTTCTGTTAAACCTCTGGAAAGGATCTTGTGTAAGATCTTACCTGTACCTGCGGTTCCAAAAGAACTGATTGAAGCTGCAGCTCTGAGATTTTCATCAGTGCTTATTGCATTCATAACTCCACCCAACATACGCTCGATAGCTTGTCCATAAGCAAAGGTCATAATAGGTGGCTTTAAAAACTCATCCTTGTTGAGTATAGCTAACTCAAGTAGGTTTAATATCTCAGTGTGATTAGACTCATCAATACCCCAACTGTTCATAAGCTCAGGATCAACAGTAAGATCACTGACAGATTGCCTCATGTTCATAACCATAAGATCACGGAGGTTACCCTCAAGACCTTTGTATTCTGCAATAACTTTCTGAGGATGCTCACGAAGAACACCAACCCTGTACATAACATCTACAATTCCAAGTTGAGCAGACATACTTGCAATACCATTCATGATACCATCGACTTCAATGGGTCTCATTTGTGACGTAGTAGTTCCACCACTCTTAACCGCATCCATGTAATTAGAAAGCTCAATGGCTTCTTCTATTAGATTTACAACTTCATTAGGGTGTTTTGCTGCTTCTGTTAAAAACCTCTTAACATCTTCATCCCCACTAAAGTTAGGTCGTGGTGAGTTGATTGCAGCACCAACACCTTGGACTGCACCATCTACTATTTGCATGTTAAGTACAGCCCCAATAGGTAGGTCTGTGTTATAACTATCCATAGTTTCCTTAAGCTTCTTACCGACTGAAGCTATCTTCATAAGCTTAGGGTCAGGTGGGCTTGAGTTGATACGAGATCTCATATTGATAAGCATCTTTTCTGGTACAAAATCACCATCTGTAAAGAAGTGACCTGCCCAAGTTATAAGCATAGCCTGTTCTTTAGTTGTGTTAGTGTTAGGTTTAACCTGATACTTAGTTCCACTACCAAACAGTTGCCTAGCAAACTTGTTGTTCTGAACGTTCATAACCTGAGTAGCATAGCTTATCCTAGATGTTCCTGACTGAAGGAAAGTAGGGAACCCTATGGGAAGACCGTAGACTTCAACAACATCTTGAACCATAGCCAAAGCTTTAGTAGCTTCTTGATTATACCTAGCCTTACGCCAAGCGTTTGTCTGGGCAGTCTTGTGGAAATCAAGAAGGACTCTGATCTGGTTTTGCTTATCAGGGTCAACAGAACGACCCATCATAAAATCATAATCTATATCCTTCTGAAGAGCTTTAGCTTTTAATAATAGGTTTTCAGCAGTGTTGTTAATCTTGTCTGCCATCTTCTGACCAATGCCAAGGGAGTTACCCTGCCACGATTCAACCTCAACCCTACCATTAATACCTACCATTTCACCGTCTATTTGTGTTTCAGTACCACCAACTAAAGGGTTTGTTAAAGTTTGGCTGGCATATTTAAAAGCTTGTAGCGCTATTAAAAGTCCTGCTTTCATACGGTTAGGTGATACAATATGTTTAACAGCTGATGTGTTCTTCATCGCTTCAACTTCGGGTTGCACCTTACGCTTTTTATCTGATGGTAATTTAAAGTTCTTATTAGTGTCTGACTTATCTTTCTGATAAGCTGGGTATGACTTAGGGTCGTTAATGATTTGAGTCCTAATACGTACATCAGGTTCTATAGCATCTTTCCTAGCGTTTTCAATGGCCATAACACCAGTAGGTGTAAGTACATAATCATAACGCACGTTACCATTAGTCCCAACATCTATTAGCTTAGTGTTAGCTGGGTTACCTAAGTTGTACTGCTGCTTAACCCAAAGACCTAACTGTTCATAAGCTTCCTTAGTTAATTGATTAGCAGGATCAAGATGCTTATCAGGGATAATATCTAGACCACCCTTAGCCACCTGCTGGTACATCATTAACTGTTCATGGTACATACTACCAAGCTTACCAACAGAGATGTCTGACTCTGTGTCTGCAGCGGTCAATCCAGTGAGTTGATTAATCTCATCTTCAGTGAAGTTATCAACCATGTCAGGGGATATAATATTCCTGTCTTGCATATGACGCATGTACTCATGCTCCATAACAACAAAACCTAAGACTTGTGCATCAGGTGTAACCTCAAACATACGAACATCATCTGGACTAGTCTCTTGAATCATTTCAAGATGAGAGAAAAGATTAGCTGCAGTCAATGGTCTAGTCCTTGCGGCATCAACCATCTTTTCTTTAGGTAGATCAGGATCTTCAGCTACCCTGACAGCAGGTGCTTTAAAATTCATCATGTTTTGTATAACATAATTTCTTTTATCAGCCGAACCTTCTAAGCCTGTGTCCACTGGTATCTTAATTGAATCAGTTTTACTAAGGTTTGAAAGAGCCTGAACTAACCTAGGCTTGTTAGCCTCACCTACAATACCAGCAATGCTACTCTTGTCCCAACCAGATAAAACTTCTGTGTCAGCCAACTGCTGAATAGAACTAGACCTAGCTCTTTGTTGTTGCTGTAACTCAAGTGCAGCTATCTGTTCTGGGTCATTAACAGGAAGCATCTCTTGCTTCCCATCATTAACACCAACAGGTGAAGCAGGAAGAACTTCATTGGTGTACTGAACTTCTTCCGTGTCAAACACATTGTCTTGAGTTAAACCTACTTGAATTTTATCTGAGATAGCATCTTGTATCCCATTAGAATCCATAGCCCTAGATGCTTCAAGACGTTTCACTTGCCCTGCATTACCTGCATTAAACTTAGCCATTAGCTAGACCTCCTAGTCCTTCTTGTATATTATTAATCATCAGTATTCCAGTTTATCATTCTGTTTTTGTAAGGAGCAAAGATAGGTATACTTCCGTATAAGTTTCTTTTGAATTGAGCATCATCCGATGTTATTAGACCTTCAATAATACCATAGGTACGTTCAACTGTACCAGCAGCAGGGGCTTCACCTGCAACGTGATCCCACACATACTCTGAAGCACCGTAAGAACTTTCAGGATACAATGGAAACAAGAAGTCACTCCCGATTACACGCTCCATAGTTCCTAGTAAACCGCTTGAGTAGATAGCTCGTTGTATTTTCTGTGGGTCTGACAGGTACGGTGAAGACTCTCCATACTTGAGTTCATCTTTGATTCCTTGAGATGCAAATGCAAGAAGCAGCATAGTGCTAGCTGATGCAAAAGTTCCGTAAGTTAATCCTTTAGAACTAGGACCTCCCCGCTTAACTTGATCCCACATCATTGGTATCTGGTTAGCTTGGAACGTTGAAGTAAAACCATTAAACTGTGTTAGCATTGCAAAGTGTGGGTCACTATAGATCAGTGGCCTGTTCAATGCGTTAGGCATAGGTATAGCTTGGTTAACAAAGTTAGCAGCTCCATTTAAGAACACGTCTTTGTAGATAGCTTCTTCAGTTTGAGTCAATGCTTCACCACGTTTCATCTTATGTGATAAGGGTTGTAAAGCACTAAGAGGTATACCTAAATCTCTTAACATTTTCTTAGCTTCTGCAACACCAACTGTGTCAGGCTGACCTTCATACCTGTCAATAAGATCTATCTTACCTATAAGAAAATCATTAAAGAGCGACAGACGCATCATACGATGCATGTCTTGTTGGTCGTGTAAGAAGTTAGCCTTGAAGAAAGCGTCAGCCATCCCCTTAGTTAACTGGTTAGTTTCCTGAACACCTGTGGTTGTAGCTGCACCAGTTTCCTGAGACATAAATCCAGTACTACGTAACATTTGTTTCATGTCTGTGTAGTATACAAAGCGAGGGTCATTGTCTCCCTTAGACCGATACTCTGCTAGTTTCTTTTCAATGATAGTCTCAAGGGTATCACGGGGCTTTGCAACCCTAGCAACAACACCTAAGTTTCTAATCCAAGATCCAACAGCATTGCCAAAAAGATAACCGTAAGTCGCTGTGTTCTTAACCATAACGTCCCGAGGTACACCATTAAAAATCATAGCAACTTCTGGTATAGAAGAGAAAGCAGCGTTAGATAAAGACTGCAGCATAGTGACAACTGTTAAGTATTTCTGAGCTTGCTTTAAGTTTTGATTCTCTATACGTTTATAGTTACCTGACTCCGCATTCAAAGCATTACGAATATCGTGTGCAAGTTCTGAAGTGTGCTTTACTGCAGCCTCTTCACCCTTAGCATTACGAATCTCCACGTAAGTATCATTAAGCATACGATTTAAATACACTGAGTCTTTACCTAAAAACTTACGATGAGCCTGAAATCTTGCAGCAGATCGTGAAGCATCCCCCATGTTTTTAAATATGTTCTGCTCTAAGAACTTAGCAAACTCAGGTCGATCAGAGATATTCATTTTACGTTGTTTGTTATAAGAAGGATTGAGTCCATGCTTAGTTACATCAAACGCATCACCAATAGTGTTAACTGTTTCATCGTTTATAATAGAGTCAGTCAAATCCAAAGCAGTGTTATAATCAATAGCATAAGAAACCATTAATGTGTTTATAAACTCAACCTTATGGTTAGCAATATACTCTGTCAATAAATTCTTATGTCTGTATGACCAATCCTGAAGAACCTCTATTGGGTCTTGACTATTAGCAACTGTGTTACTATCTTCAATAGCAATGTTGTTATCCCTAAGCATTGCATTAGACCTTGCCAAAAGCTCTTTGTCGTACCTAAGTATAGCTTGCTTGTTAGATACAAGTTCGTCTGAAGCTTTACTCCAATCAACAGGCTTTCCAGATTTTCTTGAAGGTTTAAGTAGTTCTTCATTGTACTTATACATTAACTTACTTACAAAGTCAGACCTACCAGCAGAGCTTAAACCTCGAGGAGTTTTAAAGGATGCTTCAATCTCTTCTTGAGGAGAAAGCATACCATCGTACTCAGCCACTTTAAGTTGTTGAGACATAACCATGTTCTTTCCGGGGAACACACGGTTTCTGTAAGAGCCAACCATGTCTACCATTTTAACAGCAGTAGTAGACACACCATCAAGTTTCTGAATAGCATTGTCCATTGTTCCACGTAAAGCAACCTTAGGGTTCTTTGCAAAAGATTTAATCCAAGCAAGACTGGTGTTAGGTCTGTCATGCATCTCAGCCCAATCGTCTACACTTCGTGGGTTAGCTAAGTCATTGTCAGGGTTCCAAGATTTACCTGTCTCTTCAGCCTCAGTTTTCTCAAACCTCTGCTCTGCCATGCTCTCTTGAAACACTTTCTCTTCTACAGCGTTAGTAGCTGTGATTGATTCAACTGTTTGAATGTAACCCCTTGAGTCTTCTTGATCCTTAACTATATTACTGTGTACTTGATTGTCGAACCTGTTGTCAACCTCACTGTCAATGTCAGCAGCGGAATGCCAATCAGCAACTTGGAAAGCAGTGCCCGGAGCTGTAAAACCAGCACCCATAATACCACCTGCTACAACAGCGTTGATCATACGATTTTCTATTTCATCGTAGTTCCATTGTTTCTCAGAGCCAATGACAGCAGCAGTGTACTCTGTGAGTTCCTGCATTGCCTCTGTCACACCCTCTTGAGCAGTACCCCTTGATAGTCTCTTAACACTTTCTCTGAACAAGTGACCTTTCTGTATTTGATTAGCCGCAAACTCTTTAGAGTTATCAATCTGTGAGAGCAACTCTCGTTTACTCATAGATAGTAACAGGCTTGATGCCTCTGCATTAGAAACGCCTTTAACTCTAGCAATGTGCTCTATAGCTTTTGTACGTCCTTCTTTAGTAAGCATCATCTTAGGGCTGACAAGACCCTTAAGTCCTAGCCTGTCTAAGAAAGTCATAGCAGTTCCAGCTACCATAGCAACGCCAAGATTCTTATCAGCTATGTCACCTTCCATAGTATCTAAAACCATACCTGTGTAAACAGAAACAGGTAGTCCAATAGAAGTACCAGCAGTTACAGGCATTGCAGCCATACCAACTAAGGTTGCACCCATGAATGGCAGAGATGAACCAAGCATACCCCTAAGTCCAGAGGATACTTCATCAAACTCAGTCCAATCCATTTCAGTTACATTCATGTTTAGCATTGGCTGTGCGTTAATGTACCTTTGATTACTAGCTGCATCTGCTGCAAAGGATGCTTCAGTTTCTTCAGCACCTAAACGATCGCTAAGTGCTTGTCCAAAAGTGTTTAAACCTTTGTACAAGTTAGCAAATCCAATGTCAAAGCCAGTACCAAAAGGAGTACGAGACTTACCTTCATAATCTGCACCAGCGTTAACAGTCTTAATACCCATGTAGAAATTAGGGTTACGTGCAAACTCAGCAGCGTCAAAAGCCATTAACTTCTGTACTGCCATACCACCATAAGGGTCTGTCTCAACCTCGTAGATAGCTTGTCTGGCTTGCTCAAAAGAACTAAGGTCACTGTCAGCACCTAATACTTTATCAGAGTTTCTACTCTTCTCAGCAAAGTTACTGGCAAGTACATTACCCATGTCATCTCCACCAGAAAATCTTGATGGAGAAACTACACCAGCTTTTATCAGAGTTTGTACAAATGATTCACCATCTGCATTAAACAAATCACCAAGGTCACGATCGTAGTAACCTTGCTCACCTGAATAAACTTCTCTGTTAAAACCATATTCATTTGCAAGACTAGCTATGTAAGCTGTAGCAGAATCTGCACCAATCTCAGACTCTGAGTATGGCTTTTCTTTTATAAACTTAGCAGTCTCTCTGGTGTCAATACCATCTAGTCTTATAGACTTACCTGTTGTTGAGTTGAATATAGTATCACCATCAATGAAAGCCCAATCGGACCCGTTAATAGCTAGTGAGCTTTCTTGGGGGCCTTGTGTAGCCTCTTCTTCTTGTGTGAGTAAATCACCTAGATCTAAAACAAGACCTTCTCCCATAGTATTCTCCTGTTACTTCATCTTAAAATTTACTATCAAAATCAATATTAACTGCAATACCCCTAACTTCAGGAGAATTAAGTCCTAAGTATTGATGCTCATGGTTTATGGTTGAAGTGTCATTGCTCTGCATCCACGACATGAATGCATTACTTCTGTCACCAGCTTGATCTGTCCAGTACACACGTGCAATTGGATCTAGCATTACAGTATCCTGAAACAAACGTCCAAGCTCCTGCACAACCCTAGTAGTGGTTATCTTTTCATTAGCGTCCTGCTTGGTAGCTCCATTAGTGACAGCAGACTTTACCCAATAATTTCTTAAAGAGTTTATCTTTGTTTCAAGAACACCCTTAGCATGACCACTAGCGTCAAAACCTTTTTCATATTCGGCAACACCATTGTCACCCCACTTCGTAGCTTTTCCGTATATAAACTCTGGTATGTTACCTTCACCTGTTAGGCTATTCTTGAGTTGCATTTCTCGCCACTCACCAACCATGCTTGCAGTCTCTTCGCCATAGTCACCTTTACGTAAACCATTAGCTTGTTTCTCCATTGTAGATGTTAACATGTTTTGGAACATAGCCGTAAATGCAGCATTGTCATAATCAACACCTGCTTCCTGCATCTCTCTAGTAACAACTTCAAGAACATCTCTGGCTGCACGTCCGTTACCAAAAGTCTGGTTGAGTGCTTCCAAGTCTTCAGCATCATACGATGTGTTACTGTTAAGAGCTTTAAGAAAATCATTTGTATTCTTATTAGTGGAGTCTAAAATAGCCTTGTTTATTTCATCAAAAGTTTGATGAGTCCCTGATTTATAAGTAACAAGCCCAGATGTCACTGGGTTTATAGCAATAGGGTTTCCATCTTCATCCTTGTTAAGTCCGTCATCTGTAATCTGATAAAAAGATTTACCATCTTTAGACGAGTAACCTGAGATAATTCGTTTTGAACTTTTATCCCACAGTTGCACAGACTTTGTTTGATCTACTGCTGAATTTGCGGCAGCTTTGTTTTCTGCTTTAGTTGTAACTATGTCCGCAGCAGCTTGGTTCTTCCAACCTTGAATAAGAACTTGACCAGCAGCCATACCTGAGCCACTACCAGAGTAACCCATAAGACGAGCACCCATGTAGTACACAAGTGCATTCTTAATAGCTGTATCTTCCCACAGAGAACCTAAGCCTTTACCAGCAAGTGCCATAGCTCCTTTAACAGTATCGACACTTCCGTCAAAGAAAGATTGCAACGCGCTATCACCTTCTTCTTGAACTGTATTTTTATCTGAAGTTCCAAGCTGTGGCATTAACTTAGTGGGGTCCATTCCTTGGGCCATGTTCATAAGAGCCACAGAATCTGGATCTTTATCTACAGCAGCAGAAGCGGATATGTCTTTACGCCAAGATGTTGCATCAGCAAGTTTAGCTTCAAGAGCATCCCGTTGTTCTAACGCAGGTTTAAGTGCACGTCTAAGAGCTTCAGGGTCAAAGCTTAAATTCTTTACATGTGCGTCAATTATAGCTTGGTTGTTTGCCAGATCATTTTTAACATCATCTTCCCACTCGGTAATGGATTGTTGTGGATCTGTAGCAGACTTAAGTTTAGTTAACTCTATCTTAGCTTGAGCTAATAACTCAGGTGAAGCGTTTACTTCTGTGAGTAATTCAACCTTGTCTTGTGCTGCAGTCAACGCTTTCAAACTATCTGCATCAAGCTCTGATTGTTCTTCAGAAAGAACACCTTTAGTTTCTTCTGCATCATACACTGTGGGAAATAAAGCTTCCTCTAGTACCATAGTTCCAAGACCTATAGGTGTTAATGCCCTAGGAATCTTACTAGCTTTCCATGCAGCTTTACCAAACTTAGCCAGCTTCTTGTAGTCAGTTGGTTTAACCTTGTTACCCATATCATCTACAGCAACCTTTGGGAAAGTAGTCCTTGGGTTACCCTTCTTATCTACTTTAGGTATAGTGTTCTTCGGTTTAACCTTATTGTCTAAGTTTAATGTTTGTTGAGTTGGAACTGGTTTAGTTGGAACTGGTTTACTAGGTGCTAGGTTTGGTTTCCGACCCCTACCATCAAAGTTAAGCTTGCCCTGATTTGGATCAGGAACAGGCCTAGGTATGTTAGTGCCTGAAAATCTAGGCATACTTTTATCAACAGCCATTACTTACCTCCGAATCCTTTGACACCCGTTAACTGATCTACAGCTGACTGAGGTGTGGCATTAGCGCCTTTACCGCCAGCAGGTGCTTTATAAGCTGGGTTCTGTGTGGGAGATCCAACCATAGATCCATTACTAGATACAATAGGTTGTCCATTACCGCTAATAACAGTACCCATTGGTATTGCAGGGTTTTGTAAATGTGGTGACATAGTGATAACCATCTTACCGTTTTTATCGTAATGGTAACCATCACCACCGTTCTTTAATAAATTAAGTTGAGTCTGCTGAAGTATATTATCCATATGACTTTGCTTACTAGGGTAAGCTACAGCGGCTGGTTCTTTAACTGCTGATTGATAACCTAAAGCACTCATAAGACCTTGGTCTACAGTTCCCTGTGGGGGTGCGATGTTAAGCTGACTTGCTTGTTGACGGTTTGGTGGAACCTGATAACCTAAAGAGTTCATAAGACCTTGATCTACAGTACCCATTGTTTGGTAACCTAAAGAGTTCATAAGACCTTGATCTACAACACCTAAAGGTTGTTGCATTTTCCTAGCCTGTTCTCCAAATACACCACCGTTTGCAACACTAGGTATGTCATTGTCTATTACAGGGGGCATAGTTCTTTCCATGCCAGCAATAACATCTGGCTTTGCATTACGTTTCTTTAAATAGGAATTAACCTGTGCTTGTGTTGCCATTTTATTCTCCGCTTTGGGTACAGTAGCCCCTTGTTCGGGTACTGGAATATCTTGTGTTGTTGTTGGTGAAACTTTTTCTTTTGGTACTTCACCAGTAGAAAACATTTGATCTATAATCCCTTCTACAGAATCTTGAACTGAATCAAAAGCATCACTAAAGATGTTTGACTCTGGTACCTTATCAGTAGTGAAGCCACTGCCCATACCATTAAGCATTGCAGCGTCCTCTCTCTGATCATAGATTGACTGACTACGATCTTGCATCTGTTGTATAAGCTGAGGTTCTGCTGATCTTTTTAAAGCTGCAGCTCTCCAATCAAACCTTGGAATAAGACCTCTGTTTACACCAGTAATACCCTTAGCTTTGTTGTATTCATTATGATTAATATGTTCAACAGCAGCCTTACGAAAGTCACCGTTGTTTACGTGATCAACCCATTTCTGAGAGGTAACCACTCCAGTGTCCTTATTGGTGTTAGTCAAGTCACCACGATAAGCAGAGTCAACAAGAGCAAGCTGAACCTGAGGGTGTAGTCTTGCGTATTTAGGTACACGACTCTTAGCCTCATTGGTCTTTTCTGTCATAGCCCTAAGTGGTGAGGGGTCAGCAACATACTCAGCTGTAAGGCCTACGCCTGTGGTTAAGATACCTGAGCCATCTAAATAGAAGTTTGGATTGTACCCTTCTTCACCAGAAAGATGAGCAAGTAAATCTTTGTATTCCGATGTAACATCAGTGTAAACTTCAGCTGTTTTTAAAACTGCATCGGTTCCTCTCACTGTACCACTTGGGTCTAAGATTGGAACTTTACCTGCAGCTTCCATAGTGTCAAGTGCTGCTTTATTATTAGCCCAAGTCTCTTCATTAGATTTAACTTTACCTTTTCCAAACGTGGAATCAAGCCTAGTTTGCAAATCTTTAATTTGTGTAGCAGTTGCCATTATATACCCCTTACTTTCCTGAGTTAGCAGCTAACATCATTCCACCAAGTACCAGTGGAGCAAACGGACCTGCTGCTAGTGCCATAGGAGCTGCTGCTGCTGCTGCACCTGTACCTGCTGCTGCTGCACCTGTTACTGCGGTGGCTGCGGCTGCTTCTGCGGCTGCTGCTGCAGCTACCTCTGCTGCTATTGCAGCCTCTGCACCACCTGATGCCATAGCACTAAACCCAGCTGCTGGACTTGCACCCATAAGAGCTGTTGAACCCTGTGCTACTGTATTTGCTGCTGTTGCTTGTTGGGCTGCTATGGCCCCTTCAGCACCGCCAAACATACCTGACGGTGAAACAGCTGTACCCATAGTGTTGGATAGCTCACTGACAGGTATGTTTGATGGCGATTGTGGTGATTTAGTTAAAGCACTCCACGCATCCTTACTACTGTCAACCAAATAGTTACCTGCACTTTTTGCCATAGGTGAAGTTACAGCTTTTTCTACTAGAGTTGGAGCTATTGTTTCCATAAGTCCGGGATTATCGTGCATAGCTACGTTAGGAGTAGGAAGCCCTTGCACTTGAGGAGCCTTACCCATCTGCTGTTGTTGTGTCATCTGAGGGGCAAAGGGATTAAATCCAGCCATTACTTACCTCCAGTTTTAGTAGTTGTTGTTTCCTTAGGTGCAATACCAGAAAACAAACCAATCTGTTGTGCAAGAGCTGTGTATGGTGCATCAGCACGTGCTTGGTCTTGTGCCTGTTGTGCCTGACCAATCATACCCATTGTCTGTGCACCTTGACCTTGAACACCCAGAGCAGAATTAAGGTTAGCCATTTGGTTCTGTTGAACTTGTTGATCAATACCTGCAAAAGAAGCAGCTAGGTTATTCTCAATACCACTCTGGTTCAAAGCCTGACGAGAACCACCAAGAGCACCACGTTGTCCAGCCATACCTTGAGAAGCACCTAAAGCACCTTGTGCATCTAATAAGGATTGTGCCCTCATGCCTGATAGATCTACGGGTTGGTTGGCAATGTTCATCATGTTAGTGGCAATACTTGTCTGGTTATTAGCTGCTGCTAGTCCAGCTCTCTGTGCATCTAGTCCTGTTTGGGTAAACCCTGCAACTTTACCTAGTTGTCCAGAGTCATACATACCCTTGGCATCTGCCATCATACCACTGATCTGTGGCTTGTACTCTTGGGCAAAGCCAGAAGTAGTCGTCTGAGTTTCTGGGCCACCACCACCACCGCAGTGTGCAATATCTTCTTCAGCATGGTAGGTGATATCACCATGAGAAAGTACTTCTCCTGTAGACATGTCAAATGTCATGCCATCATAAATCTTTACTAGTTTAGACATCAAAGGTCTCCTTTAAACTCTTTCTCATTGTTGTGTATCGTTCTTTCCACCCAGCTTTTTCAAGTGGTTTTAGTAGGCCTCTTCGACCTGTAAACTCTAAACAGTCAATCTGAGGGAACTTACTCATTTGTGTAGCAAACTCAGTAGTCCACTCTGTCAGCTTATCATTGGTCCTACCGCCAAGAGTTATGATGTGGAGTGACACAAAGTTGTTGTACTGTATTAGTCTTGTAGTTCCAATCGCAACAAACTTACCATCATCAAAGACCTCCCATACATGGAAGTTCTGAGGATCTGATACAGCTCCTTGGATTATCTGTTGTGTAGTCCATTCGCCTGAGCTATGTTTTAATGCAGACTCTATGAATGGTTTTAGGCAATGGTATTTTATAAGTATATCTTCACCCACTACTTGTATGATCTCAATTGACATGTTTAGTTATTCCTGTAAATATTTAATGTTACGATTCTAATGCTGTAATTCTATTAGCAAGAGAAACTAAGTCAACTTCTATACCACCTGAGTTGGGGTCAGCAATAGATACAAATCCATTACCACCATTACCTCCTCCAACAGAGGATGCATATCCAGTTACTACGTTTTCTTCTGGGCCTTGAAGGAAAATATAAGGGATTATACCACCTGCAGCACCAGCCCCTCCAGTTCCTACAAATGATTTAACACTCTGGGTTCCAGTAGGTATTGTAAATTGTTGACTTATAGTAGCACCTGCTGGTGCAACACTACCTGCTGCTCTCATACCTACTTGGTTAAAGTAACTATTACCGCCACCGCCTCCACCACCACCACCTCTAGAGCCATTGCCAGCGTCTGGAAGAGCACTTTGGCTATTTTGAACACCTTGGCCAGCTCCAGCCGAGTTAGATTGTGATGATGCTTGGCCATTAGGTCCTGCAACGCCAGCCGAACCAAATGCAAAAGAGGCTCTAGTACCTCCAGAAGCTTCAAATCTAGAGGTGCCACTAATATTTAACAAATTACCAGTTACGCTGTTACTTACAACAGGTCCACTGTAAAATTCAATCCAAGAACTTGTACCTGAATTACCAACCCTAAGGCCTGTGTTATTAATATTAGGTACCATAGTATTTTGAGCACCTGCACCGCCACCTATTATAATTACAGATATAACAGTAGTGGCAGGGGCTATGCTGGTTGCATAAAATCCAGGGTTTGGTAATTCTAAAGCAGTACCTGCAGAGCCTGTATAAATCCTAACATTATTAAGTGCCATAATACCTGTACTATCTGCGTAAATACCACTGCCACCTGCACCTACACCAGAGGATATATTAAATCCTGATATTGAATTACCATTAGCATCTAGTGATTTACCATAGAAAGAACCAGCTGCTGTATCTGCTAATGAAGTCTTCCCAAATATAAGTCCAGAAGTGTTACCCGTAAACGCTATGTTTTCTGCTATAGTAATCTTATTAGCGGTTACAGCACCTGCTGCTATTTTATCGGAAGTAATTGCACCTGCATCTATCTGAGTTGCAGTTATTGAGTTAGCCTGTATCTTGTCTGCACTGACCGTACCTGCAACTACAAGGGAACCGTCAATAGTTTCACCAGCAGACACCCAAGTACTAACACCAGACACCTGTGTAAACTTACCTGATAACACAGCATCATCGTACTTGATAACACATACAGTGCCATAGCCTAGTTCTATTTGATTAGAGTAAGGCCTACCTGTAAAAGATTGTGCTGCAATTATAACATCAGCAATCCAAACAGAGTCATTGAGTGTTGGTGCATTAGAACCTGCTTTAACATAACGTATCAGAGGGACACCTTTTTCCATAGGTTTAACTGGGTATAGTTCCCAAGGACCTACCTTACCATCAATAGTAAACCTATCGGCAAGCCAGAATGTGTTTGATGTTGCACCACCTAAAACCCAAGTGACCCCTTCAACAGGGTTACTGGGTGTTCCCATGTCTGCACGAAGTCCTGTATTTTCAGAACGATATCTTTGCAAAGAAGATGGTGAAGAGTTTATGTTAAACCATTGGTAATGGGTAGAGTTTGTGGATGCTACTAAGCCACCCCACCAAAGTCCTCTAAAAGCTTTAAGAGATCCATTAGGGTTTATTGGGTCAGTGCTAAAGTTGGTTACTTGATTCTGAGCAGTAGGTGGTATAGTTGAAACCGCATCTGCATATCTTACATGAAGAACTGAAGTATCTATTGCCCATACGCCACTTGAGAACAACCACAAGTTATTTGTAGTTGCATTATAATGTGTGTCACCTTCTGTGAAGGATCCATCTAGTGGGTCTACACTGGAGAGGTAGTTGCTTTCTTTACTGGAAGGTCTACGTTCTAAAGACTTTAACCTTCTCTGTAATTCTGTTTCACTTATACTAGCCATATCCTACCTCTTACCTTGACCCTTTATACCAAACTGGAGGGTTGTTAACTTAGGGTTATTTGTACCGTTCATTGTAACCCTTAAGTTCATGAACCTTCCCGACTCTCGTACGTTTACCTTATGATCACTTGCAGGATCAAAGGTTTTATCATTAGAGTTAAAGCTTGTGTTTAGATCAGACTCTGTCATCTTTGTACTAGAACCTACAAGAGAAATCTTAAGTGACCCTTTAGATTCTGGGTACATTGTTGCAATGTCTTTGAATATACTTGTGTTTTCCATAGAGTCTTCAATTCTTGTAAAGAACCCTGAGGTTATTAACACAGTGTTAGATAAAGAGTGTATACCTGATGTACCCTTAGCTGCATAGATTTGTAAAGAACCATTTAACTCTGCTTCCCACATATCTGAAATGTTAGGTAGCGTTCGTATGTGTACCTTCTGGTCACTGTAGTTAAATACAAAAGCCTTGTTACAACCAAAACCTGTAGTCCCTTTCTCTCTGAAACAGAACCACACTTCTTTATCTCTGGTCTGTTGGAATACAAAGGACCTTTCTTTATCTGAAGAGCTTACCAAGTTGAACATAGTTTCTTGGAATAAACCTTTTGCAATGTCTTGTCTTGAAGACTGACCATCGTGAAGATACACACCATAGTTACCTACAACCAAGTGTTGTGAGTCACCTATGTTTGCAAAGCATCTTGTTGAGTACAGGCCATCGTCTTCAAATATAGAATCAAATCGTAGTATAAAGTTATCACCTGTTTCAGATACCCTGACAACAGAGTCAGACTTGTAAGCAATAAAGAACTCACCCAGCTGACCACCATCAAGTATCCTTCCGGGGGTCTGTGTTAAGAATGCATCACCAGCTGTATTTACAGTTGATGCTTGCCACGTTACACCAGCTAAAGAATCTATTGTTGTTATGTGAGAAGACCATGCGAAGTCTACGGGATATGCTTCATCATCTGCAAGGCTAGCTGTATTCTTATCATCAAAGAAACTCATAGCTACCAGACGGTTTTTATAAGGTCTCATTATACGAGAGTACTGTGTACCAGCCATAGCTGACCAATTTGGTAGGTCAACTAAGTTACCATTTGTTGTTGCATCTGCAGATATGAATTGTGGATTACCAGTTCCTGGATTACATATTAGTATTCCATTAAACACAAATAATTGTGGTGGGTATTGAGTGTCTATCTCAAAGTTAGCAGCTGAAGTTGAATTTGTTATTTCTGCATGAACAGATGTACTAGTGTTGTATACAAACACACGACCCTTAGTACCTGTTGAAGACGCTGTGTCTTTTAGTACATAAGCAATGTTTAAGAAAGAAGAACCTGCTGGGGTCCATTGGGTAACAGACATTACTTCACCAGCAGAGTATCCTGATGGAAGTCCTATAGAAGCCACAAAGGCATTTACACCTTGGACAGATCCATCCTTAACTCTAATGTTTAGGCAGTCATTCCAAGCCCCTTGTGGGAGAGCATGTGCAGGTATATCTGTGATTAGACCCACAGCTGAGAAATCAATCTCTGGTGTTATTTGAAATGGCATATTGCCTCCTGTTTATTATGAGTCTCTTAACATGAATGCTGCACCTGTGACTAGACAGGCTATAAGTAATCTTACAAACCACTCGTTGGTTCCACTAGATTTAGATACAACAGCTAGTTTAACAGAGTGCGCATCTATAGCTTCACTGTGTTTATTTAAACGTTTATCTTGTATGTTGTTGTGGAAAAGAAGACCGTCAATCTTAGTGTCTATCTCTACAAGTTTTACCATAGCTTCTGCTAGCTTATCTAGCTTAGCCTCCAGCCTATCAAATCGTGCATCCATCAAGTCAAACTCCTTGTATTGTAGGTCACTTAAGTTTAATCCCACCTAACTTACCTGATACTAATTTTGTAAGTAATCCACGCATACCAAATTTAACTACGTATACACCGATAACTAAGTACTGATACCAATCAGGCATTGAAGCAAAGGACTCAAATGCCGCTGTAACTTCTGCTTGATAACCTATAAAGGATGCTGCAATAGGTACTAGCAGTAGTGCAATCATTACTTCATCAAGCAATGACTTGTCCATCTGTTGCATAGCCACCAGATCTAAATTAAAGTCTTGTGTCTGTCCATCATCAGCCAGCTTGTTAGCTGCCCTAGCACCTGCTGTTTTAACATCAGCATCTGCTTGTATTCCTACAATGGCTGCTGCTGACTTAGCCTTTGCCACTTGGTTCTTACCGTCAAGGTATGTTTTACCAAGGCTGGCAAGGGGATTTAAAAAACTTAAAAAACCCATAGTTAATCCCTCAGTTCAAAGTGAGGCATGTCTTGCCATGATTTCCACAGGCCACCCCACTTAAGTTCATAGCCCAATTGAGCTGATGCCTGTAGCATTGCTGTAGCTACTAAGGCTAAATGTAGTTTGTCCCATGATGCTTTACCATCAACGTAAGCATACACATCAAGTGCTTTACCTGATTGGTGGTATGACTTACCATTGACTCCGTCTGCTTTTGATACTCCATCTGCAAATAGCTTGGCTTGATCTTCTGTTGTGCGAAGTCCACCAGTAGATGGAATACCAAAGTCAATGTTAGACAGTTTAATAGCTACCTCTGCTACATCAATAAGACGGTTATCAACCCCTTTCATATTGTTAATACTGTTATTGCTTAGTTTAAAGCTCATGTTATAAGTTACCTTTTATGTAAATTAATAAGCCAACAAATACTCCTAGAAAAAGTATAGTTAATAGTGTTACTAGAAAACCTGTCTCTACATTCTTCTGTATCTTTTTAGCTCTTACTTTTTGTTTAGTTGCAATAGCTTTTTGTTTCCTAAAGAACTCTTCTCTAAATTGTTGATACTTATAATAGCCCTGTATTTCCTGCTTGTTTAACATCCAAGCCAATTCTTTTT
>Ga0208814_1000355_pt1 | contig 30595 bp, 23 predicted proteins | sample MalvirAntarct_55_FD_184253 | JGI IMG/M metagenome (GOLD analysis project Ga0208814, IMG submission 184253) | Marine viral communities from the Global Malaspina Expedition - Malaspina viral metaG Antarct_55 (SPAdes) (version 2) | ecosystem: Environmental > Aquatic > Marine > Oceanic | place...
GTTCAGCAGCTTGAAATGGTCAAGGTCAACCATGGCCAAGGTGATAGCTGCGTTATCACGCTGCGCTCGAGCCAGTTCACGGGCAAAGAAATCATCCAGGTAACGGCGGTTGTATAGACCCGTCAGCGGGTCGCGCAGTGCCTGGTTTTGCAGGGTTTCATGCAAGTCCGAAATGGTCGCCAACTGCTGCTTGCTCAGCGCCAGCGCTTCGGCCAACTGCTGCTGGCTGCGCTGAAACTCTGTGATATCGCGCAGGTAGAGCATCTGGCCTAGGGTCACCGGTCCTTCCCGTGTTGTGCGTGAGATTGTCTGAACACGCACCTCAAAGTGCTGTTTTCGTGCGGCAACGCTTAAAAGCTGGGGTGACTCTTCCAGCACCGACCGTTGCGATATGCCGTCCAGCATTTCGCCTATGTATTGCCATTGCGAAAGGGCGCGGCCATGCCAGTCCTTCTTCAGATTTGCCATGCGAAGTGCGGCTGGGTTGGCCTCGATAACACGGCGTTGCGGATCGATCACCAGCACCGGGTCGATCAATGCGTCGAGCAGCAAGTGGCGCGCCACCGGTAACAGATCGAACAGACGCAGCCCGCTGATCAACCAGCCAAAGCCGGCGATGGTTAATGCGAAGCTGAATGGCGTCGGATCAAAGCCGAACAGTGTCCAATCGAACGCGACATAACTGATATTGGCGCCCCATGGGATCGTAGTCAGCACCAGGAACACCAGATAGTGCCGTCGATGCAGGCCGCTGCTGAGGGCGGCTGCGCGCAGCGTGATACCCATGCAGAAAATCATGAAGGGGTAGCCGTAAGCTGCTGCCAGATAGAACAGCGCCCCGTGCTGATAGGCAATCGGAGCGTTTGGCGCTGATGAAATTGGCGCGCTCGCGGCACCGTAAAACAGGAGATGCCAGGGATTACTCAGTGCCAACAACCAGAACACCACTGGCATTGCCATCAAGGCCGTAATGGTGAGCGGTCTGAGGGGGCTGCGAATACTGTTGACGTATTGCCAGAGAAACACCGACCAGAACGTCGGGACGCCGAGAATGGCGGGCCAGGCCATGCCTGCCCAGAACATCTTGCAACTCTGCTGGTGGACACTCATTTCCAAAGCAGCGGCGCCGAGCCACCAGAGGATGGCCAGATGCATCAGCGTGAAAGCGGAACTGCCGGCGAATTGCGGCTGATGACGGACCCAGCGTGCCAATACCGCGACGCCCAGGCCGACTAGCAGCGTCATCAGCACCGGAGCTGAAAAACTCCAGCCTGAGTTCAAACAGGCCGACATCGGGCCGTCCTCTGGCAATTCGATAGGTGTGTGGGAGCGCTAATTTGGTGGGTGAAGATACCTCAAAGCGCTGGGTCTGACATGAAAGTTTGTAGTGGCGTTGGGCCTGTCTTGACGGGTTGGTTACTCGGTAGAGGAAACCGACGCTGAACTAACACCGGCTGGATTCTTCATAACTTCTGAATCCTTCAGCAATGGAGCAACACGCGCCATATGGTTTTTCTTGTTTTGGGAATTGTGCTTTTTCTGATTACAGCGATGGATATCATCAAAACCACCCTGTCGACGCGAGGCGGTGGGCCGATCACCAACGCGGTTTCCAAGATGGTATGGCACTGCTTCTTCAGCGCTGCGGGACGGCGAGGGGAGTCCCGGCTGCTGGAGTATGCCGGGCAATGCGTGCTGCTGCTGGCGCTACTCACCTGGATCGCCAGTCTATGGCTCAGCCTGTTTTTGATGCTCGCGTCGGATCCAGGCGCGGTGGTTAATGACACTACCAAGCTCATCGCGGACAGGTGGGAGACGTTTTATTACGCGGGCTTCACGTTATCGACGCTAGGTGTGGGCGATTTCTCCGCATCCGCCGATGGCTGGCGGGTACTGACCAGTGCCGCAGCCTTCTGCGGGCTGACCTTCATCACGGCTGCGATCACCTACATCGTTCCGGTACTGTCGGCTGTCAGCCTGCAAAACCAGCTGAGTCTGCTCATCAGCAGCATGGGCCGGACGCCGCAGGAAATCCTCGTCAACAGTTGGAACGGGTCTGACTTTTCGCGCTTTTACGACAGCGCCAGCGACATACGGCAGATGCTGGTTGAGCACACCCTTAATCATCACGCCTATCCGGTGATTCGTTGCTTTCATAACAAGCAGGCGGAGAAAAACGTCATACCTGCCGTGGCAACCTTGCACGAGGTGTTGCAGTTGCTCGAAGGGGTCGCTGGAGAGGTGCCGCAAGATACGCTGAAGCACAAAATGCTCGTTTCAGCGTTGGACCAGCATCTCGAGATGCAACGTGCCAATTACCTCGGCCGCGTAGAAAGCCACGCCAAGGCCCCAGTCATGGATCTCGCGTCACTTGGAGAAGCCGGAATACCGCTTAGATCGAACCAGGACCACGTGCTCGACGCACCCGAGCGGCGCCGTTTGTTGGGCGCGTTACTGGCCGCCGACGGCTGGGGGTGGCACCACGTGTACCGGAGCCGTTGACGGCCAGTGTGTTCGCCTAAAGCTCGACGTCTCTAGGACCCGGCGTCATGACACCGGATAGGCTCGAGCGCTGGTTCCCGGAACCTTGGCTGATCACACTGAAGCTGCCATCTGTTTCCAGAACGACCGCTTCAACGTCATCGATGGAAGCAGATCCGCTGGATCGTATCGCCGAGCGAACTTCGTCTTCAGTTACCCGGGCCACCCGCATCGCACTGCCGAGCATCTGCCCTTGATACAGCAGCAGTGCTGGTTCGCCGGTGACGAGCTTGCGTACCCAACCGACTCTGACGCTGGACCATGTGACCAGATACTGCAAACCGATCAGAAGCGCTAAAGCTAAGGTGCCTTCGGCGAGCGATACATCGCGGTTCAGCAAAATGGTAGCGAAGGTCGACCCCAGAGCTACTGTGACGATCAGGTCGAATGCGTTCATCTTGGAGAGCGTGCGGCGACCGGAAATACGTAGCAGCACGATCAGGTTTATATAAGCCAGGATGCCAATGACCAGGGTGCGGACCAGTGTCGACCAGCCGCTGAAAAACATGCCTTCCACATCTATATCCTCAAGAGTCGGTTCTTGATAGACGCCTCTAAGATAGATGGGTTGCACGCTCGGTACGATGAGTGCACAGAAGCGGCTGCGTCAGCCGGTCGCCGTGTCAGCGCTTTAGCTGCATTCCAGCAACAATCCGGTCTTCAAAAACACCTTCGTCATCGCCACTCAGGGCGAGAAAGACCATGAGTGCGGCGTAGGCATCATTCGCCGCATAAAGCCGTTGCGCATCCGTAAGTGAGCGATTGCTCCAATTTGAGGTGGATACGCTGCGTGACTTGCTCACCCGGGAGCCCAATACGGCCGCAACCGCCCCGCGCAGCCCGACCTGTCCCTTTTTGCCCTGGTAGCGCAGGGTTGTGCCCAAGTCGATGAAATACCGCATTTCGATACCCAGGCGGCTGCGCAAACGGCTGCGGTCGGTGCTCAGCCCGAATCCCACCTTCAACACCCGATCTGACTGGAGCACTGCACTGACGGCTTCGCTACAGCCATCCGAGCCGACCTTGAACAGGTAGGCTTTCTCGGGGCTGGCAAACTGAATCAAATGCGGCCCCGTCGATACTTCACCCACCTTGAAGGTCGGTTTGGATTCGGTATCGAAGCCGACCTGCGGCCAGCCGAGCAGCTCTTCCTTGGCTTGGCTGAACGCTGCGGGGGTTTCGGGTGTGATGATCTGATCGAGATGGAGGCCATCGAAGCGGGGCAGGGCATCCAATTCGACGATCTGCGGAATACGGATGAGGGGCATGAAGGGTTCCGGCAAGCGCTGACAAGAGCAGCGGGGTGCAGTGGCGTCGTTGATGCAGGCGAGACTAGCGCACAACGCGATTAGACGCATATGTGATGCGTATCCCTCACTTCTCCCAATCCATAGGGCAATCGATGCAGCTATCCATATTGGTACCTTGAAAGGTTGCATAGTGCCGGCGCGCGCCAGTCAGGGTGGCCTCTGCGAGGTTGGCATCGTTGAACTTGCCTTCTTGCAGGTTCGCGTCGGTCAACGTGGCGCGTGCAAGATCGGCCTTGCTCAGCCAGGTCATTTCAAGGTTGGCGGCGGTTAGATTTGCGCCCTGCATTTTCGCCCCGCTCAAACGCGCAAACTCGAGATTTGCCGCGGTCAGGTCAGCCCCGTTGAAGCGCGCGGCCTGAGCGAACAGGCCCCATCCCTGAATCGCCACCAGGTGGGCATTGGTGAGGTTCGCCACCCGCAGGTTGGCTTGTTGCAGGCTGGCGCGGGTGAGGGTCGCGCCGGTCAGGTCAGCCTTTTCCAGATTAGCCAGATCGAGATTCGCATGACGCAGGTTGGCACCTGCCAGATTGGCACCGCCTAGGTCCATCTTGCGCATGTCCTGATTGCTCAGGTCTGCATTACGTAGGTCGGCGTTGGGGCATCTGCTTTCTGGCTGGATGACGCAGCCATTGATGATGGTTGGCTGATCGTCGTCAGCGAGCAACGAGGTGCTGGCGAGCAATGCAACGGGCAGCAAAAGAAGAATCGGGTTCATGGCAGCTCCGTATTCGAAGGGGGAAGGACAGCTGATGTGTGACGGCTCGATGAACCGGAGAGCGCCAACCCTTGCGGTTCAACCGAGTTGGCAACGCCAGCTGTCCAGCGCGGGAGGCTGCGCCGCATCACGGCGCAGCCTCGACTTAGCGTTTGGCGGTCTGCTTGTCCCAACTCGGGATCCGGAACACCCAGAACGAGCCGCCTTGCGCAACAGGCTTGGTCAGCGCAGCCATGTCACCGCCCCACAGCGGTACGGCGCCTCCGTAGCCGACGGTCACACCGATGAATTGCTCACCGTCCTGCTCCCAGGTGATGGGCGGGGCGATGATTCCGCTGCCGGTCTGAAATTTCCACAGCTCTTCGCCTGTTTTGGCGTTGAAGGCTTTCAGGTAGCCATCACCGGTCCCGGTGAATACCAGGTTGCCCTTAGTGGCAAGCACGCCAGCCCAGAGCGGCAGCGGCTCCTTGTGTTCCCAGGCGACCTTGCCCGTAGCGGGGTCCATGGCGCGAAGAATGCCGACGTGATCGTCGTACATGCGCTTGATGCGAAATCCCTGACCGAGGTAGGCATTACCCTTCTTGTAGCTGACCTCTTCGGTCCAGTAGTCCTCTTTCCAGTGGTTGGCCGGCACGTAGAACAGTCCTGTGTCCTGACTGTAGGCCATGGGATTCCAGTTTTTGCCGCCGAGAAATGGCGGCGAAACCTCCACTGATTTGCCATGCGCTTCGCCTGGCTCGGGCATGGGTGGGCGCTGGCCTTCGTTCTCGACAGGTCGTCCAGTCTTCAAGTCGATGTGGCTGGCCCAGGTGATGTTGTCGACGAAAGGGAAGGCGTTCTGCAGCTTGCCATCCTCTCGATTGACCACGTAGAAGAAGCCATTGCGGTCGGCGTGGGCCGTCGCCTTGACGGTTTTCCCGTCCTTGTTCTTGTAATCGAACAGCACCAGCTCGTTGTTGCCGGAGAAATCCCAGGCATCGTTCGGTGTGTGCTGATAGAACCACTTCACTTCGCCCGTGGTGGCGTCCACACCGACCTGCCCCGAGGTATAGAGGCTGTCGTAGTCTTTCGGCTCGCCGCCGTCAGCGGTACGCGCCCAACCGTTCCAGGGCGCCGGGTTTCCCGCACCGACGATGATGGTGTTGGTCTCGGCATCGAAGCTCGCACTCTGCCAAGGCGCGCCGCCACCCTGGCTCCAGGCTTCTTTCTTGCCAGTGGGTGAATTGGGATCATCTGGCCAGGAAGGCGCTTTCACATCGCCTGTTGGTGTGCTGTCTTTTCCATTCAGCCGCCCTACATGCCCCTCGACGAAGGGACGCATCCAGACCTCTTCACCGGTGTCCGGATCGCGGGCGAACAGCTTGCCGACTATTCCGAATTCGTCGCCCGAGCTGCCATGAATCAACAGCACCTTGCCACTCTTCTGGTCTTTGATCAGAGTTGGTGCGCCGGTCATGGTGTAACCCGCGCCGTGGTCACCGAACTTCTTCTTCCAAACGACCTTACCAGTGTCCTTGTTCAGTGCGACCACCTGGGCATCCAGCGTGCCAAAGTAGATCTTGTCGCCATAGATCGCCGCGCCTCGATTGACCACGTCACAGCAGGGGCGAATGTCCGCGGGCAGGCGGTGGGCGTAGCTCCAGAGACGTTTGCCGGTACGCGAATCGAGCGCGAACACGCGTGAGTACGAACCGGTCACGTAGATGACCCCATCGTGCACGATCGCCTGGGACTCCTGTCCTCGCTGCTTTTCATCACCGAAAGAAAAAGACCAGGCCGGGGTTAACTTGAAGACGTTTTCGTCATTTACCTGTTGCAGCGGGCTCCAGCGCTGGGCGTTGGTGCCCAGGCCGTACTGCAATACGTTTTCGGTCGAGAGGTGGTCGTTGGCTATGTCTTCCCAGGTGACATTCTTGGCAGCTGCCAAGCCGCTGATTGAGAGACCGCCAATCAGAACGGCGATGGCGAGGGGGCGTTTGCTGCCCAGAGGGGCTGTTGTTGTCATGGTTGGTTTCCCTTGGTCGATTCGGACGCGACCAGCTGTGGCGCTTGCCAGGCATCGGTTGTGCGCAGCAGCTGGTCAGGCGATTCGATTATTGGGACGGTGCCGCGACGGCCGATACGGAAAAGCTCCCGCTGATTCAGGGAAAACTTCCCAATACGGCTGTATTTTCGACCTGCTACCTGTGTGCCACATCGGTCTTGCACGAGGCCCTACTACCAAGGGAGGAGACTCCGACAACCAAAGCAGGATTCTGCCATCAGGATGCAATGTTCAAGATGACCACCATGCGCTCCTACTGGGGCTGCCTTGCTCAGGTATTCGAACTCAACGGTGGTAGTCATGAATAATAAAACTGAACTGCGCGCGCTTTTTGCTGCTGGTCTGCTCGGCTTCGCCGGCTTTGCCTTTGCCCATGGCGATGTCACGCCGCAAACGGTGGAAACCAAAGGGCTGACGCCGCTAGGCGAAGAGTGGGTCGACGAAAACCCATACCGCGCGCCCAGCGAAGATCATGACAAAGCTGTTGAAATCGGTTCCTCGGCCTACAACCAGAACTGCGCTCGCTGCCATGGCCTCGAGGCAATCTCTGGCGGCATCGCACCCGATCTGCGTGAGCTTGAAGCGGACTACGATGGTGATGAGTGGTTCAAGGAACGTGTAATCAACGGGGCCGTCCGAGACGGCGCCGTTTACATGCCACGTATGGCCGATTACCTCAGTCAGGAAGCGCTCTGGGCAATCCGTACCTACATCGAAAGTGAAGCTGCCAAGCGGTGATCATCATGCGCCAGTTGCTTGCGGGGCTCTGCTTGTTGATGGCTTGCGCGCTGGCACAGGCGGAAGTAGTGAAGGTGCGTGCGTTCGATGACATCATCGATTCAGGCGTACTCAAGGTGGCGATGTATGAAAACTTCCCACCCTACAGCTTCATGGCCGATGGCAAGCCGCGTGGGGTCGACTTCGACCTCGCGCAAAAACTGGCGTCCAAGCTTGGGCTGAAGATCGAAGTTTTGTGGGTAACGCCAGACGAGACGCTGGATGACGACCTACGCAACTTCATCTGGAAAGGGCATTACCTGAGACCGAACGTACTGGCCGACGTGATGATGCGCGTGCCGTACGATCGCGAGTTCTCCTACAAGCAGAACGAGCTGGGCGAGCTGATCAACGAGCTGGTGGTCATGTTCGGTCCGTACCAGCGCGAGCGCTGGCAGTCGGCCTATGACGATCGCCGCCTGGAAGATCTCTCCAGTGCGGCCGTGTTCCGCTACCACCCGGTCGGGGTTGAAGTGGAGAGCGTTCCCTCGTTCTATTTGTCGTCGGTGTTCAATGGCAGCATCGCCAAGATGCTTCATCACTACCCGACAGCACAGGCCGCATTCGAAGCGATGCAGGCCGGAGAGGTTGACGCGACGATGGCCATGCGCGGTGAAATCGACTGGATGCTGGGGCAGGCCAATGACAGTCATCTCAAACCTGCAGAAAACGCCTATCCGAACATGGGCAAGCAGGTATGGGAGCTGGGTATGGCCGTGCACGAATCCAATCGGCAACTGGCCTATGCGCTCGAGGGCGAGCTGGAGGGCCTGGTCAAAGACGGTGCTGTTGAAGCGATCTATGCCAACTACGGGCTGCGCTATGAACTGCCCGAGCTGTATCAGGTGCAGCTGGGCGAGAAGTGACGTCCAACGGTAAACCGTTGCATCGATTGATATCGCCGTCCTCATGGCTCTGTACAGGTGGCTTCAACCCGACGCTGCCAGGTGTTGGGTTGAAGCTGCGCTTAAGCACATTCGGCCAGGCCGATGCGAGTGCATGAGCCAGCCGAGTCGTTTAAAAAATACGCTTTCTTTACGCCGCAGCGCTGAAGGCGAAATCGAATCTTTACGCCCCTCGCTCTGAAACTCTCCGTACCGCACTTATGCGACCTACGGAGCTGATCCCATGACATTTCTCGACGGGCTATCGCTGGCCTTGGCCATAGCCCTGTTCATTTATCTCCTGGTTGCGCTGCTGCGCGCCGAACGCAGCTAGGAGAGCCAATGAACACTCACGATTACTGGATGATCGCGGCGTTCTTCGCGCTGGTCCTGATACCTGCCCCCTGGTTGGGGCGCAACCTGTTTCGAGCCATGGAGGGTGAACGTACCTGGTTGACGCCTGTTCTCGGCCCCATCGAGCGCCTCTGCTACCGCTCCGCCGGGATTGACGAGCACAGCGAGCAGGACTGGAAAACCTACAGCCTGGCGTTACTGGCGTTGACTGCTGTGAGCCTGGTATCGCTGTTCACGATGCTCATGTTGCAAGCCAGGCTTCCGCTCAACCCGCAAGCGGTGCCGGGCATGGCGTGGGACCTTGCCCTCAATACCGCTGTGAGCTTCGTGACCAATACCAACTGGCAAGCCTACAGCGGCGAGGCCCAGCTCAGCCATTTCAGCCAAATGGTCGGCCTTGGCGTGCAGAATTTCATCAGCCCGGCGGTGGGGCTGGCTGTGTTGGTGGTGCTTAGTCGTGCACTGTCACGCCGCTCGGCAAAGGCAATCGGGAATTTCTGGGTCGATCTGACCCGGGCGGTGCTTTACGGTCTGTTGCCACTCTGCGTCGTGCTTGCGCTGATCCTGGTCTGGCAGGGGGTGCCGCAGAGTTTTTCGGGCTACGTTCAGGCCGTCACGTTGCAAGGCGGCGAGCAGACCATTCCTCTGGGACCTGCGGCCAGCCAGATCGCAATCAAGCAACTGGGTACCAACGGCGGCGGCTTCTTCGGCGTCAACTCGGCGCATCCCTTCGAGAACCCGACCGCCTGGAGCAACCTGTTCGAGATGGTCTCGATCATCTTGATTCCCACCGCGCTGGTCTTCATGTTCGGTCATTACGTTCGAGATCTGCGGCAGAGCCGGGCCATTCTTGCCTGCATGCTGACCGTGTTTGTCCTGGGCCTTGGCGTCACGCTGGTCGCCGAGCATCAACCGAATCCAATGCTGTCCGGTCTGGCGGTTGAGCAGGTCGGGTCGATGGAGGGCAAGGAGAGCCGACTCGGTATCGCGGCTTCGGCGCTATGGGCGACAACAACCAGCGCGGCGTCCAATGGCTCTGTCAACGCTATGCATGACAGCTTCAGCGCGCTGGGCGGCATGGTGCCTCTGGTCAATATGATGCTGGGCGAAATCATCTTTGGCGGCGTCGGCGCCGGGCTGTACGGCATGCTGCTGTTTGTGCTGATCACGGTGTTCCTGGCTGGCCTGATGATCGGGCGCACGCCGGAATATCTAGGCAAGAAACTTGAAGCGCGCGAGGTTCGGCTGCTGGTCGCAACGCTGCTGGTGATGCCGGTGGGTGTTCTTGTGCTCACGGCTCTCGGCGTCAGTCTTTCAGGTCCTGCCGAGTCGATCACCAATCCTGGGCCGCACGGCCTAAGCCAAATCCTTTACGCCTATACCTCCGGCACTGGAAACAACGGATCGGCCTTCGCCGGGTTTGGCGCGGCCACGCCTTACCACAACCTCATGATCGCGTTCGCCATGCTACTGGGCCGCTTTGGTTTCATCCTGCCGGTGCTTGCTATCGCTGGTGGCCTCGCGGCCAAGAACCGTGCGCCGATCGATGCAAACAGTTTCCCCACCCACGGGCCGATGTTCGTGATCCTGCTGACGCTGGTGATTCTGCTCGTCGGCGGGCTCACGTTTCTGCCTGCGCTGGCACTCGGGCCAATCGCCGAACATTTCTTGCTGCAGGGCTTCTGAGGAGCGTCATGATGAACGTCCATCAAACGGCACTCGAAGGTGCCGAGCAAACCACCGCCACGTCCTTCGCTTCGCTATGCAAGCCTGCGCTGCGCCAGGCCTTCATCAAGCTTGATCCCCGGACGTTGGCACGTTCGCCGGTGATGCTGGTGGTAGAGCTCACCGCGGTGCTGACCAGCGTGCTGTGCTTGCTGCCCAACGAGGCGGTCAGCACGGGTGTCGCCGTGCAGATCGCACTCTGGTTGTGGTTCACGGTGCTCTTTGCCAACTTTGCCGAGGCGCTGGCTGAAGGCCGCGGCAAAGCCCGCGCGGATAGCCTGAAAGCCGGGTCGCAGGGTCTGGAGGCGCATCTGCGAACGGAGACCGGCGCGTTCCGAAGCATTGCCGCCAGCAGCTTGCGACGCGGAGACGTGGTGAGGGTCGAGGCCGGTGAACTGATCCCCGGTGATGGTGAAGTCATCGAGGGCATCGCCGCCGTCAACGAGGCAGCGATTACCGGTGAATCGGCGCCAGTTATCCGCGAATCGGGCGGCGACCGCTCGGCGGTCACCGGCAATACGCGCGTGGTTTCCGACTGGTTGCTTGTGCGTATCAGCAGCGATCCAGGCGAGTCCACACTGGACCGTATGATTGCGCTGGTTGAAGGCGCCAAACGACAGAAGACACCCAACGAGGTCGCGCTCGACGTTTTGCTGATCGGGCTCACGCTGATCTTTCTTGTCGTGGTTGCCACGTTGCAACCCTTTGCCCGATTCGCAGGCGGGGATCTCCCGCTGGTGTACCTGGTGGCGCTGCTGGTCACGCTCATTCCTACCACCATTGGCGGCCTGCTTTCTGCCATCGGGATCGCCGGCATGGATCGACTGGTGCGGCTCAACGTCATCGCCAAGTCAGGCCGGGCAGTGGAGGCCGCCGGCGATGTTCAGGTGTTGCTGCTAGACAAGACCGGCACCATCACATTTGGCAATCGTCGTTGCACGGCCATGTTCAAGGCGCCAGGCGTTTCATCGACCGAACTTTCATGGGCAGCGCTGCTGTCATCGCTGGTCGACGACACGGCTGAAGGCAAATCCATCGTTGAGTATCTGCGCGGCCTTGACCCGGTAAAGGCGCCAGCTGGGCATGAAGTGGCCGGTATCCCGTTCACTGCCGAAACCCGTTTGTCGGGTGCGGATCATGAGGGCCACTGCTACCGCAAAGGCGCTGTGGATGCCGTGTTGGGTTATCTGGGGCTTGTGCGCGAGCAGATTCCAACGGTGCTGGCGAGAGAGATTCAAACGATTGCACAGAGCGGTGGGACGCCCTTGCTGGTATGCGCGGATGACCGCCTGCTCGGCGCGATCCATCTCAAGGACGTGGTCAAACCCGGCATCAAAGAGCGCTTTGCTCAGCTTCGCCAGCTGGGTATACGGACCGTCATGGTCACCGGAGACAACCCCCTGACGGCCGCTGCAATTGCCGCCGAAGCGGGCGTCGATGACGTGATCGCCGAAGCGACGCCGGAAAAGAAGCTGCAGCGGATTCGCCAGGAACAGGCGGATAGCAAGATGGTGGCGATGTGCGGTGATGGAGCTAACGACGCGCCAGCGCTGGCTCAGGCGGACGTGGGCATGGCCATGAACGATGGCACCCAGGCCGCGCGTGAGGCTGCCAATCTCGTCGACCTCGACTCGGACCCGACCAAACTGCTGGATGTGGTGCAGGTGGGCAAGCAACTGCTGGTAACCCGAGGTGCACTGACCACGTTCTCGATTGCCAACGACGTGGCGAAGTACTTCGCCATCCTGCCGGCTCTGTTCATTGGCCTATACCCGCAACTTGCCGCGCTGAATGTGATGCAGCTTCACAGCGCATCGAGCGCGATCCTGTCAGCCATTGTCTTCAACGCACTGATCATCATTGCCTTGATTCCGCTGGCCCTGCGGGGCGTCAACGTCAAAGCGGCCAACTCGGCCAGCCTTTTGCGGCGCAACTTGCTGGTCTATGGCCTGGGTGGGTTGGTCGCGCCCTTCGCTGGGATCAAGTTGATCGACATGCTGCTGACCGCGGCAGGTCTGGTCTGAACTCTGCCGCGCCTGATGGCGCGGCTTTTGGAGAAAAAACATGTTCAAACACATCCGTCCGGCGCTTGCAGCGCTGATCCTGATGACGCTGATAACCGGCGTGCTCTATCCATTGTCCGTTACGGCCGTGGCGCAGTTGGCGTTTGCCGAGCAGGCCAACGGAAGCCTGGTGCGCGACCGGGAGGGGCAGGTGAGAGGCAGTGCGTTGCTGGCCCAGACTTTCGAAGGGCCAGAATGGTTTCACCCACGTCCGTCTGCCGCCAACTATGCAACCGTTGCCAGCGGCGCGAGTAATCTGGCCCCCAGCAACCCGCAGTTGGTCGATCAGGTCCGTGAGCGCGTCAGCGAATGGAACGGCACGGTTCAACAGCCCGTACCGATGGAGCTGGTGACGACGTCCGGTAGCGGCCTGGATCCGCACCTCACCTTGGCCGCCGCGAAGTTTCAGGCTGTCCGTGTCGCTGCCGCTCGAAGGGTCTCTGAGCAAGCGCTGGATCGCCTGATCCAGGCGCAGCTGACGACGCCTCTTGTAGGCCCGGCAATCGTCAACGTACTGGCTCTGAACCTCGCCCTGGCGGACAATCCGCAGCCTGATTCCGGCGAGTAAAATGAATGAGCGATGCTCAACGTGCCGATGCCCTGCTTGATGACGCGCCCCATGAAGGACGCGGGCGGCTCAAGGTATTCCTCGGCGCGGCACCTGGCGTAGGCAAGACCTACGCGATGCTTCAGGCCGCACAGCGCCAGCGACAGTTAGGGCGCGATGTGCGGGTAGGGGTGGTCGAGACTCACGGTCGGGCGGAAACCGAGGCGATGCGGGTCGGATTGGCTGAACAGCCGATGCGCCGCGGCGAGTATCGAGGCGTGACGCTGTTCGAAATGGACCTCAACGGCCTGCTGCAATTGCGGCCAAGTCTCGCGCTGGTCGACGAGCTGGCGCACAGCAACGCGCCCGGCAGCCGGCATGCCAAACGCTGGCAGGATGTCCTTGAGCTGCTCGAAGCGGGTATCGATGTCTACACCACCGTCAACGTGCAGCACCTCGAGAGTCTCAACGATCAGGTGCGCGGTATAACCGGTGTGCAGGTCAGGGAAACGGTCCCGGACTGGGTGCTTCATCAGGCCGATGACATTCTGCTGATCGATCTGCCGCCGCGCGAGCTGTTGGAGCGCCTTCTTGAGGGTAAGGTCTACGTGCCGGAGCAGGCGCGTGCGGCGATCGATGCCTTCTTCACTCAAACCAACCTGACCGCGCTCCGCGAATTGGCGATGCAGACCGCAGCGGCGCGAGTGGATGCAGACCTGCATCGACGCCACCGGTTGCAGGGTCAAACCGCTCCGGCAGTCCGGGGCCGCTTGCTGGTAGGGATCGATGGTGATGCCTACGCGGAAGGACTGGTCAGGCATGCAGCCCGGGTCGCTGAACGCCGGCATCTCCCATGGTCAGTCGTACATGTCGACACCGGCGCGAGTCGAGGCGAGATTCAGCTGGGTTATCTCCAGTCCGCCCAGCAACTGGCCGAACGTCTTGGCGGAGAGGTTGTGGAGCTGCGTGACGAGCGGGTGGCGCGAACGCTCATTGAACATGCCGTTGAGCGTCGCGCCACCCTCGTGTTGGTAGGCGGCGGCCGAGTCCGTCGGGTTTGGAAGTTCTCGATGCGCCGATCAATAGCTGAGCAACTGATCAAGGGAGGGCGCGGTCTGGAGATCAGTGTGCTTGGCCAAGAGCCTGCACTGGCCGCAGCACCCGTGAGAACCACCGCCACTCTGGATTGGCGTCAGTATCTGCTTGCTGCGCTGGCGACCTTGACTGCCACAGGCGTGGCACTGATGTTGTCCCGCTATCTCGCGTTACCTAACATTTCGCTGGTATTCCTCGCGGCCGTGCTGGTGGTTGCCGTGCGCAGCAGTCTGGGGCCGGCCCTGGCATGTGCGGGGCTGTCGTTTGTTCTTTACGATTTCCTGTTCATTCCACCGACGTTCACGTTCATCGTCGCGCGTCAGGAAGACGTTCTGACGCTTATGTTTTTCCTGTTGATGGCGGTGCTTGCGGGCAATCTTGCCAGCCGCCAACGGCGACAGCTTCAGGCGTTGCGTCAGACTCAGGCGCAGACCACTGCTTTGCTCGATCTCTCGCGCCAGTTGAGTGCTGCCACCGATGTTCAGGCCGTAGGCGCTGCCGCTGTTCGCCAGTTGCAACTGGTGGCGAACCTGGAAGCCGTCATCGCGACGCGCGGCAAGCAGGGGAAATGGATGTTCATCGGGTCTGAGCCGCTGCTGGCCGAGCCGGAAAGGGGGGCTGCTGAATGGGCGTTCAAGCATGGTCAGCCAACGGGGAAGGGAACCGATACCTTGCCCAGTGGGCAATGGTGGTGGTTGCCGTTGAGTGGCGATGGACAGCCGCTGGGCTTGCTAGGCATTCGCCAGCTTGGTGTAGACCCGGCAGGGCTACAGAAGCGTCGCCTGATCGCTGCGCTCGCTCAACCCCTGGCGCAAGCACTGGGGCGCGCCACGCTGGCCCAGGAGTTGGAGGCGGCCCGACTGCACGGGCAGACCGAGGAGCTGCGCAGCGCATTACTTGCATCCGTGTCCCACGATCTGCGCACGCCGCTTACAGCCATGCGTGGCTCTATCGACAGCCTGGCGAGTCTGGGGCACAGCATGAGTGAGGCGGATCGACAGGAACTGCTTGAGGCGACGCGTGACGAAGCCGAGCGCCTTGACCGCTACATTCAAAATTTATTGGATATGACGCGCCTCGGTCACGGCGGCCTGAAGCTGATCCGTGACTGGACGACACCTGCCGACATCATCGCCAGTGCGCTGCAACGCCTGCACCGTGTGCTAGCAGACCTGCGGCTTGAGGTGTTGGTCCCCGATGATCTGCCGCTTTTGTACGTCCACCCTGCATTGGTCGAACAGGCGCTGGTCAATGTGCTGGAGAACGCGGCCCGCTTTTCTCCACCTCAAGGCAGGCTGCAGATTGCAGTCTCGACAGGAGCCGGCACCCTGCGTTTCATCGTCAGCGATGAGGGCCCAGGCGTTCCCGAGGCCGAACGTGAGCGCATTTTCGACATGTTCTATACGGCCGCGCGCGGCGATCGGGGCGGGCCGGGCACCGGACTCGGCCTCGCCATTTGCCAAGGCATGATCGGCGCCCATGGGGGGCGGGTGTTGGTTGCAGACGGGCTCGGCGGAAGAGGCGCGAGCGTCACCCTGGAGCTTCCGCTACAACCTCAGCCTGAGATGGAAAAGGACCTCACGTGAGTCAGCAAGCCAGCATATTGATCATCGACGATGAGCCGCAGATCAGGAAATTCCTTCGCATAAGCCTCGGCTCGCAGGGTTATCGCGTGAGCGAGAGTGGAGACGGTCAGGACGGTCTGGCCTCGGCAGCCTTGAACAAACCTGACCTGATCGTGCTCGACCTAGGCCTCCCGGACATGGATGGGCAGACTGTGCTGCGCGAATTGCGAGAGTGGAGTCAGGTGCCGGTGATCGTACTGTCGGTACGCTCGAGCGAGACCGAGAAGGTCATGGCGCTCGATGGCGGAGCGAATGACTACGTGACCAAACCATTCGGCATCCAGGAGTTCCTCGCTCGGGTCCGTGCACTGCTGCGTCAGAACCAAGGCGCGTCGAGCGGGCCGGCGCAGGCGATGTCAGGTCCGCTATGCATCGACTTCGCGTACCGACGGGTTAGCCTGGACGGGCAGGAGATCAGCCTGACCCGCAAGGAGTACGCGGTACTGGCTGAGCTTGCCCAGCACACAGGCCGGGTCGTCACGCAGCAGCAGCTGCTCAAGGACATATGGGGCCCCAGCCACAGCGGCGATACCCATTACCTGCGCGTGGTTGTCGGGCATCTGCGGCGCAAGCTCGGGGATGACCCGTCCGCGCCGCGGTTCATCATTACCGAGGCGGGAGTGGGCTACCGCTTGGTCACGGACTAGACGTTCCGGGTTACATCTCAAATTCGTTGGCCTGGGTGTCGGTTCGCAGCGCGTTCAGGCTGGCTGCATTCGCGGATGCCGGAAAAAACACACGGCCAGCGGCGTAGCGAGTGCTACCACCATCCAGCCCAGCAAGCTGATCGCAACAGGCAGACCGTAGTGGTCGGCGACCCAGCCGACGCCGAGCAAGGGCACGATGCTGCCAACGTAGCCGCACACCAGATAGGTCGAAATCAGCCCCGAGCGCTCGGCAGGGCTGGCAATACGGTTGACCATGCTGATACCGGCCAACAGGCACATGCCATGGCCCGCAGCAGCAGCGCAGACCCCAATGATGAATACCAGCGACGAGCCGGCCGTGAAGTTGAGTACGAGCATTGCGTTACTCAACACCACTGACAACAGACCGAGCAGTCCGCACCAGCGCAGACTCATCCGCGCGCAGGCCAGTTGCATCATGGCGGAAGCCAGCAGAATGACGCCAATGGAGGTGCCGCTCACCACCGGGCCATGCCAGGGCAGTATCTTCTCTAGAAACAGCGGGGCCATCGACGCGTAGATCCCGAATACGCCAAAGGCGAAAAAAGGGCACACACAGGTCAGCAGAAACGCCAGCGAATCCTGGCGCGAGGCCCAGGTCAGCCGCGGAATGAACGTACGTAAACCCAGTGGTGCGGCTGCGCTGAGCTCTGGATGCGGCTTGAGCTGCACCCGCATCAAGGCGTAGACACCCAGCACGCCGAGGATCAAGGACGGGATGTAGGTGGTTTTCAGCGGGTGCGCGAACCACTGGCCAATGACGCCGCCAGTAAGCGGGCCAAGGCCGAAACCCAAGGCAAGCAGGAAGCTGGTGATCATCGATATCCGCTGCGACGCGCCATCACGGGAAATCTGCACCAGGCCCACTGACGCGCTGGTCACGATCAGGCTTGAAGAAAGACCGACCGCAAAACGGCCGATGTTGAGGCTCGGCAGGTTCCACGCCAGCATCGTCACCAGCGTCCCAGCCCAACCGAGCAGCAAGCCACTGAGCATGACCTTGCGAAAGCCCAGGGTGTCGGACAGGCGGCCCATGAACAACAGCCCGAAAAGCGCCCCTGCCATATAGATGATGTAAATCAGCGATATATCGCTGGTACGAAGCTGCCACGCCTGCTTGTACAGCGGGTATAGCGGCGAGATGAGCGCTGTGCCCATGACACCGACGCACATGGCGAAGCACACCCAGGGAAAAGGGGACCACGTTTGTTTCATTGATAAAGCCCGATTTGACGTGAGAATGGCGTCATTCCAGCGCTGCCCCGCATGGGGACATGAACGCCCTGATCATTAGGCGCCTACTGTATCGGCTCGAATTGAACTCCGGGCATTCATTCGTTCGGTGATTAACGACCCATGAGCCCGGCGTTCAAACTGTGGTGTTCCCTTGCGCAACGCAGTGCCTAGCGCAAGATCAGCTCGTCACCGCGCTCCTCGTGCCAATCATCGAGGCTTGGGGCTGCCGCTTCGCCATCCATGCGATGGATGATGGTGAAGTAATCCTGCTTGAACCTGTCCTGCATGATCTCATCACGCGATCGGACCCGGACAGCGTAGATGCTCTGAACATTCTGATGGTCGAAGCTGCGCCAGTACTGTTCGTCCTTGAGCAGGCTGTAGTGATGGTCTTCCAGCGCCTTGATGACTTTTTCGCTGTGCAGGCTGCCTGCACGCTGTACCGCCTCAGCCCATTGCTGAACGATGGCGAAGGCGGATGCGGCTGTACTGTCGGGGTAGCGCTGATGCTGGGCGATAAAGGCATCGACGAAGGCCTGGCCCTGCTCGCTTTTGACCAGGGCCGGGACGCGCCAGGTCCAGGCTGCCGTGCCAATAACATGCTCCATCACCTGTGGGCCTGCCTGCTCGACGATGCTGCCGGTCAGGTTGGGCACGATGATCTGCATCCGCTGGTCGAGCTTGAGGTCATGCGCCAGACGCATGGTCTGCACCAGATCCTGGCCGAGCAGGATGACGACCAATACATCGGCGTCACTGGCCGCGGCCTTCTTCAGCGCGGCGCGATACTCCTCATGGTGTGCGCCCCTGGCACTGATGCGCGAGAAACCGTGGCGAGCTCGGTCCCGGCTGCGGGTGGCCTCGCGCAGTGCCTGCTCCATGCTGTGGCCCCAGGTGTCGTCAAGGCTGACGTAGTGGTAGCGACGGTTCGGCAGATGCCAGCTCAGGTACTCGCCTAGCACGCGTGCACTCATCAAGGCACTGTTGGTTTCACGGAACAGGTAGCGCTGGCCGTCGTGCCCGGTGATTGCGTTGGCGTAACCCAGCGTAGGGAAGAACAACATGCCCAGCTCGCGGGCGCGCTGGCCGGCGGCTATGGCCTCCTCGCTGGTGGCACCGCCAAAGGCCATCGAGGCACCTTTGGCGGCAAACTTGTCGATGTTGGCCCGCGCCTTTTCTTCGCGGGCGGCTGAGTTGCGGCTGATCAGCTCGAGCGGTCTACCCAGCACGCCGCCCTGTTGGTTGATGGTCTCGATGGCGAGGAGGGCGCCGCGGCGCAGCTCAAGGCCTTCACTCTTGTAGTTGCCGGTGCTTGGGTAATTCAAGCCCAGCCGAATTGGCTGAGCGGCGTTGGCGGTGGCAGCCAATACCAACAGGATGCTGCAGATGATGAGGCGGCGCATGGCTCGTGTCCTTGTGAGCAGAGGGGCGTCCGTTGTAAGCCTCGAACTCGGCGCGAGAAATTGTCTTTTCGGGCACACCGGCCCCAACTTCGGTGCCGGTGTGGTCGTCCGGCTCTGCCATCACGATGCACGGATGGCGTGGCCTACGGCGAGTATTGCTACCAAGGGAGGAGAAAAATCGGTACTGCGTGTAATTGTTGCAAGAGCGGCTAGATCCAAGAATCGCTACTAGACCGGGAAAACTTCCCGGCGACGATAACAATGAACCCGTAGAGGTAGCCGCAATGAAGCACACCGGTCTTCGCAAGCCCTTCGCCCTGACAGCGCTTTGCGCCGCCATGGCCGTGTCCAGCGTGTCGGCATGGGCAGTCACCGATCAGGAAATTCTCGATGACGCCAAGTCCACCGATCAGATCGTTACCAACGGCCTGGGGCTGCAAGGCCAGCGCTACAGCACCCTGGATGCCTTGAACACCGAAAACGTCAGTCAGCTTCGCCCGGTCTGGGGCTTTTCCCTGGGGGGCGAAAAGCAACGTGGTCAGGAAGCGCAGCCACTTATCAAAGACGGCGTGATGTACCTCACTGGCTCCTACTCGCGCGTGTTTGCGGTCGATGCCCGCACCGGCAAGGAACTGTGGCAGTACGACGCTCGCCTGCCGGACGGCATCATGCCTTGCTGTGACGTGATCAACCGTGGTGTAGCCCTGTATGACGACCTGGTGATTTTCGGCACCCTGGACGCCAAGCTGGTAGCGCTGAACAAGGACACCGGCAAGGTCGTCTGGAAGAAGACCGTGGCCGACTACAAGGCTGGCTACTCCATCTCGGCCGCCCCGATGGTGGTCAAGGGCAAACTGATCACTGGCCTGGCCGGCGGTGAGTTCGGCGTTGTAGGCATGATCCAGGCCTTCAATCCCAAGAACGGCGAATTGCTGTGGACCCGTCCGACCGTCGAAGGCCACATGGGCTACGTGATGAAGGACGGCAAAAAGGTCGAGAACGGCATTTCCGGCGGCGAAGCCGGCAAGACTTGGCCGGGCGACCTGTGGAAGACCGGCGGTGCAGCGCCTTGGCTGGGTGGCTACTACGATCCGGACACCGACTCGCTGCTGTTCGGCACCGGTAACCCTTCGCCGTGGAACTCGCACCTGCGCCCAGGCGACAACCTGTATTCCTCCTCGCGCCTGGCGCTGGACCCGGACGACGGTTCGATCAAATGGCACTTCCAGTCCACGCCGCATGACGGCTGGGATTTCGACGGCGTGAACGAGCTGATCTCCTTCGATTACAAGGAAAACGGCAAAACCGTTAAAGCAGCCGGTACTGCGGACCGTAACGGCTTCTTCTATGTACTGGATCGCACCAACGGCAAGTTCATCCGCGGCTTCCCGTTCGTTGACAAGATCACCTGGGCCAAGGGTCTGGACAAGGATGGCCGTCCGATCTACGACGACGCCAACCGTCCCGGCGCACCAGGGGAGGCTGACAAGGGCAAGTCCGTCACCGTGGCGCCATCGTTCCTCGGCGGCAAGAACTGGATGCCAATGGCGTACAGCCAGGACACCGGACTGTTCTACGTGCCTTCGAACGAATGGGCGATGGACATCTGGAACGAAGGCGTCGCTTACAAAAAGGGCGCGGCTTATCTGGGTGCCGGCTTCACCATCCATCCGCTGAACGAGGAATACATTGGCGTACTGCGCGCCATTGATCCGAAAACCGGCAAGGAAGTCTGGCGCTACAAGAACTACGCGCCGCTGTGGGGTGGCGTACTGGCAACCAAGGGCAATCTGGTGTTCACCGGTAACCCTGAAGGCTTCCTGATGGCGTTCAATGCCAAGACGGGTGAAAAGGTCTACGAGTTCAACACCGGCTCCGGCGTGATCGGTTCTCCGGTTACCTGGGAAATGGATGGCGAACAGTACGTTTCGGTCCTTTCCGGCTGGGGCGGCGCTGTACCGCTCTGGGGTGGCGAAGTCGCCAAGCGCATCAAGGACTTCAACCAGGGCGGCATGGTCTGGACCTTCAAACTGCCGAAGGATGAGGTCGTAGCCAAGCGCTAAGCGGCAATTCAACGGGGCCGATATCCGGCCTCGATGCTGCAAAAAACCCGCCCACTCGTGGCGGGTTTTTGGTTTGTGGAGCGAAACCTTCAAAAGTGCTGACCGAAGCTTGCACTGTGACTTGGCGACCTAATAGGAACCACTCGGCACTCGACTGCTTCGCCCGTTTTGATCGGCTCGCATAAGTGGTGCATCACACCGAGACTCGTACAGCTCCATTGCATCTACTACCAAATGAGGAACGCATCTGTCCCTTGGGTGCATTCCGGGCAAGCGGTTGGGCTGCCTAAGATCGTCCCATGTCCTGTCCATGTTCGGTCAGGCTCCGACAAGCAGAAAAATTAGAGAGGCCGCTCATGATTTACGCCCAACCCGGTAAAGAAGGTTCCGTCATTACGTTCAAGCCACGTTATGGCAACTTCATCGGTGGTGAATTCGTTTCGCCGGTCAAGGGTGAGTATTTCGTCAACACCTCGCCGGTCAACGGAGAAGTCATCGCCGAATTCCCGCGCTCCGGGGTCGAGGATGTCGAGCACGCTCTGGATGCCGCCCACGCCGCCGCTGATGCCTGGGGCAAGACCTCTGTGCAGGACCGCGCCCTGGTGCTGCTGAAAATCGCCGACCGTATCGAAGCTAACCTGGAAAAACTGGCCATCGCCGAGACCTGGGACAACGGCAAGGCGGTCCGCGAAACATTGAACGCCGACGTGCCGCTCGCGGCTGACCATTTCCGTTACTTCGCCGGCTGCATCCGTGCGCAGGAAGGCAGCGCCGCTGAAATCAACGAGCACACCGCGGCTTATCACTTCCACGAGCCGCTGGGTGTAGTCGGTCAGATCATTCCGTGGAACTTCCCGTTGCTGATGGCTGCGTGGAAGCTCGCTCCGGCCTTGGCCGCGGGTAACTGCATCGTGCTCAAGCCGGCCGAACAGACGCCACTGTCGATCATGGTTTTTGCCGAGCTGGTCGGTGACCTGCTGCCGCCAGGCGTGCTGAACATCGTTCAAGGCTTCGGCCGCGAAGCAGGACAGGCGCTGGCTACCAGCACCCGTATCGCCAAGATCGCGTTCACCGGTTCCACCCCGGTTGGTTCGCACATCATGCGTTGCGCTGCCGAGAACATCATTCCGAGCACCGTGGAGCTGGGTGGCAAGAGCCCGAACATCTTCTTCGAAGACATCATGAATGCTGAACCGGCATTCATCGAAAAAGCCGCTGAAGGTCTGGTACTGGCGTTCTTCAACCAGGGTGAAGTGTGCACCTGCCCGTCGCGTGCACTGATTCAGGAGTCGATCTTCGAACCCTTCATGGAAGTGGTGATGAAGAAGATCAAGGCGATCAAGCGTGGCAACCCGCTCGATACCGACACCATGGTCGGCGCTCAGGCCTCAGAACAGCAGTTCGACAAGATCCTGTCGTACATGGAAATCGCTCAGCAGGAAGGTGCTGAGATTCTCACAGGCGGTGCCGCCGAGAAGCTCGAAGGCGGCCTGGCGACCGGTTATTACGTGCAGCCGACCCTGATCAAGGGCCACAACAAGATGCGCGTGTTCCAGGAAGAGATCTTTGGGCCGGTGGTTGGGGTTGCGACCTTCAAGGACGAGGCCGAAGCCTTGGCGATTGCCAACGACACCGAATTCGGTCTCGGTGCTGGCGTCTGGACCCGCGACATCAACCGCGCCTACCGCATGGGCCGTGGCATCAAGGCCGGTCGCGTCTGGACCAACTGCTATCACCTGTACCCAGCGCACGCGGCGTTCGGCGGCTACAAGAAGTCCGGTGTTGGTCGTGAAACCCACAAGATGATGCTCGATCACTATCAGCAGACCAAGAACCTGTTGATCAGCTACGACATCAACCCGCTGGGCTTCTTCTAAGCGCGGCGCTGCAACTTGAGAGACCCGGCGCGTTCGCTCCAGCGCGCCGGCTGACTTGCTCGCACGTGATCAGTGCGGGGACCCTCGACCGACCGGGTGCGGCAGGTGGTCCACCAACGCAACGCGGCCCCAAAGGCCGCGTTTTTTTATGCCCTCGCCAAGCCCGGCGAGCGTAAGGGGCGAACTCCAACGCCTGTTGCACCTCAGATTCAGCATGACCCACGTTCATGAGGACTTGCTGATGCCCCAATTGCTCGAACCTGCCCAGCTGAATCAGCTGCGCCTGCGCAACCGCGCCGTGCTGGCTCCGATGACCCGCGTAAGCGCCGAGCCGGAAGGGCAACCCAACGAATTGATGCGTGACTACTACCAGGCGTTTGCCGAGGGCGGATTCGGCCTTTTGATTACCGAAGGCACCTACACCGACATCGCTTACAGCCAGGGTTACCTGAACCAGCCAGGCCTGGCCACCGAGGCACAACGTGACAGCTGGAAACCGATTGTCAGTGCGGTCCATCAGGCCGGTGCAGCCATCATTGCCCAGCTGATGCACGGCGGCGCACAGACTCAGGGCAACATCCATCACGCCCGTCACGTAGCCCCATCGGCAGTCCAGCCTGGCGGGCGGCAGTTGAGCTTCTATGGCGGCGAAGGCCCTTACGCAACGCCGGCAGAGATGACCGAGGCAGAAATCCAGGAAGCGATTGCCGGCTTCGTCCAGGCAGCAAAACATGCACGCGACGCCGGATTCGATGGAGTGGAGTTGCACGGCGCCAATGGCTATCTGTTGCACGAGTTCATGACAGCCGAGTTCAATCAGCGCACCGATCGGTGGGGCGGTGACTACAAGGCGAGACTGGCCTTGCCGCTGGAAATCATCCGCGCGGTACGTGAAGAGGTCGGGCCGGACTTTGTCGTGGGTATGCGGCTGTCACAAGGCATGGTCACTGACAGCCGGCTCAAATGGGACGGGGGCCTTGAGGCCGCGCGCTATCGTATCGCCACGCTAGCCGCCGCCGGGCTCGACTATATCCACGTAACCGAAGCCGACATCAGTGCCCCGGCATTCGAGGAGGGCGAGAGTTTGGCGGCTATTGCCAAAGGTGCCGTCGAGATTCCGATCATCGGCAACGGCGCCATCGGCACCGGTGATCAGGCGCAACAACTGCTCGACGCTGGCGTGCTGGACTTCGTGGCGATAGGCAAGGCGGCGCTGGCCAATCATGACTGGCCGCTGCGTGTACAGGACCAGGCCCCGCTGACCGCGTTCGACTTCGATATGTTCTCGCCGATGGCGACAATCACCAACGAGCTGGCCTGGCGCGGCACCCACGGCCGCTCTGCTGTGCGCCGCTGAGCAGGCAGGTTAGCGCGCGTTACGAAAACGGAGGCAGTCGAGGCACTACCAATGCAGAGCGCTGTCTCCTTCCAAAGTACCATTCCGCTTTTGACGGATCAGGGTGCTTAATGAGTTGCCGGAATACTTCCGTCATCACAAAAAGAGGAATCAGCCATGTGGACTAAACCTGCTTTTACCGACCTGCGCATTGGTTTCGAAGTCACCATGTACTTCGCCAATCGCTGATTGAACTGCCCCGGCCCCGGTCGGGGCTCCGTTTTTTTGGGAGCTGCCCATGTTCATCCAGATTTTAGGTTCTGCTGCTGGCGGCGGCTTTCCTCAGTGGAACTGTAATTGTGCCAACTGCGCCGGGCTGCGAGCCGGCACGCTCCGTGCTCAGGCGCGCAGCCAGTCCTCCATCGCCATCAGTGACAATGGCGAGGACTGGATCTTGTGCAACGCCTCGCCGGACATCCGCGCCCAGCTCGAAGCCTTCCCCAAGCTGCAACCGGCGCGGGCGCCGCGCGATACCGCGATTGGCGCCATCATCCTGCTCGACAGCCAGATCGATCACACCACGGGATTGCTGACGTTGCGCGAAGGCTGCCCGCACCAGGTTTGGTGCACGGAGATGGTCCATCAGGACCTCACCACGGGTTTCCCGCTGTTCAACATGCTGGATCACTGGAACGGCGGACTGCGCTGGAATCCCATCGCGCTGGAAGGCAGCTTCCGCATTCCGACTTGCCCGCAACTCGAAATCACTCCAATCCCGCTGCGCAGTTCGGCGCCGCCGTATTCGCCGCACCGCAACGACCCGCATCCCGGTGACAACATCGGCCTGCTGATCGTGGACCATAGCACCGGCGGCAAGCTGTTCTACGCACCGGGCCTCGGTAAGGTCAGCCCTGAGCTACTGGAGCTGATGCGAGGTGCAGACTGCCTGCTGGTTGACGGTACGCTCTGGCGCGACGACGAAATGCAGGTGCGCGAAGTCGGGACCAAGCTGGGCTCCGAAATGGGCCACCTGCAACAAAGCGGGCCTGGCGGCATGATCGAAGTGCTCGACGGTATGCCCGCCGCACGCAAGATTCTCATCCACATCAACAACACCAATCCGATCCTCGACGAGGATTCCGCTGAACGCGCAGTGCTCGAGGAGCATGGGATCGAGGTTTCGTTCGATGGCATGAGTATCGAGCTGTAGCCTGCATCCGCCCGCGATCACCAGAGAACTCAGTGGCTGAAGGTGCTCACCTGTGCCTGAAGGAACAGCCCGCACAACCCGTAAGGAAGTTTTTATGACCCTGCCAGCCATGACTCCGTCCGAGTTCGAAGCAGCGCTACGCGCCAAGGGCGACTACTACCACATTCATCATCCGTTTCACCGCGCCATGTACGAAGGCCGCTCGACCCGCGAGCAGATTCAGGGCTGGGTCGCCAATCGCTTCTACTATCAGGTCTGCATTCCGGTGAAGGATGCGGCGATCATGGCTAACTGTCCGGATCGCGATACCCGCCGGGAGTGGGTCCAGCGCATCATTGATCACGATGGCAGCCCAGGCGAGGAGGGCGGCATCGAAGCCTGGCTGCGCTTGGCCGAGTCGGTGGGCCTGGACCGCGAGCAGGTGCTGTCGCAGGAACTGGTGCTGCCGGGCGTGCGCTTCGCCGTCGACGCCTATGTCAATTTCGCCCGCCGTGCCGTCTGGCAAGAGGCTGCCAGCAGTTCACTCACCGAGCTGTTCGCCCCGACCATTCACCAATCCCGTCTGGACGCGTGGCCACAGCACTACAGCTGGATCGATGCGTCCGGTTACGACTACTTCCGCAAACGCTTGAAGGAAGCGCGCCGCGACGTCGAGCACGGCTTGCGCATCACGCTCGAGCACTACAAGACGCGAGAAGCCCAGGAGCGCATGCTGAATATTCTTCAGTTCAAACTGGACGTCCTCTGGAGCATGCTGGATGCCATGAGTATGGCTTATGAGCTGGACCGTCCGCCGTACCATACGGTGACCCGCGAGCGCGTCTGGCATAAGGGCATCAGCTTTTAACCGGCTGACTGAACGGCCTGATGAGCCCTGGGACGGCAGCCCACCGCACCATACCGATGATGTTTTACTGGCGAGACAGAGGACCATGAGCGATATCCAACTGACGCAGATTCCAGTCTTTCGCCGCGGTTTCCGCTTTCAATGGGAGCCGGCGCAGAACTGTCATGTGCTGCTCTATCCCGAAGGCATGATCAAGCTGAATGAGAGCGCATCAGCGGTTCTGGGCGAGGTCGATGGCACTCGGAGCGTGGGCGCCATTGTGGCTGATCTGCAGAGCCGCTTTCCCGATGCCGAGGGCATCGAGGAGGACATCGTCGCATTCCTGGAGGTAGCCGTTGAACGGTTCTGGATCGAGCTTCGCTAAGCCGGGTTTCGAGCCCGGTCCACCGCTGTGGCTATTGGCCGAGCTGACCTATCGCTGCCCGCTGCAATGCCCGTATTGCTCGAATCCGTTGGACTTCGCGCGCAGCCACGATGAGCTGAGCACTGCCGAGTGGATCGAGGTATTCCGCCAGGCACGCGAGATGGGCGCGGCACAACTGGGCTTTTCCGGCGGCGAGCCGTTGGTTCGTCAGGATCTGGCCGAGCTGATCAAGGCGGCACGGGATCTGGGCTACTACACCAACCTGATCACCTCCGGCATCGGCTTGACCGAGGAGAAGATCGCTTCGTTCGCCGATGCTGGGCTCGACCATATTCAGATCAGCTTTCAGGCCGCCGACGAAGAGGTGAACAACCTGCTGGCGGGCTCGAAGAAGGCGTTCGCACAGAAGCTTGCGATGGCGCGCGCGGTCAAGGCGCTCGGCTATCCGATGGTGCTGAATTTCGTGACCCATCGGCACAATATCGACAACATCGACCGCATCATTCAGCTCTGTTTGGAGCTGGAGGCGGACTTCGTCGAACTCGCGACCTGTCAGTTCTACGGCTGGGCCGAACTCAACCGCGCCGGCCTGCTGCCGAGCAAGGAACAGCTGGTGCGTGCCGAACGCATCACCAATGAATGGCGCGACAAGCTCGCTGCCGAGAACCATCCCTGCAAGCTGATCTTCGTCACGCCGGACTATTACGAAGAGCGCCCCAAGGGCTGCATGAACGGCTGGGGCAACCTGTTCCTCGACATCACTCCAGACGGTACGGCACTACCGTGCCACAGTGCGCGACAGCTGCCGATCACGTTTCCGAACGTCCGCGAGCAAAGCATCGAGCAGATCTGGAAGCACTCGATGGGCTTCAACAAATTCCGCGGTTTCGACTGGATGCCCGAGCCGTGTCAGTCATGTGACGAGAAGGAAAAGGATTTCGGCGGCTGCCGCTGCCAGGCCTTCATGCTCACAGGCGATGCTGCCAACGCCGATCCCGTGTGCAGCAAGTCGTCTCATCATGACAAGATTCTTGCAGCGCGTACCGAGGCCGAGCAGTCTCCGCGCGGGCTGGATGAACTGACCTTCCGCAACGAAAAGGCGTCAAAGCTGATTCTCAAGGTGTAGGTCCGTTTAAAGAACGGCAGCCTGACCGACCGGGATCGACAGTGATGATCAAGACAGAAACGCCGTACGGCTTTTGGATGAGTGAATGGACCGCTGAAAAAGCGGCGTCGGCCAGCCGCGATTTCGCTGAGCTGCGTGCCGGACATGGCGGGTTGCTCTGGATTCAATACGACCCAGCTGACGCCCGTTGCACGCTGTGGTACTGGCGCAACGGTACAACACAGTGTCTGACCCCTACGGGCTTCTCGCTGCGCAGCCGGGTATACGAATACGGTGGCGGTGCGTTTACTCTCACCGATGAAGGCGTTGCGTTCGTCAACGAAAAGGATCAGCAGATCTATCTGCAAGCCGTTGACGGTTCGAGCGCGAGCCAGCCGGCGGCGCTTACCTCGCTCCCGCAATGCCGTTACGGCGATCTGCAATATGATCGCCGCCGTGGCGCGATCCTGGCGGTTGAGGAAACCCATGATGAAGAGGACGTCCGGCATCGGTTGGTAAGCGTTTCGCTTGCAGGCGTGCATCAAGTGCTTGTCGAAGGTGCCGACTTCTATGCCTCGCCTACGCTGGACGCTACAGGTGAGCGTCTGGCCTGGATTCAATGGCAGCGTCCCGAGCAACCCTGGACGGCTACCAGTCTCTGGATCGCCGACGTCCTACCAGATGGCCGACTCGGCCCCGCGATGTGCATGGCTGGCAGTGACGATTCGGAGTCACTGCAACAGCCTCGCTTCGCCAGCAATGGTGACCTGTTTTGCCTGACCGACCGTGCCGGCTGGTGGCAACCCTGGCGGAGCCAAGGCAATTCTCTCGTGCCCGCGGAGCGCTTTGCTCGACACCCCTTCGACCACGCTCCGGCGCCATGGCAGTTAGCGACCGTCAGCTATGTGCCGTTAACTGGCGGTGCTTGGCTATCGACTCGGCTGGTGGAGGGGTACGGCCTGCTTTTCGAGCATGACCCCGGGGGAACCGAGCGGCAGCTCGCGCCTGCATACAGTCGTTGTCGTCAGTTGGCGGTGGATGAGCACCACTACTATTGCATTGCCGGGGCTCCTGATCGTATGCCCGCCGTGCTGGCAATCGAACGTCTAACCGGTGAAATTGCGATCCTCGCCGGCGGCGAACAGCCCCTGCCGGCCGAGCAGCTGTCTTGCGCGCAACCGTTTAGTTTTGCGACGGGCCAGGAGGAGGTGGCGCACGCTTTTTTCTATCCACCCCGTAATGCCGACTGCCTTGGCCTGCCCGGAGAGAAACCACCGCTGGTCGTGTTCATGCACGGCGGGCCGACCTCCGCGAGCTATCCGGTTTTCGACCCGCGTATTCAGTACTGGACGCAACGGGGCTTCGCCGTCGCCGATGTCAATTACCGGGGCAGCAGTGGATTTGGCCGAGCCTATCGGCAGCGTTTGCGCGGCGAATGGGGCGTAGTGGACGTCGAGGATGCGTGCGCGGCGGTGCAGGCATTGGCCGTTCGCGGCCAGATCGATTCCGCGCGCACCTTCATCCGAGGCTCCAGCGCGGGCGGTTACAGCGCCCTCTGCGCGTTGGCCGCCGATGCCGGTTTTACTGGCGGTGCCAGCCTCTACGGGGTCAGCGACCCGATGGCCTTGCGGCGCGTGACACACAAATTCGAAGCGGATTATCTGGATTGGCTGATAGGCGATCCTGAGCGTGACGCTCAGCGATACAAGGAGCGGACGCCGCTTAACAACGCTGCACGGATACGGGTTCCGGTGATTTTCTTCCAGGGCGCGCTGGATGCGGTGGTTCTGCCCGAACAAACCGAGTCCATGGTGGACGCATTGCGCGAGCAGGGTGTGCGGGTGGAATATTGCCTCTATCCGCAAGAACGTCATGGTTTTCGCCAGGCAGCCAACCTGGCAGATGCATTGGAGCGCGAGTGCCGCTTCTATATGTCGCTGCTGGGTCGAACCGGCGGCCAGTAAAGCAGCCCTCGCACCGCCATGCTCCGTTTTGCCGATTGCTTTGATGGAGGAAAGCAGTACGCTTGCCAAAAGTAACAAATAATAACGAGAGGCCGTCGTATGAGCCCCAACCTTAGCCTGCAACGTAAGTTCGTATCCCCAGAGATCGTGTTTGGCGCGGGCTGTCGGCACAGCGCCGGCAATTACGCAAAAAATTTCGGCGCCCGAAAGGTGCTGCTCGTGTCTGATCCAGGCGTGGTAGCGGCCGGTTGGGTCGGTGACGTCCAGGCAAGTCTGAGCCGGCAGGACATCGACTACCATCTGTTTACCCAGGTGTCGGCCAACCCCCGCTCAGAAGAGGTGATGCTGGGTGCCGAGATGTACCGCAGCGAGGGGTGTAACGTCATCGTCGCGGTTGGCGGCGGCAGCCCGATGGACTGCGCCAAGGGCATCGGTATTGCGGTGGCGCATGGCCGGAATATCATCGAGTTCGAGGGCGTCGACACGCTGCGTGTGCCAAGCCCACCGTTGATCCTGATTCCCACGACCGCGGGCACTTCTGCCGACGTTTCGCAGTTCGTGATCATTTCCAACCAGACCGAGCGGATGAAGTTTTCCATCGTCAGCAAGGGCGCCGTACCAGATGTCTCGCTGATCGATCCGGAAACCACCCTCAGCATGGATCCGTTCCTGTCGGCTTGTACGGGTATTGATGCGCTGGTCCATGCCATAGAAGCCTTCGTTTCGACTGGCCATGGACCGCTGACCGATCCGCACGCGCTGGAGGCGATGCGGCTAATCAACGGCCATCTGGTTGAGATGATCGCCAATCCGGCAGACATCCA